>OEIU01000303.1_pt1 | contig 49397 bp, 48 predicted proteins | sample 1539221 | NCBI WGS metagenome assembly OEIU01 (sample SAMN03792071, study PRJEB22550) | activated sludge metagenome | feature: wastewater treatment plant; material: activated sludge; isolation source: Wastewater treatment plant of a petroleum refinery complex | place: Argentina: Zarate | collected... | reverse complement strand
GGCCTGGGACAAGGTGATGAACCTGAACATCCGCAGCATCTTCCTGATGAGCCAGGCGGTGGGCAAGGCGAGCATGATCCCGCGGCGGCAGGGGCGCATCATCAACCTCGCCTCGATCGCCGGCTTGAGCGGCTCGATCGACGTCAAGTTCATCGCCTACGGCACCAGCAAGGGCGCGGTGGTCAACTTCACGCGCACGCTGGCCGGCGAGTGGGGCGCCTACGGCATCACCGTCAACGCGCTGGCGCCGGGCTTCTTCCCGAGCAAGATGACCCAAGGCACCCTGGCCGAACACGGCAGCGACAAACTGGCCGCGCAGGCGCCGCTGCAGCGCCTGGGCGACGACGACGACCTGAAGGGCGCGGCGCTGCTCTTCGCCTCGGCCGCGGGCAAGCACATCACCGGCCAGATCCTGGCGGTGGACGGCGGCGTCAGCAGCGTGCACGGCGGCGGCTGATGCAGTTCGCGCGGCACATTCCGTTCATCCACCTGCTCGGCGCGGAGCTGATCCGCTTCGAGGACGGCGAGAGCGAGATCGCGCTCGACATCCGCGACGAACTGCACAACTCCTGGCACGTGGCGCACGGCGGCGTGGTCATGACGCTGCTCGACGTGGTCATGGCGCATGCCACGCGCGCGCCGCGGCGGCCCGAGGAAGGGCCGGATCCGCGCGGCGTGGTCACCATCGAGATGAAGACCACCTTCATGAAGCCGGCGCGCGGCCGCGTCACCTGCGTCGGCAAGCTGCTGCAGCGCAGTGCGTCGCTGTGCTTCTGCGAAGGCACGCTGTACAGCCCGTCCGGTGAACGCTTGGCGCACGCCACCGGCACCTTCAAGTTCCTGGCGGGGCTGCCGGTGGAAGGCCGGCGCATCCAGTCGCCCGACGCATCGGATTGAGGAGGTTCGGATGATCAACAAGCAGTGGCATCTGGTGTCGCGTCCGGCGGGCGAGCCGACGGCCGACAATTTCAGGCTGGTCGAAGCTCCCGTGCCCGAGCTGCAGGATGGGCAGGTACTGGTGCGCCTGCACTACATGAGCGTGGATCCGTACATGCGCGGCCGCATGAGCGATGCCAAGAGCTACGCCGCGCCGCAGCCGCTGAACCAGGTGATGCAGGGGCGCAGCGCCGGGGAGGTGGTGGCGTCGAAGTCCGAGGCCTTCCGCGTCGGCGAGCGTGTCGTCGGCATGGGCGGCTGGCAGCAGTACCAGCTGGTGGACGCCAAGCAGCGCGGCGTGCTGCAGAAAATCGACACCACGCGCGTGCCGATGTCCGCCTACCTGGGCGCCGTCGGCATGCCGGGCGTCACCGCCTGGGTCGGGCTGAACACGATCATCGAGCCGAAGGCCGGCGAGACCCTCGTCGTCAGCGCCGCCAGCGGCGCGGTCGGCTCGGTGGTCGGCCAACTGGCCAAGGCGCGCGGCTGCCGGGCGGTGGGCATCGCCGGCGGACCGGAGAAATGCCGCGTCGTGGTGCAGGAGTTCGGCTTCGACGCCTGCATCGATCATCGGGCGCATGCCAGCCTGAAGTCGCTGTCTGCGGCGCTGAAGGAGGTCTGCCCGCAGGGCGTCGACGGCAATTTCGAGAACGTCGGCGGCACCGTGCTCGACGCGGTGATGCAGAACATGAACGCGTTCTCGCGCATCGCCATGTGCGGCATGATCGCCGGCTACAACGGCGAGCCGACTCCGCTGGCCGCGCCGCAGCTGATCCTGCTGAACCGCATGAAGCTGCAGGGCTTCATCGTGAGCGAGCACATGCAGCACTGGCCGGCCGCGCTGCAGGAACTGGGCGGCCTCGTGGCAACCGGCAGGCTCAAGTACCGCGAGAGCGTCGCGCAGGGCATCGAGAGCGCGCCGGAAGCCTTTTTCGGCATGCTCAAGGGCAGGAACTTCGGCAAGCAACTGGTCAGGCTCGTCTGACGTGCATTGGAGCTGGACGCGCTTCGACGCTTTGGACGTGCACGCGCCGGAACTCCCCACCGGCAGATGATTTGGAGGCCCACGTGAGCGCCGATGCGCATGAACTGATCCTGCACCACTACCCGATGTCGCCCTTCGCCGAGAAGGCGCGGCTGATGCTCGGCTGCAAGCGCCTGCCGTGGCGCTCGGTGATCATCCCTGCGGTGATGCCCAAGCCGGACGTGGTCGCGCTGACCGGCGGCTACCGCAAGACGCCGATCCTGCAGGTGGGCGCCGATGTCTACTGCGACACCTCGCTGATCGCGCGCGTGCTCGAGGCGCGCCAGCCGCAGCCGGCGCTGTATCCCGAATCGGCGCCGCTGGCCCCGCTGCTGGCGCAGTGGGCCGACGCGCTGCTGTTCCCGGCGGCCGTCAGCTGGGCGATGCAGCCGGCCGGCGCGGCGGTGATCATGAGCGGGCAGTCGCCGCAAGCGCTGAAGGCCTTCGCCGCCGACCGTGCCGCGATGCGCGCCAACGCCGCGCCGCGGCCGACGCTCGCCGATGCCGCCGCGCAGTTGAACGCGCATCTGGCGGCGCTGGACGCGCAATTGCGGCGCGGCGGGCCGTGGCTGTGCGGTGCCGCACCGAGCATCGCCGACTTCTCGGCCGGGCATTGCCTGTGGTTCATCCGCCTGGCCAAGCCGGTGGCGGCACTGCTCGACGACTATCCGGCCATCGGGCCCTGGCTCGACCGGCTGTTTGCCTTCGGCCACGGCCGGCCGCTCGACCTGCACAGCCGCGAAGCGCTGGCCGTGGCCGCCGCAGCCGGCGCGGCTGGCGAATACGCGCCGGCGGCGGTCGAGCCGGGAATGGGTCTGCAGGCCGGGCAGGCGGTGGTGGTGTCGGCCACCGACCACGGCACCGACCCGGTCGCCGGCACGCTGGTCGGGCTGAATGCCGCCGAGTCGGTGCTGCGCCGCCACGACCCGCGCGCCGGCATCGTGCATGTGCACTTCCCGCGTTTCGGCTTCCAGCTGAGGGCTGAAAAGAAGGACTGAAATGAAGCAACTGGCAGGCCGCACCGCGGTCATCACCGGTGCCGCGTCGGGCTTCGGCCTGGAGGCCGCGCGCATCGCCGCGCGCGAGCGCATGAACGTGGTCATGGCCGACGTGCAGGCCGACGCGCTGGATCAGGCGGCCGCTGAAATCGCCGGTCTAGGCGCCGCGGTGCTGCCGATGCGCGTCGACGTGGCGCAGGCCGGCGAGGTGGCCGCGCTGGCCGCGGCCGCACAGCAGCGCTTCGGCGCGCCGCACTTCGTGTTCAACAACGCCGGCGTCAGCGGCGGCGGGTTGATCTGGGAGTGTTCGCTGAAGGACTGGCAGTGGGTGCTGGGCGTCAACCTGATGGGCGTGGTGCACGGCGTGCGCAGCTTCACGCCGCTGATGCTCGAAGCCGCCCGGCGCGATCCGCACTACGAAGGCCACATCGTCAACACCGCGTCGATGGCCGGGCTGGTGAATCCGCCGAACATGGGCGTCTACAACGTCAGCAAGCATGCGGTGGTGGCGCTTAGCGAGACGCTGTACCAGGACCTGCGGCTGGTCACCGACCAGATCAGCGCGTCCGTGCTGTGCCCGTTTTTCGTCACCACCGGCATCATGCACAGCGAGCGCAACCGGCCGGCCGATCTGAGCGCAGCCGAGCCGACGAAGAGCCAGCTGATCGGGCAGGCGATGAGCGAGCGTGCCGTCGGCAGCGGTCGCGTCACCGCGGAGATGGTCGCGCAGTTCGTGTTCGACGCGCTGCGCGAGCGGCGCTTCTACATCTACAGCCATCCGCAGGCGCTGGCCTCGGTGCGCTCGCGCATGCAAGACCTGCTGCAGCCGCGCAACCCGAGCGACCCCTTCGCGGCACGGCCCGAGGTCGGTGCGGAGCTGCGCGCCGCGCTGCGCGCCAGCGATTGAAGAAGCCGCGCACCGCGGTCGTCGTTGGCGGCGGGCCGGCCGGGTTGATGGCGGCCGAGGTGCTGGCGCAAGGCGGCGCCGCGGTGCAGCTCTACGACGCGATGCCGTCGGTGGGCCGCAAGTTCCTGCTCGCCGGCAAGGGCGGGCTGAACCTGACGCACGGCGAGGCCGCCGAGCGCTTCGTCACCCGCTATGGCGCGCGCCAGCGCGAGGTGAGCGCCCTGCTCGAAGACTTCGGTGCCGCGCAGCTGCGCGACTGGGCGGCGGCGCTCGGCGTCCAGACCTTCGTCGGCAGCTCCGGCCGCGTCTTCCCGCAAGACATGAAGGCCGCGCCGCTGCTGCGCGCCTGGCTGCAGCGGCTGCGCGCGCAGGGCGTGCAGTTTCACATGCGTCAGCGCTGGATCGATTGGCAGCCGTCACAGGCTCGCGCACCGACGTTGCGCTTCGCGTCCGCGGCCGGCACGCGCTGCGTGCCGGCCGACGCGGTGGTGTTGGCCTTGGGCGGTGCGAGCTGGCCGCGGCTGGGCTCCGACGGCGCGTGGACCGGCTGGCTGCAGCACTGCGGCGTGGACATCGCTGCGCTGCAGCCGGCGAACTGCGGCTTCGAGGTCGCCGGCCGCGAAGGCGCCGGCTGGAGCCGCCACTTCGCCAGCCGCCATGCCGGCGCGGCATTGAAGACGGTGGCCATCGAAGTGCAGTGCGACGACGCTTCGACCTGGCGCCAGGCGGGCGAATGCGTGGTCAGCGCCTACGGCATCGAAGGCAGCCTGGTCTATGCCGCCTCGGCGCGGCTGCGCGCGCAGCTGGCGCAGGCCGGCAGCGCGCGGCTGCGCATCGATCTGCTGCCGGCGCGCGGCGAAGCCTGGGTGCAGGCCGAACTGGCGCGACCGCGCGGCGCACGTTCGCTGGCCACGCATCTGAAGTCGCGGCTCGGGCTGGCCGGCGTCAAGGCCGGCTTGCTGCATGAACTGCTGGACAAGGCCACGCTCGCCGACCCCTTGCGGCTGGCGGCGGCGATCAAGGCCTTGCCGCTGACACTGCGCGCCGCGCGGCCGTTGGCCGAGGCCATCAGCACGGCCGGTGGCGTGCGCTTCGAGGCCCTGGACCAGAGATTGATGCTGCGCGCCGTGCCCGGCGTGTTCTGTGCCGGCGAAATGCTCGACTGGGAAGCGCCCACCGGCGGCTATCTGCTGACCGCGGCGATGGCCAGCGGGCGCGTGGCCGGCGCCGGCGCATTGGCCTGGCTGGGCCCGGGTTGATCGGCAGGCACGCCGGCAGCGGCTATAAAGGCAGCATCGACGGCCCTCATCAAGATCATGAGCGAGAAAGCACCCGCCACCTGCGACCTGTGCGATGCCCACAAGGGCGACACCGACGGCGCGTTTCGCGTGCTGCCGCCGGTGTTCCGCGACTTCGGCGCGCGCACGCGCTTCCACGGACCGGTGAGCACGGTCAAGTGCTTCGAGGACAACTCGCTGCTCAAGGCGGCGGTCGAGTCGCCTGGCGAGGGCCGCGTGTTGGTGGTCGACGGCGCCGGCTCGCTGAAGCGCGCGCTGCTCGGCGGCAACCTGGGCGCGGCCGCGGCGAAGAACGGCTGGGCCGGGCTGGTCATCGACGGCGCGGTGCGCGACGTGGCCGAACTCGCGGCCTGCCAAGTCGGCATCCGCGCGCTGGCCGCCATGCCGCTGCCCACCGAGCGTCAGGGCCAGGGCCAGCGCGACGTGGCGCTGCAGTTGCGCGGCGTGTGGGTGCGGCCGGGCGACTGGCTCTATGCCGACGCCGACGGCATCGTGATCATGGCTGCGCCGGTGTGAAAGAGCCCGGCATGGCAGCAGCAGCCGAATGGGAGGTGGTGCCGTGCACGCCGGCGCAGATCGAGGCGGTGGCCAAGGAGTGCCGCCGCCTGGTGTCGCGCCGCGCGCTGGTCGCCGCCGGCGTGGCGGTGGTGCCGATCCCCGGCGTCGACTGGGCCACCAATGTCGGCATCCTGGTCAAGGTGCTGCCGGACATCAACCGCAAGTTCGGCTTGAGCGCCGAGCAGGTCGAGCGGCTGGCGCCGGACCGCAAGCTGGTGGTCTTCAAGGCCATCACCGCCGGCGGCACGATGCTGGTCGGGCGCGTCGTCACGCGCGAGCTGGTGATGGCGATGCTGCGCGTCGTCGGCGTGCGCCTGAGCGCGCAGCAGGCGCTGAAGCTCGTGCCCATCGCCGGGCAGGGTCTGTCGGCGGTGCTGACCTACGGTGCGCTGCGCTACGTGTGCGAGCAGCACATCCGCCAGTGCATGGCCATCTGCGAACAACTGCGCCTGCCGGCACCGACCGTCGTCGACTGATCGGCACCGCGAACCCGGGTGCATACAATGCGCGCATCGGGGCGTAGCGCAGCCTGGCAGCGCATCTGCTTTGGGAGCAGAGGGTCGCACGTTCGAATCGTGTCGCCCCGACCAATGAAATCAACGGCTTAGCGTCGAAAGACCTAAGCCATTTTCTAGTCAGCTGGCGTCACGTTCAGAATCGCGTTCAGAACGTATGGCGGGCTCTAACGGGGGCTTGATGCGTTCCCTAACGGCGCCCGCCGATGCCTACCCAGCGCGCTCGGATCGGAGGGCAAACTTGCGCGCGGCGCGGCTTGTCGATCCTTGTGCAGAAAATACTCCGGGAAGTCCGGAAGTCCGGAAAATGAAGCCAGGCTTAGCTTTCCGGCCGATGCGAAGTCCGGGAAGAAGTCCGGAAGGTCCGGGCCGGACCTCCGGAACGCGCGCCATGCCCGCCGCGTTCGCGGCCTTCCTCATGATGATGGGGCTACTGACTACCCCCACTGACCACCCCGTCACCATCGCTGCGCAAGCGCGGCTGATGTGGCTCGAATCTCCCGCGTTACGAACGTCGGGAAGGACCCGCCGCGGCGCCGTCGCTCAGCTCCTGCAGTACGTCAGCTGGCGTGCGGCCGGCGGTCAGTAGATCCAGCGCGGCCGCGTGCAAGGCCAACTGGTGCCGGCGCCATGCCGCCTCGACCTCGGCGCGGGCGCGCTGGGCCGCCATCCGGTTGACTTGGCGCTGAACCGCCCGCGGCAGGCGCGGAATGACGGATCGCTTCATGGGCGTGCAGCGCCGTTCTAGGCACCCATCGCATAGCACCGCTGCCGCGCGCGGTGCACGCGACGCGGAAAATCGATGCCCTGTTCAGCCAGTGCGTCGCGGATGATGTCCGCCGCTTCATTTGTCCAGCGGTCCAGCGTCGCCGCGGAAAGGGGCGCGCTCATGCTGCGGCGCCCGCAGCAGCGCTCAGGGCATGCAGGCTTTGGTGCGGCAGCAGCATTGCTTGCCCGGACTTCACCAGCCGCAGCGCCGCATCCGGCGGCAGGCAGTGCATGTTGCCGTGCAAGCCGTGGCGGCGAATATCGCGCCCGGCCGCGCGCGCGTAAGGCGCGGCCTTCTTCAGCTTGACGAGGATGTAAGGGGGCACGCCGCTTATGCTCAACTCACCCCCGTGCCGACCGAGAAGGCCAGCGGTTGCAGGACGGCCACGTCCATCGAAAGGAAAGCGCCGTAGCCGATGATGCCGGCTTGGAAGCTTGCGAACGGGTTGACGCGAAGCTCGATGCCGACGCCGAACTCGGCGATCATCAGCTGCGAGAAGTCGCCGCACAGCAGCGTGTCGGCCGGCACGTTCATCGAACTGCGCGCGGGACACGCGACAAGAAGGCCGGCAGCCAGCGGGCCGGCCCACAGCGGGCGGTCTGCGGAAAAGCCTTGCCGGGCGGCCAGAAGCTGGGCGACGGCTGGCGCAGTCACGAAGGACAAGGCGCCGCCATCGGTCAGGGCGTTGGCGGCCAGGATGTCGGCCTGCACCTCGAGCAGGTCGGCATAGTCGACGCTGGTGCCGGTGAATGTGCCGATGCCGACGGTGTTCAGCAGGCCGAGCGGCTCGCCGCTGCCGCTGCCGTCGAGTGCCGCGATGTCCAGTGCGGTCGCGAGGGTCAGGCGCAGATCGCGCCGCACCATCGCTTCCGTCAGGTCCGGCGCCATCCGGCGCGACAACCAACTCTGCTCGACGTAGGCGCCGACGGTTCGCGCCTGAACCGCGATCGACGCCAGGTTGTAGCTGGCCGTCTCGGCGGCCTGCGTGCTTTCGGTCGGCTGCCACGTCACGGTCGACGTGCCTCCCTGCCTCGCGTAGGTCGCATTCGGCCGGAGCCCGGTCAAGCTCTGCGCGCCAGCCTTGAAAACCACGCTGGCGGGGCGCAGGGCGTCAACCACGCCGAGCGCCGGGCTATCGGTCAGATAGCCGCCGCCGGAGGGTGACGCCACGGTCAGATCACGCTGCGCCAGAATCTGGCTCGGAACAATGAACGAGTGGATGTCACGCGGCTGCGTGCCGGCGCGGCGGTGCGATTCCTCGTTGACCTCGCGCTCGAATCCGGCGGTGAACCAGTCGCCATTGGCGGCCGACTCAAGCGCGCGGGCTATCGAGTATCCGGCCAGCTCCTTTGGGGATAGGGTCAAGGGCTCGACGTTGAACCGGCCGACAGGATCGGGGGGGGTGCGGAGGCTGCTCATGGTGCCGTATAGGGGAGCTGTGAAGCCCTCACGGTAGAAGCTCAACCGGCGGATGTGCGGATGTGCGACTCGCACACGGCCCATATGGCCGCGCCGCGCCTTTCGCCGGCCAGGCGCACCACGCCGTGCTTCGCCAGCTCGCGCAGCCGGCCGCCGAGCACGCGCGGCCCCAGGTCGGCATCAGCGGGCAGGCGGCACAGGGCACGCGCTGCCGCATCCACGTCACGCTGCAGCGGCGTGCTTCGCTGCTCGCACCAGGCGATCAGGCCGGCAGTCGTGAACGGCACATCGCCCCAGCCCGAGACCATCGCGGCGACGAATCTGGCGGTTGCGTCGCTGACGGGCTGGCGCGGCTGCAGGGCCGCCACGGCATGCAGCAGCTCGGAACGCAACGCGTCGATCTCATCGTGCAACGGCCGGAGCGCGGCGCGCACGGCCGCGCGCACGACCTCGGCGAGCAGCGCATCGTCGGGCCTCACCGGATGTACGCCTCGCCGCATGCCAACGCGTAGGCGACTTCGCCGGGGTCGAGACTCTCTTGATCCGCTTCGACGGCGCTTTCCGGAGTTCCGGAGTTCGGCACGTGCATTTCGGCGGCCACATCGTCTGGCTCGGCGGGAGCACCTCGACGAGGTTGTGGCGACATTGCGCTCATCTGTCGCGGCCCTATGAGCGCAATGAACAAGGCGAAGGGGAACAAGAGCTGCGGGCGGTGTGGCTTCGGCACAGCTCGAAGCGCGGCGCGCACATGGTCCGCCACAACTTCGAGCTGGTTCGCTACGCGAGCGGCCTCGCCGAGCTGGCACGCTTCGGCCGCACGTTGCAGCAGCGTTTCAGGGCTCGGGCCGGGGTCAGGGCGCACCCGCCCCGGGTGCAGGTTGTCGCGGCGCCAGCGCCGCGCCGCGTCGGCGCTGCTCGTCGGCATGCCGAGCTTGATGAGCTTCGATACGGCTTGCCCGCTGATGCCCAACTCCCGCGCGATCCTCGCCTTCATTCCGTGCTGTTTCACTGTCACGATGCAACCTCAACCATTTTTGAATCTCGTGTACTACAGACCACACGGGGCCCGAACTACCCGCAACCATCAGGCGCCGGAAGGACCCGCCCGCCTTGGAAAGCACAACCGTCGACCCTCGGACGGTTGCGAGGGCGCGCGCAAAAGAAATTCCGCCACGGCACACCCACACGCGGGCGCCTGTGGGCTCACTCGTCGGACTCCTGAAGGATCGATGACTTCACGCGGACCACTTGCGCGCGATGCGCACCAGGTGGCGACGCGCTGCAGGTCAGACCCTTGCCTTCGGTGTGCAGGTGGTCGAGCGACTTCAGCAGCCGCAGCGCGGCGCGATCGTTGAAGCCCTTGCAGATTTCGCCGCGGAACACGTCGACCTGCACGAACCATTCATCGAACGATGCGGACACGCAATCGCCGTTCGCATCGCGCAGCCCGGTAATCGTGCGCCGCTTGCGCCAGCCGGCGCGGTGCATCGTGCGCGGCGCGTGGTCATCGTCGCCGCGGTCCCAGTCGACGAAGCGTGCATCCCCATGTGCGGCGAACCATCCGCGAATCTGGCGCAGCATCGACGCGTCCTCAGCCATCCCGATACCGCCGGGCCGCGACTCGATCCACGCATTGAAGCAGCGCCGGGCCGCGTGCGTCGCCTCGCCGTTGCGCCATCCGGTCACGCCCGCGGCCGTCGCCAGCTCGCCGGCCGCGCCGGCCAGCGCGAAGCGCCGGCCGACGCGCTGCACCTGGCCGGACGCGGACTCGGGCACGATCTGCAACGCGATCGCGTCGACGGCCTCGCGCAGCTCGCGCGATGCGTCGTCGAAGTTTGCGGTCAGGTATTCCAGCCAGGCGCGGCCGGCCGTGCCATATGTCGACTCGGCGGCGCGCGCCAGGTGCTGCGCCAGCTCGCCCGGCGCCGCGAATCCGTGCAGCTCTTCGAACGCGCCGAGATGCGCGCCCGCGTCGGCTGGCACGCTCGCCATGCGCAGCTCTTGACCGGCGCGCATGCGCCGGCCGGCCTCTGCCATGTGCTCGGCTAGGGCGATTTCGCCGGCCGACAGCGTGAGCACCCGCCAGGCCAGCCGCGGCCGGGCCGTGCCGGTGCGGCCGGCGCGTTGCTTCCCAACGCCGTTGGCAAGCAGATAGGCCGACTCGCCTGCCTCGCGCGGGTCGAGTTGCGCCAGCTCATCAAGGATCAGCGTGCAGTCGGAGTGCGCTGCGGCCAGGCTTTCAAGACCATTCGAAGTTGCGCGCCATTGACCTTTGTAGTCGGGGGCGCCCCATACGCTCGCGGCGGCGCGCAGCAGCGTTGTTTTGCCCGCGCTGCTGTCGCCGTGAAAGTGAATCCCGCCTCCATCGGCGATGCCCGACAGCGCGAGCGCCGGACCCGCGAACGTGACGCACACTGCGAACGCGAGCCGGGTATTGCCGGCGCACAGTCGGGCAATGTGGCGCTGCCAGTCTCCAAGCGTGCCGCGCTGCGCGAAGGGGGACTCGACCGGGCTTTCGCTCTGAAACATCAGACGATCGTCGGGATCGTCGCCGAGCGTTTCCCGCGGCAGCACGAAGCGGCGGCCATGCCAGCCGGTCTTATCGGTCAAGCGCACGCGCGCCTTCGGCCGGCGCGATTGCAGATACAGCGTGAGCAGCGAGCGGCGCTTGGCGTCGACCGGCGCCACGAAGCCCAGCGCGAGCAGTTCGGCACGGTACGCGGTGCCGTCGCCCGCGAGCATCGCAAGCGGCATCAACCAGCGCCGGCCGCGGCCGAAGTGCCCATCGAACTCGAGCAGCAGCGCGCCCGCCCCGTCGTGCGCGTCGCGCGCCAGCGCCAGAACCCGAATCCGGCCGCAGACCTTGATCGGCGCCGCGCCGCCGCCGTCGCCACTGTCGGGCGGGTCATACCAGAGTGCGTCTTCATCAACGCGGAACCGATCGGCTTGCGTATCGGGCTCAGGAGCGTTTTTTTCGTCAGAGTCAGGGGGTAGGCCTGCCTTCAAGCTTTTCGCGGCCTGCAGCGCCGCCTCGACCTGCGCGCGCACGGCCTCGAGCCCGGCGGCCGGGCCGGAGGTCGTGCGCTCAGACGCCTGCAGGTCGTTGAAGTCGGAACCGCCAGGCGGCAGCCCTTCGGGAAAGATCGCGACGCCACGCACAGCCCGGGCCGCGGTGTCGGCTTTCTCGCGGCCGGGGTTGCGGCCGGTGCGCTCGGCCGTGTCGCGATCGTCGTCGCCCGCGATTGCGATGCGCGCCATCGGGTGCAGCTTGCGCAGCGCGCGCGCGACGTGCACCAGGTTGCCGGCGTCGAAGGCGCACGCCACCGGCCGGCCGGTGGCCTCGAACAGCGTCGCGGCGGTGGCGTAGCCCTCGGCGATCAGCAGCCAGTCGGCGCCGTCCGGCTCGCCGAGCCGGTGCCAGGTGCCGGACTTGCGCGCGCCGCGCGTGTACAGCTTCGCCGGTGCGTCGCCCTGCGGCGCGGTGCCGCGGATGGTCTGCACGTTGACCAGCTCGCCGGCCGCGTCGCGCATCGGCACCAGCAGATCGCCGGCCGGCGTGAAGCGCACGCCATGCGCGCCGATGCCCTTGCGCGTGAGGTAGGGGCATGAACCCGACTCGCTGCCGCCGGACCACGCCTTAACCGCTGCGTCGGCGCCGCGCCGGTGCCGCTCGGCGTCGGCCGCCGCGGCGGCGGCCTTGTTCTTTGCTGCGGCGGCCGCAAGGTCCGCGCGCATGGCGTGCGGGGGCTTCAGCGAGTGCTGGTGCTCGGGTTTGTAGCCATGCTGGCGCGCCAGGTGGAACAGCGAGCCGATGCGCACGCCCCCCGTTGGCTTGACGCTGCGCCAGGTGTCGCGCGCGGCGCGCTCGCTGTAGCGCTCGGCGCGCGCCGACCAGGTGTTGAACAGCGCGAACCCTGCATCGCCGAGTTCGGATTTGAGCGCCATCGCCACGCGCGCCCATTCGTCGCGCGGCATGTCTGGCGGAATGCAGTTCAGCACGGCCTCGATCTCGGCAAGCGACGAGGGACTACCGGCGCTCACGAACTGCTCGCCCGGCTTGGTAGGTGGCGCCAGAGGGAAGTGTCTTTGCGCGGAAATTTCCGCCCCGAAGGGCAAAGCACGGAGTGTTTCCGGAGTTGTTCCGGAGTTCTTCCGGAGTCTTCCCGGACTTTTTCGGCGCATGCCGCTGCCCGCAAACCCGCATCAGCTCTAGCTTTGCACCGTTCGGACTGGCGCTTTCCGGGGTTCCGGAGTTCGGCACGTGCATTTCGGCGGCCACGCATCGGCCACATCGTCGCGCACGTCGGGGGCAAACCTGCGCGCGGCGCGGGTGTCGATCCTTGTGCAGAAAATACTCCGGGAAGTCCGGAAGTCCGGAAAATGAAGCCAGGCTTAGCTTTCCGGCCGATGCGAAGTCCGGGAAGAAGTCCGGAAAGTCCGGGACGGAACTCCGGAACGCGCGCCATGCCCGCCCGTGCATGTCTTCGGACAGGGCCAGGCCAAGGGCCAGCAGCGCTTTGTCGACCTGGCCGCGGGTCACTGCGCACCACAGGTGATCGTGCCGCGCTTGCGGCGCTGCAGCGCCCAGCCCAGCAGCTCGGAACGCACGTGCCGCTTCGCGCGCTCGCCCAGCCAGACCGGCGCCGGGAAGTCCGGCTCGCGCTGCAGCTCGGAAAATAACGTGGCTCCGACGTTCAACAGCGTCGCGCCTTGCTCGTCGGTCAGAAGTTCGGCCGCGCTTGTTCCCGGCGCAGCCCGTAGTGCCTTGATGCCCATTGCATTCCTCCGTTTCAAACACGGAGGGAATCGTCGGGCCGCGTTTACCGCCAGCCGGCGCTAGCGGTCAGCACTCGTTGCGATTCGCTGTATAGCCGTTGCAGCGTGCCGCGGGTGTAGACCGCGGCGTCACTGGCCTCGCCGTTTTCGTCGACGACGCGGAAGCGCCGCCCGTCGCCCAGGCCGACCAGGCGCAGCGATCCGATGCGCTCGGCGCGCCATCGGCGCATCAGCGTGCGGAACTCGACGCCTTCGCGTTTCAGCGGCGCGAGCGTCAGAAGGATCGCGTCCCTGATCGGCCGGCGTGCGCCGGGCCGTGGCCGGCGCGCCTGCAAGCGATTGCGTTCGGTGCGTCGCCAGCGGGCGAACCCGCGTTCACTCTCGCGCCGGCTCGCCACTTCGAGCGCGGCCTGCACTTCCGTGGTCGTCGCCAGCAGGCGCAGCGTCTGCGCGATGCCGTGCTCGTCGGCCGCGTCGGCTTCGGCCGCGGTGCGGCGCTTGTATTCGACCTGCGCGAGCGCGACTGCGACCTTATGCCGGCTCGCCTCGATAAGCAGGCGGTGCAGGTCGGCCGGGCCGAGTTCCGGCACCGGCTTCGCCATCTGCGCCGCGCGGCGGCGAGCCCAGCGCTTGCGCATGGTCTGGCGCTCGGCCTCGGTGAGTTCGGCGCTCATGCCGCCGCCCTCGCGTCGGGCAGCGCGACGACGTTCGAAGCGTCCAGCGCCTGCAGCCGCTCCAGCTCGGCGCCCCAGGCGTCGAAAGCGGCGCGGCGCTCGGCGAGCAGCTCGCCGCGCTGGTATACGGCCACGATGCCCTGCGGCCGATGGTTGAGGCAGCGTTCGACGACATCGCTGCTCACGCCGAGCGTCTCGCGCATGATCGTCGCGGCGGTGCGTCGCAAGTCGTGTGCGGTCCACTCGCCGCGGCTCAAGAGCAGTGCACCGCTGGCCTTGCTGCGGCCCTTCAGCGCCGCGGCCCGCTGGCGGTCGCGCAGCTGTTTGCCTACCGTCTGCGCCCCGATGGGACGGTCTTCGGACTCGGCGCCATCGCTCGGCGCGTGCGTCGGCACGATGTAGGCCGAGCCGGCGCCGAGCGTGACCAGCTGGCGCACCAGGCCGAGCGCGAAGGGCGACAGGTGCACAAGATGGGCGCGGCCGGTCTTGGTTTCAGGGATGTGCCACTCGGCCGCGCTCAGGTCGAAGTCGGCCACCTTCGCCGCGCTCAGCTCGCCGACGCGCACGGCTGTTGCGAGCAGCAGCCAGGCCGCGCACTGCATGCGCTCGCTCAGCCCTGAGCGCGGCAGCTTGTCGCGCAGCTCGACAATTTCCAGCGCCGACAGCGTGCGTTCGCGCGGCAGCTCGCGCCCGCCGGCGGCGGCACGGGTCACGCCGAAGGTCGGATCGGCCTGCAGCCAATCGCGCAGCATCGCCCAGCGGCACAGCTGGCGCACCGCGCCGAGCACTTGGTTCGCGGTGCGCTTCTTGCCGGCGATCGCCACGCGGTCGAGCAGGTCTAGCAGGTGTGGGCGGCGCAGTTCTTCCAGCGGCAGTTCGCCGACGTAGGGCAGAACGTGCAGTTCGAACATGCCGCGCAGGCCGGCGCCGCCGTCCTTGCGGTGCGTGCCCAGGTACAGCCGCTCCCATTCGTCGAAGGTCTGGCGCAGCGTGCGCCGCGCATCGAGCGCGGCCAGGCGGCGGCGCTGCGCGTCGGCCGCATCGGCGCGCGCCAGGCGCTGCACGGTGCGCGGGTCTTGGCCCTTGGCAACCAGTTCGCGCGCCCCATCGCGCGCTCGGCGCGCGTCGGCCAGCGTGAAGCCGCGCACCAGGCCGGCGGCATCGGTGAACGGCTCGCCGATCGTGCCCAGGTGTAAGGCGCCGTTGCGGTACTCGCCGGCCGCGTCCTTCAGCTTGAAGTGAAACTCGGCCAGGCGGGCGCCGCGCGGATGCTTGCGGCTTGGGTCGAGCAGGCGGATGCGAAGCCCGCCGCCATCGCTCAGGTACAGCCCATCGCGGTCGCGGTTCGCGGTGCGCACGCGGGCATCGGTCAGTAGGTTCTCGGCCACGATTCAGACCCCTTCATCGTTCGGCATCCGGTCGGTCGGCGCCGTTTCATGTTCAGAACCACGTTCAGAAAAAATAACGGGTGGTGCCGAAAAGCAACGGGTTCTATCGGACTCTATCGTAACCTAAGTTATTGATTCTCAACGAATCGCTCAGCGGCGAACCGCACCAATTCGAGCGTGTAAAAAAATTTGGGAGCAGAGGGTCGCACGTTCGAATCGTGTCGCCCCGACCAACAGGATCACAGGACCACGACGGCGGGCCGTGGCGCGCCGCGCGTCACGCGGTGGCCAGCGTCGTGGTTTCCTGGAACAGCGATTCCCTGAACTGGATCGAGCGCGGTCCGTCGCTGCCGCTGGCCCACAGCGCCAGCGCGGCGGCGGTCATCGGCCTGGCGAACAGGAAACCCTGCACCTGGTCGTAGCCCAGGCGGCGCAGGATCTGGTACTGGCCGTCGGTTTCCACGCCTTCGGCGATGACCTTCATGTTCAGCGCCTGCGCCAGGTTGACCACGGCTTCGGCGATCTTGCGTGCGCCTTCGCTGTGCTCCAGGTCGAGCACGAAGCCGCGGTCGATCTTCAGTTCGGTGGCCGGCAGCTTGCGCAGGTAGGCCAGGCTCGAATAGCCGGAGCCGAAGTCGTCGATCGAGATGTGCACGCCCACGGCGGCCAGCTCGTTGAACAGCCGCAGCGTGGCTTCGGTGTCCTCCATGGCCACCGATTCGGTGATCTCGCAGGTCAGCAGGTCGGGGTTGATCTGGTGCTTGGCCAGCGCCGCGGCGATGTGCGCCGGCAGGCCCGGCTGGCGCAGTTGCTGCGCCGACAGGTTGACGGCGACGCGCATGCGCAAGCCCTGGTCGCGCCAGGCGCGGACCTGCTTGCAGGCCTCGTCGATGACCCAGGCGCCGAGCGCGTTGATCAGCCCGCTGCGCTCGGCCATCGGGATGAATAGCGTCGGGCTGATCATGCCGCGCCGCGGATGGTGCCAGCGCAGCAGCGCCTCGGCGGCAGTGACCTGCGCACTGGGCGCATGGATCTTCGGCTGGTAGTACAGCTCGAGCTGCCGGCGCGACAGCGCCTGGCGCAGGTCGTTCAGCAGCTCGGCCTGATCGCGCACGTCGTCGGCCATGCGCGGGTCGAACACCGAAAAGGTGGCGCCGCCGTTGGCCTTGGAGGCGCGCGTGGCCACGGCGGCATGCGAGATCAGCACCGACTGCGCGCCGTGCTGCGGATAGTGAGCCATGCCGATCGAGCAGCCGATCGTCAGTTCGCGCCCGTCCAACAGGCCCGGCCGCGCGACGGCTTCGAGCACCGCGGCGGCCAGCGCCTGGGCCCGCCCGAGCGCGTCGCCGCCGTCGATCAGCATCAGGAACTCGTCGCCGCCGAGCCGCGCGACGCGGTGCGGCGGCGCCAGCTCGCGCAGCCTCTTGGCCACGGCCTTGAGCACGGCGTCGCCGGCCTGGTGGCCGAATTCGTCGTTGACAAGCCTGAAGCGGTCCAGCGCGATATGCATCAGCACCGCCGGCGCACGCGCCGCGTCGGCCTGCTGCAGCGCCTGCGACATCAGGCCGTCGAAGGCGGCGCGCGTCGGCAGCCGCGTCAGGCCGTCGCGGAACGAGTCGGCCTGCGCGGACGCGCGCGCGGAATCCAGCGCCCCGCGCAGCCGCGAGTCCAAGGCGCAGCCCAGCAGCATCAACAGCAGCAGTTCGCCGACGCCCGCCGAAGCCAGCGTCGTCATCGTGATCGGCGAGACCAGCGAGACATCGTCGATCAACGCCAGCCCCGGCAGCGACGCGGCCGCCACGCTGAGCGTCTGGCCGATCAGCACGCCGACACCGGCAATCAGGCTCGCCGCCAGCTGGCGCGGCCGCAGCCCCCAACGGGCGGCTTCGGGACGTGGCAGCAGCGTGCGCAGCGCCCAGGCGAAGCCGGCGGCGCTGACCAGCCAGCTCAGACCCAGGGCGGCAGGATTCCACGCGATGCCGGGCTGCAGGCCCAGCGACATCGTCAGCAGCGTCTGTCCGGCCAGCGCCGCCGCCGCGAAGCCTGCCGCGCCGGCCGCGATGCGCCGCGCGCCGGTAGCGGGCACGAAGCTGCAGTGCGCGGCTGCCAGGCTCAGCGCCAGCACCACCAGCAGCGAAGCGAGGCTCAGCCACGGGTGGAAGCTGGTGCCGTCCGCGGCGAGCACGCGGCACAGGTTGAGCACCTGCGCCGAGACGATGCCGCAGCTGGCCGCCGCGGCCGAGGCCATCAGCCAGGTGTTGCGCTCCGCGCCCCGATCGAAGCCTTGCGCCCGGTGCGACAGCTCCAGCGCCATGTAGAAGGCGAGCACGATCATCAGCGCGCCCAGGGCCGTGGGCAGCGCCACGTAGCCGGCCAGTTGCAGCGACTCGGCCATCGGCGTTCAACGGCAAGCCGCGTGCGGCGTGCAGGCGAAACAGGCGCCGAGCGGGGGGCTGTGCGTCATCACCGCGCTATCGGCCCGGCCGGCAGCGGCTTGAGGCTGGCGGCGGCTGCGCCGGCGGCCCGGCGGGTCGGCAGGCGCCAGGCCGGGCAATGTTCACGCTGCGGCGCTCGCGGCCGGCATCGCGGTGGACACGGCGGCCATGGCACACTGCGCCGCTTTTCACGAGCCGCCGCTGGACGCGGCACATGAACCTTGGACCCGATCCTGCTGCAGATTGCCACCGAGCTGGGCGCGCGCCCGGCGCAGGTGGAGCGTGCCGTCGAACTGCTCGACGGCGGTGCCAGCGTGCCCTTCATCGCACGCTACCGCAAGGAAGCCACCGAAGGCCTGGACGACAGCCAGCTGCGCGAGCTGGAAGCGCGCCTGGCCTACCTGCGCGAGCTGGCCGAGCGCCGCGCCGCGGTGCTGCGCAGCATCGAGGAGCAGGGCAAGCTGACGCCGCCGTTGCGCGCGGCGATCGATGCGGCGCCCACCAAGCAGGAGCTCGAAGACCTGTACCTGCCCTTCAAACCCAAACGCCGCAGCAAGGGCGCGATCGCGCGCGAGGCCGGCATCGAGCCGCTGGCCGAGCGGCTGTTTGCCGACCCCGGGCTCGATCCTCGGGCCGAGGCCGTGTCCTTCATCAACGCCGAGGCCGGCTTTGCCGACGTGCCCACGGTGCTGGACGGCGTGCGCGACATCCTCGCCGAGCGCTGGGCCGAAGACGCGGTGCTGCTCGGCATGCTGCGCGACTGGTTGTGGGCCGAAGGGCGGCTGCGCGCCAGCCTGCGTGCCGGCCAGGATCCGAGCGGCAGCGAGGCGGCCAAGTTCAAGGACTATTTCGACTACGAAGAGCCGCTGTGCAGCGTGCCGTCGCACCGCGCGCTGGCGGTCTTCCGCGGCCGCGCGCTCGACATCCTCGATGCCGGGCTGGCCGCGCCGGATGAAGGCGCCGCGGGCGCGCCGGGGCAGATATCGTTGGCCGAAACGCGCATCGCCAGCCATCTGGGCTGGCGCCACGCCGGGCGGCCGGCCGACGACCTGCTGCGCCGCTGTGTGGCCTGGACCTGGAAGGTCAAGCTCGGCCTGAGCCTGGAGCGCGACCTGTTCGGCCGCCTGCGCGAGCAGGCCGAAGACGTGGCCATCAGGATCTTCGGCCACAACCTGCGCGACCTGCTGCTCGCCGCGCCGGCCGGGCGGCGTGCGGTGATGGGCCTGGACCCGGGCATACGCAGCGGCGTCAAGGTGGCGGTGGTCAGCGATACCGGCAAGGTGTTGGACACGGCCACCGTCTATCCGCACGAACCGCGGCGCGACTGGGAAGGCGCGCTGCACACGCTGCAGCGGCTGGCCCTCGCGCACGATGTCGAGCTGCTGGCCATCGGCAACGGCACGGCCAGCCGCGAGACCGACGCGCTGGCCGCGGAACTGCTGCGCCGCCTGGGCGCGGCGGCGCCGCCGCGCACCTTGCAGAAGGTGGTGGTCAGCGAGGCCGGCGCCTCGGTCTATTCGGCCAGCGAATTCGCCAGCAAGGAACTGCCCGATCTGGACGTGAGCCTGCGCGGCGCGGTCAGCATCGCGCGCCGGCTGCAGGACCCGCTGGCCGAGCTGGTGAAGATCGAGCCGAAAAGCATCGGCGTCGGCCAGTACCAGCACGACCTGAACCCGGGCGCGCTGGCGCGGCGGCTGGACGCGGTGGTCGAGGACTGCGTCAACGGCGTCGGCGTCGACCTGAACACCGCCTCGGCACCGCTGCTGGCGCGCGTATCGGGGCTCAGCCCGGCAGTGGCGGCGGGCATCGTGCGCTGGCGCGACGCGCACGGCGCCTTCAACAACCGCGCGCAGCTGCTGGACGTGGCCGGCCTCGGGCCCAAGACCTTCGAGCAGGCCGCAGGCTTTCTGCGCATCCGCGGCGGCGACAACCCGCTGGACCAGAGCGGCGTGCATCCGGAGACCTACGCGCTGGTGCAGAAGATGATTGCCGCCACCGGCCGGCCCATCGAGCGGCTGATGGGCGCGTCGGACGTGCTGCGTCAGTTGAAGCCGGAGGCTTTTGCCGATGAACGCTTCGGCGCCATCACCGTCAAGGACATCCTCGCCGAGCTGGAAAAACCGGGCCGCGACCCGCGCCCCGACTTCCAGGTGGCGCGCTTCAACGACGGCGTGCACGATCTGCAGGACCTGAAGCCCGGCATGCTGCTCGAGGGCACGGTCAGCAACGTCGCCGCCTTCGGCGCCTTCGTCGATCTGGGCGTGCATCAGGACGGGCTGGTGCACGTGAGCCAGCTGGCCAACCGCTTCGTCAACGACGCGCGCGAAGTCGTCAAGACCGGCGACATCGTCAAGGTGCGCGTGCTCGAGGTCGACCTGGCGCGCAAGCGCATTGCGCTGACGATGAAGCTCGATGCCAAGCCGGCGCCGAAGTCGGCCGACCAAGGGTTCAAGCCCGCGGCACGCGGTGAACGCATGCGCGGGCCGGCGCCCCGATCCGGTTCGACCGGCTCGGCAATGGCCGAGGCCTTCGCCAAGCTGCGCTCGGGGCGTTGACCGGCGCAGCGCTTGGAGTTCCCGCCATGCGGGCCCTGCAGATCCATGCCGGCGCGACGGCGTTGCAGCGCTTGCGCGAGCGCGGGCTGCGGCCGCAGGACGTGCGCGTCATCCCAGCGGCGGCCGGCGGCGCGAAGGGGCTGATCCTGAACGGCCTGGACCGCTTCATCTTCGGCGCATGGCTGGCCGAGGCTCCATCCGCGACGCACAGCGTGCACCTGCTCGGCGCTTCGATCGGTGCCTGGCGCATGGCCAGCGCCTGCCTGGCCGATCCGGCGGCGCAACTGGCGCAGATGGCCGACGACTACATCCACCAGGACTACGAGCACGCGCCGGGCAAGCCGCCGGCGCCGCGCCACGTCAGCGAAGTTTTAGGCGCCAAGCTGCGCCAGCGCTTCGCACGGCGCGAGACCGAAGTGCTGAGCCATCCGCGCTATCGGCTGCATGTGTTCACCAGCCGCGGCCGGCACCTGCTGCGCCGCCAGGGACGGCTGCGCATGCCGCTGGGCTACGCGGGCGCGTTCCTGACCAACACCGTCAGCCGCAAGGCAATGGGCGGCTGGCTTGAGCGCGTGGTCTTCTCCGATACGCGCGAGCCGCTGCCGCTGCCGCTGCACGACTACCGCACGCACCAGGTGGCGCTGGCTGCCGACAACCTGTGCCCGGGCATCCTGGCCAGCTGCTCGATCCCGTTCTGGCTGGATGCGGTGCACGACATCCCCGGCGCGCCGCCGGGCGCGTACTGGGACGGCGGCATCACCGACTACCACCTGCATCTGAACTACGGCGCGATGCAAGACGGGCTGGTGCTGTACCCGCATTTCCAGAAGACGGTGATCCCGGGCTGGCTGGACAAGGCGCTGAAGCACCGGCACCGCGCCACCGCGCATCTGGACAACGTGGTGCTGCTGTCGCCGCGGCCCGAATGGATCGCCACACTGCCCAACGCCAAGCTGCCTGACCGCAACGACTTCAAGACCTATGGCGACGACCTGAAGGGGCGTGTCGCGGCCTGGGGCCGCGCGCTGCGCGAAGGCCAGCGCCTGGCCGACGAGTTCGCGCAACTGGTGTCGAGCGGCCGGCCCATCGCCGCCGAACCGCTGGTGTGAAGTGCTGGCCTACAATCGAAGCTTCAGCCATCAACAAGGACGGGAAAGGCAGCATGGTTATGACACCGCGAACTCGGGGCTTCGTCACTGCCCCTTGGGCTTGCTAGCGGCCGCGCGGTCACGCTCTGTACTTTCACTCGTCATGAAAAGCGCGGTCTTCCACCGCGCTTTTTGCTTTCCGGAGTTGTACCCATGATCTCGATCACGCTGCCCGATGGCTCGCTGCGGCAGTACCCCGGCGCCGTGACGGTGGCCGAAGTGGCCGCCTCGATCGGCCCGGGGCTGGCCAAGTCGGCGCTGGCCGGCAAGATCGGCGTCGGCGACGCCGCCCGCGTCGTCGACCTGAGCCACCGCATCGACGCCGATACGCCGCTGGCCATCGTCACCGACAAGAGCCCCGAGGGCCTGGAAGTGCTGCGCCATTCGACTGCGCACCTGCTGGCCTATGCGGTGAAGGAACTGTTCCCCGAGGCGCAGGTGACCATCGGCCCGGTGATCGAGAACGGCTTCTTCTACGACTTCTCGTACAAGCGGCCGTTCACGCCCGAGGACCTGCAGGCGATCGAGCAGCGCATGGCCGAGCTGGCGAAAAAGGACGAGCCGGTCGTGCGCCGCGTGCTGCCGCGCGACGAGGCCGTCGCCTATTTCAAGAGCCTGGGCGAGCTGTACAAGGCCGAGATCATCGCCAGCATCCCCGCCAACGAGGACGTGTCGCTGTACCGCGAGGGCAGCTTCGAGGACCTGTGCCGCGGCCCGCACGTGCCCAGCACCGGCAAGCTCAGGCATTTCAAGCTGATGAAGGTGGCCGGCGCCTACTGGCGCGGCGACCACCGCAACGAGATGCTGCAGCGCATCTACGGCACGGCCTGGGCCACCAAGGAGGAACTGCAGCAGTACCTGCAGATGCTCGAGGAGGCCGAGAAGCGCGACCACCGGCGGCTCGGCCGCGAGCTGGACCTGTTCCACCTGGACGAACATTCGCCGGGTACGGTGTTCTGGCATGCCAAGGGCTGGACGCTGTGGCAGCAGATCGAGCAGTACATGCGCGCGGTCTACCGCGACAACGGCTACCAGGAGGTCAAGGGTCCGCAGATCCTCGACAAGACGCTGTGGGAGCAGACCGGCCATTGGGACAAGTACCGCGACAACATGTTCATCACCGAGTCGGAGAAGCGCGACTACGCGCTCAAGCCGATGAACTGCCCGGGCCACCTCCTGATCTTCAACCAGGGCATCAAGAGCTACCGCGAGCTGCCGCTGCGCTACGGTGAATTCGGCCAGTGCCACCGCAACGAGCCCACCGGCGGGCTGCACGGCATCATGCGCGTGCGCGGCTTCACGCAGGACGACGGCCACATCTTCTGCACCGAGGACCAGGTGCAGGCGGAATGCGCGGCCTTCACGACGCTGCTGCAGAAGGTGTACCGCGACTTCGGCTTCACCGAGATCATCTACAAGGTGGCCACGCGGCCCGAGGCGCGCATCGGCTCGGACGAAGCCTGGGATCGCGCCGAGCAGGCGCTGATGGCGGGCTTGCGCGCCAGCGGGGTGGAGTTCGAGATCTCGCCGGGCGAGGGCGCGTTCTACGGACCGAAGATCGAATACACGCTGAAGGACGCCATCGGCCGGCAGTGGCAATGCGGCACGATGCAGATCGACCCGAACATGCCCGAGCGCCTGGGCGCCGAATACGTGGCCGAGGACGGCAGCCGGCAAAGGCCGCTGATGCTGCACCGCGCGATCGTCGGCAGCCTGGAGCGTTTCATCGGCATCCTGATCGAGCAGCACGCCGGCGCGATGCCGGCCTGGCTGGCGCCGCTGCAGGTGGTCGTGGCGCCGATCACCGACGGCCAGGCGGACTACGCGGCAAGCGTCGCGAAAACGCTTCAAAAACAAGGAGTTAGGGTAGAAAGCGATTTGCGCAACGAGAAGATTACGCGTAAAATCCGCGAGCATTCGATGCAGAAGGTTCCGTACATCCTGGTCGTGGGCGACAAGGAAAAGGCAAACGGAGCCGTTTCGGTGCGCGCCCGGGGCAATAGGGACCTGGGGGTGATGGCGCTCGACGACTTCGCTGCGAAGCTCGCCGACGACATCGCTCTCAAGGTCTGACGGCGCCGGCGCGCCTTTGTCGTTGTCCGCGGCCCGTTTGCCTTGGTGTCGCGCAAAGGAGTTTGAACTATCGCTACCTTCATGGACCGCCGCACTCCGAACGCGGAGCGCAAGCACAGGTTGAACCGGGAGATCATGGCGCCGCAGGTGCGCCTGAATGGGGTGGACAACGAACCGTTGGGCATCGTCAGCCTGATGGATGCGTTGCAGATGGCAGGCGACAAGGATGTCGACCTGGTCGAGATCGCCGCCACCGCCGATCCCCCGGTGTGCCGGTTGATGGATTACGGCAAGTTCAAGTACCTGGAGCAGAAGAAGGCGGCCGAGGCCAAGGCGAAACAGAAGGTCATCGAGATCAAGGAAGTCAAGTTCCGGCCCGGCACCGACGAAGGCGACTACAACATCAAGATGCGCAACCTGCGCCGCTTCATTGCCGAAGACGGCGACAAGGGCAAGGTCACGCTGCGCTACCGCGGCCGCGAGATCACGCACCAGGAGATCGGCATGCGGCTGCTGGAACGCATCCGCGACGAACTGGCCGACGTGTCGGTGGTCGAGCACATGCCCAAGCTCGAAGGCCGCCAGATGATCATGGTGCTGGCGCCGAAGAGGAAGTGACGAGTTGACGAGGGATTCGCCTCCAGGGTCTGGTCACCCCGGAAGCGCAAGAAGCCGCTGCAGGCCGACAAGCACCGCGCACCACGCGCGGTCGCCTGCAGACGGCAAATCAAGGGAAGGAGCAGCAATGCCCAAGATGAAGACCAAGAAGAGCGCGGCCAAGCGGTTCCGCGTGCGTCCGGGGGGCACCGTCAAGCGCGGTGCGGCGTTCAAGCGCCACATCCTCACGAAGAAGTCCACCACCCGCAAGCGCCACCTGCGTGGCGTCAAGGAGGTGCACGAGACCAACCTGGGCAGCGTCGCCAAGATGCTGCCTTTTGCTGGCCTCTGAGGGGAGTAGGAAATGCCTCGCGTCAAACGTGGAGTCACCGCACACGCCCGCCACAAGAAGATCCTGGCCCTGGCCAAGGGTTATCGCGGCCGCCGCAAGAACGTCTTCCGCATCGCCAAGCAGGCGGTGATGAAGGCCGGGCAATATGCCTACCGCGACCGCCGCACGCGCAAGCGCGTGTTCCGCCAGCTGTGGATCGCCCGCATCAACGCGGCCTCGCGCGAGCTCGGCGTCAGCTATAGCAAGTTCATGGCCGGCCTGAAGAAGGCGCAGATCGACATCGACCGCAAGGTCCTCGCCGATCTGGCCGTCAATGATCCGGCGGCTTTCGGCAGCATCGTCGACAAGGTGAAGGCTCAGCTCGGCTGATCGCAGCGCCCGCGCCTTTGCACCCGAGGCGCGTGGCGGCTGGTCAGCATTCGATGGCCGTCGCGCAAGGGCGGCCATTTTTGTTTAGGACACGCCGCGATGCGGCTTCACAGCGCTTCGCGATCTGAGGCTCCAACGCAAGTGCCAAGCGCTTGTATTTCCCCGTGAGGCCATGAACGATCTGGACACACTGGTGCAGGCGGCACGCTCGGCTTTCGACGCCGCGCCGACGCCTGCCGAGCTCGAAAACGCCAAGGCGCGCTTCCTCGGCAAGGCCGGCGGTCTGACCGAACTGATGAAGGGCCTGGCCGCGCTCAGCGTCGAAGAGAAGAAGACACGCGGCGCCGCGATCAACCAGGCCAAAGCCCGAGTCGAAGCGCTGCTGCAGGCGCGTCGCGACGCGCTGGCTGAAGGAGAGCTGCAGGCGCAGCTGCGCGCCGAGGCGCTGGACGTGACGCTGCCCGGGCGCCAGCGCGGCAGCGGCGGGCTGCATCCGGTGTCGCGCACGATGATGCGCATCGAGGCCATCTTCGCCTCGATGGGCTTCGACGTCGCCGACGGACCGGAGATCGAGACCGACTGGCACAACTTCACCGCGCTGAACAGCCCCGAGAACCATCCGGCGCGTTCGATGCAGGACACCTTCTACGTCGACATGAAGGACGGCGAAGGCCGCTGGCTGAACCTGCGCACGCACACCAGCCCGATGCAGGTGCGCTACGCGCAGGCGCATGCGCAGCGTCATGCCGGCGCGGCGCGCATGCCTGAGCTGCGCGTGATCGCCCCCGGCCGCACCTACCGCGTGGACAGCGACGCCACGCATTCGCCGATGTTCCACCAGTGCGAAGGCCTGTGGATCGGCGAGAACGTCAGCTTCAAGGACCTGAAGGCGGTGTTCAGCGACTTCCTGCGCCAGTTCTTCGAGACCGACGAACTGCAGGTGCGTTTCCGCCCGAGCTTCTTCCCCTTCACCGAGCCTTCGGCCGAGATCGACATCGCCTTTGCCAGCGGCCCGTTGAAGGGGCGCTGGCTCGAGGTCTGCGGCTCGGGCCAGGTGCATCCGAACGTGGTGCGCAACTTCGGCCTGGACCCGGAAACGCACATCGGCTTCGCCTTCGGCATGGGCCCGGACCGGCTGACGATGCTGCGCTATGGCGTCAACGACCTGCGCCTGTTCTTCGACGGCGACCTGCGTTTCCTGTCGCAGTTCAAGTAGCCCAGCGAGCACCGCATGCAATTCCCAGAATCCTGGTTGCGCGAGTTCTGCAACCCGCCGATCACCACCGCCGAACTGGCCGATCTGCTGACGATGGCCGGGCTCGAGGTCGAAGACACGCACCCGGTCGCGCCGCCATGCCGCGGCGTGGTCGTCGCCGAGATCGTCGAGGCCGTGCCGCACCCCAACGCCGACCGGCTGCGCGTGTGCAAGGTGCAGGCCGGCGCGCATTCGCCCGACGGGCCGCTGCAGATCGTCTGCGGCGCACCCAACGCCCGCGCAGGCATCCGCGTGCCGCTGGCGCTGGTCGGCGCCGAGCTGCCGCCGGCGGAGGAGGGCGCGGCACCGTTTGCCATCCGGGTCGGCAAGCTGCGCGGCGTCGACAGCTTCGGCATGCTGTGCTCGGCGCGCGAGCTGAAGCTGTCCGACGACCACGCCGGTCTGCTCGAGCTGCCGGCCGATGCGCCGCTGGGTGCCGACATCCGCCAGCTGCTGGGCCTGGACGACACCGTGTTCACGCTGAAGCTGACGCCGAACCTGGCGCATGCGCTCAGCGTCTACGGCGTGGCGCGCGAAGTGGCCGCTCTGACCGGCGCGCCGCTGCGCACACCGGCCATCGAAGCCGTGCCGCCGCGGCACGACCAGAAGTTGCCGGTGGAAGTGCAAGCGCCGGACCTGTGCGGCCGCTTCTCCGGCCGCATCGTGCGCCACGTGAACACCAAGGCCGCGACGCCGGCCTGGATGGTCGAGCGCCTGGCGCGCTGCGGCCAGCGTTCGGTGACCGCGCTGGTCGACATCTCGAACTACGTGATGTTCGAGTACGGCCGGCCATCGCACATCTTCGACCTGGACAAGATCCATGAGCGCCTGATCGTGCGCTGGGGCCGCGCTGGCGAGACGCTGAAGCTGCTCAACGGCAACACCATCGAGATCGATGCCGCCGTCGGCGTCATCGCCGACGCCGAGGGGGTCGAGTCGCTGGCCGGCATCATGGGCGGCGACGCCACGGCGGTGTCCGACGACACGCGCCACGTCTATGTCGAAGCTGCGTTCTGGTGGCCGCAGGCGGTGGCCGGGCGCTCGCGGCGCTTCAACTTCGCCACCGATGCCGGCCACCGCTTCGAACGCGGCGTCGACCCGGCGCTGACCGCCGCGCACATCGAGCGCATCACGCAGCTGATCCTGGACATCTGCGGCGGCGAGCCCGGCCCGCTGGACGACCAGGTGCTGAAGCTGCCGCCGCTGCAGCCGGTGACGCTGCGCGTGGCGCGTGCGGCCAAGGTCATCGGCATGCCGCTGGGGCAGGCGCAGTGCGCCGAAGTGTTCCGCCGCCTGGGCTTCGACTTCAGCGAGAGCGAGGGCAGGCTCGCGGTGACGCCGCCGAGCTGGCGCTTCGACCTGCAGATCGAGGAGGACCTGATCGAGGAAGTGGCGCGCATCGTCGGCTACCAGCAGCTGCCCGATACGCCGCCGGTGGCGCCGATCCGCGCGCGCGTGGCCAGCGAGTCGCGGCGCAGCGCGCATGCGCTGCGCCAGGCGATGGCGGCGCTGGGCTACCAGGAAACCATCAACTACAGCTTCGTCGAGGAGCGCTGGGAACGGCAGCTGGCCGGCAACGACGCGCCGATCCGCGTGCTGAATCCGATCGCCGCGCCGCTGGCGGTGATGCGCTCCAGCCTCGCCGGCAGCCTGCTCGGCGTGCTGCAGTACAACCTGGCGCGCCGCGCACCGCGCGTGCGCGTGTTCGAGATCGGCCGCGTGTTCAGGCGCGACGCGAACGTCGTCGACAGCGGCAGCACGGTGGCCGGCATCGATCAGCCGCTGCGCCTGGGGGCACTGGCCTATGGCGCGGCCGACGCCGCGCAATGGGGTCTGGACGAGCGCCCGGCCGACTTCTTCGACCTGAAGGGCGACATCGAAGCGCTGCTCGCGCCGCGCAAGCCGAGCTTCGTCGCCGACACGCATCCGGCGCTGCACCCGGGGCGCTGTGCGCGCGTCGAACTCGACGGCCGGGCCATCGGCCACGTCGGCGAACTGCACCCGCAGTGGCGCCAGGCCTACGAGCTGCCGCAGGCGCCGCTGCTGTTCGAGCTGGAACTCGACGCCGTGCTGGCGCGCCACGTACCGCAGGCGGCGGCCGTGCCGCGGCACCAATCGTCGTGGCGCGACATCGCCTTGGTGGTGCGCGATGACGTGCCCCACGACCAGCTGGTGGCGGCGCTGGCGCAGGACGCGTCCGGGCTGGTGCGCTCGGTGCTGCTGTTCGACGTCTACCGCCCGGCGCGCGCCAGCGCCGACATCGACGCCGGCGAGCACAGCATGGCGCTGCGGCTGGAACTGCTGGACGACGCCGCCAACCTGACCGACGAGCGCATCGACGCCGCCGTCGCCGCCGCCGTGCAGCGCGCGGCGACGGCCTTTGCCGCCCGTCTGCGCGGCTGAACCCCGAGCCCAACAAGGAGCAACCGTCTAGCCATGGACACCGTGATCCTGCCGAGCATCGAGACCCCGACGCTGACCAAGGCCGAACTGGCTGAACTGCTGTTCGAGCGCCTGGGGCTGAACAAGCGCGAGTCCAAGGACATGGTCGAAGCCTTCTTCGAGATCATCCACGACACGCTGGTGCAGGGCGGCGACATCAAGCTGTCGGGCTTCGGCAACTTCAACATCCGGCGCAAGGCGCCGCGTCCCGGGCGCAACCCGCGCACCGGCGAAAGCATTCCGATCAAGGCGCGAAACGTCGTCACCTTCCATGCCAGCCACAAGCTGAAGGCCATCGTGCAGGGCGGCACGCCGCTCGGAGAAGACTTCGAGTAAAGTATCAGATTCCCCGTTAGATCGTATTGATTTCAATGGAGAAAACGCTTCCGTCGATCCCCGCCAAACGTTACTTCACCATCGGTGAGGTGAGCGAGCTGTGCGGCGTGAAGCCCTACGTGCTGCGTTACTGGGAACAGGAGTTCACGCAGCTCAAGCCGATGAAGCGCCGCGGCAACCGGCGCTACTACCAGCACCACGAGGTGCTGCTGGTGCGGCGCATCTGCGACCTGCTCTACGACCAGGGTTTCACCATCAGCGGCGCGCGCAACCGCCTGAGCGAACTGGGCCTGACGCGCGGCGCGCCGCCGGCGCAGCCGCTGGCCGAAGTGCTGCCCGAGGACGAGGTGGAGGTGACGGACGACGCGGCGCCGCCGGTCGCGTTGGCGCCGGCCGTGCCGACGCCCGCCGACTTGCGTGAATGGAGCGTGCAGCAGTTGCGCCAGGAACTGCTGTCGATACGCGAGCTGCTGGGCACGTAGTCGTCCCGCGGCGGGCCGACAAAGGGTCCAGCAAAGGCCCGCGTCTATAATCCGCGCTTCTTCGGGGCGTAGCGCAGCCTGGTAGCGCACTTGCATGGGGTGCAAGGGGTCGCGAGTTCGAATCCCGCCGTCCCGACCAAAGAAATCAACGGGTTAGCCTCGCAGGGGGCTGGCCCGTTGTGCTTTGCAGCATGAAATTGCCTCAATGGTGGCCGGTCGGTGCCCGGATGTTGCAGGCTACCGAACCCGCTTCAGCAGATCGCGCTGCTCCATCAGCTCCATCGAGCGCCGCGCGATCGCGGCAGGCGCGTCGTGGCCGCGCATCCAAAGCGGCTTCGCGCCGGAGCGGTCCTGAACTTCGAGGCCCCGCTGCGGCGAGGGGCGCCGCCGCAAGAGTCGTTGATGCCGCTGGCCGCTGGCTGCTGGCCGCCGTGGCTGATCGCCTGCTCACGCGCCTTCTTCTTTCGCCGCTTGGCGGATGGTATCGACCGCCTCGGGGTTCATCAGCGTCGAGAGATCGCCGGGATCTTCCTCGAGCAGCGCGGCCCTAACCACCCTTCGCATCGTCTTCAGGTTCCGGGTGCGCGGCAGGTCAGAGGAAAACACGATCCGCTTTGGCCTGAACGAGCTGCCCAACCCGCTCACGACTGCGTGCGCGAGATCCGATCGAAGCCTGGCGTTCGCGCGTGCGCCGTCGGCGGGGATCACCACGCACACCAGCGCCGCGCCCTTGACCGGATCGGGGATCGCGACCGCGGCGGCGTCGCTCACCATGTGGGTCGCGAGCAACAGCGCCTCGATCTCGGCGGGGCCGGTACGCTTGCCGGCGATCTTGATCGTGTCGTCCGAGCGGCCGTGGATGAACCACGAGCCGTCGGCGTCGCGGGAAGCCCAGTCTCCATGCACCCACATGCCGGGGATCCGCCGCCAGTAGCTGTCGAGGTAGCGTCCGGGGTCGCGCCAGAGGCCGCGCGTCATGCCGATGCAGGCCTGGCGCATGACCAGCTCGCCGACCTGGCCCGGCGCCAGGCTGTTGCCCTGCTCGTCGACGATGTCTGCGCCGGTTCCGGGAATAGGGCCCGAGAAGCTGGCCGGCTTGATCGGGTAGAGCACGTTCGTCGCCAACAGTCCGCCGACCTCGGTACCGCCGGAGTAGTTCATCAGCGGTGCGTTGCCGTCGAGCACGCTCTCGCACACCCAGGTCCACGAGTCCGGGTCCCACGGCTCGCCCGTCGAAGCCGCGACCCGCAGGCACGACAGGTCGTTCTGTCGGCAAGGCTTGCCCGCGTGGCGCTTCATCATTCTCGCCACCGTCGGACCGATGCCGAGGAAGCTCACCCGGTGCCGCGCCACCAGCCTCCACAGCCGGCCGGTCTCAGGGTAGTCGGGCGCGCCCTCCACCAGGACCACCGTCGCGCCGGCCAGCAGTGCGGCCGTCACCTGCAGCGGGCCGACCAGCCAGCCGAAGTCGGTCATCCACAGCAGTCGGTCCTGTGGCTTGAGGTCGAAGCACAGCAGGAAATCCTCGCCCGTCTTCGCGGTGAGGCCACAGTGGGTGTGAACGGTTCCCTTCGGCTTGCCGGACGTTCCCGACGTGTAGACGATCATCAGCGGGTGCTCCGCAGCCACCTCCTGCGCGGCGTGCTCGGGCGAGCCCGCTTCGATCAACCGTGCCCAGTGGACCTCCTGCCAGTGCGCGCCATCGGTGTCGCGCCTCGTCTTCTCGGGCTCCGCTGGCCCGGCGCGCTCCCCGTTGCGCCGCGCCACGACGAGGTGGCGCAGCGTGGGTACCTCCCGCGCAGCGTCGACGGCCACGGAGAGCATGTCCACCCGTCGGCCGCGGCGCATGCAGAAGTCCTCGCAGATCAGCGCGACAGCCTCGGCATCGTTCAGCCGCGTCGCGATCGCGGACGGGCCGAACCCCGAGAACATAGGCAGCACGATGCAGCCTACGCGCGCCAGTGCCAGGAATGCGATCGCGACCTCCGGAACCATCGGGAGGTAGATGCCGACGGCGTCGCCGGGCTTCAGTCCGAGTGACTCGATCCCCGAGGCCAGGCGATTCACCTGCGAGGACAACTCGGTATAGCTCAACGTACGGACGGTGCCGTCCTCGCCCTCCCAGACCACCGCCTCGTGTTCGCCGCGGCCGGCCGCCAGATGGCGGTCGAGCAGGGTCTCTGTCATGTTCATGGTGCCGCCGACGCACCACTTCGGCCAGGGAAGCCCCCCCGACAGGTCCAGCACGGTCGAATAGGGTTGACGGAAACGGATACCGAGGTGGCGCAGCAGCGCGTCCCAGAACCACCGCGGGTCGTCTGTCGCACGGCGCTCGAGTTCGGGGTAGTCGCCGAGCCCTTCGGCATTCATGAAGGTGCGCCAGTTGGCGGCGGCGCGAAAGGCGTCGCTCGGATACCAGACCTGGCCCTGGGCGGCAATCGGTTCGTGCTCAGCCATGGGGCGTCTACAGTTCGGATGTGTCGGCGTCGCCGGCGACGAGCTGCTCGATCCGGGGGGCCATGAAGGCCTTCATCTCCTGGTGTACCCGGGAGAGCTGGTAGCGCTCATGATCCTCCGCGCGGTCGAAGGCGGCGACGACCAGCCACCGGTACTCGCTCGACCGGGACGCGAGGTTCGAGCCGAAGTGATAGGTGCGCACGTAGGGCAGCTCGGCGCGTACACGGGCAGCGTAGGCCTCGACGCGTGCGACAAACGCCGCGTCCGGGTCCGCCAGGCGCATCAGGACGGTGTGGAAGAACACTCGAAGACTCCTTCCAAAGCATAGGCTGGACGCGCGTCGCGATGATCCCGCAGGCCAGCCCGCCGCACCCGCCCGGGTGCTCGCGGGGGTCGGTCGATCCGGAGCATAGCGCAAGATGAATGAAGCGTCAGTCAGAATATGAACACTTCGGCGCCGCCGCGGGTGGAAGCGGCGATGCGCCGCGTGGGCTGCAGCCCGTGCATGCCGGCCGCCTCGCGGCGGCGAGCGCCGGGCGGGAATGCGGTCCCGCCGGCTCGCGCACCGAATCGTCCGGTCGACCGGCGCCGGCCGCTCTTCGGAACCTGCGGTCGGGCTCTTGACATCCGGCATCCCGCATGATTGAATGAACGTTCAGTCGGTTGGGTGAACCGGCGCAAACCAGGAGACGTGGCGATGAACGGTTCGAAGAGGGCGTGGTTCCCGAGTGCGTTGGTGTTGGCGCTCGCGTTGGCGCTGCCCGCGGCTGCGTGGGCGTCAAAGGAGCCGCTGAAGATCGGCGTGCCGACCGCGCTGACCGGCACGTATTCGTCGCTCGGCGACGAAGCCAAGCGCGCGGTCGAGTTCGCGGTCAACGAGGCCAATGCCGCAGGCGGGGTCGACGGGCGCAAGGTCGAGGTTCGATTCCTCGACACAGAGGCCAAGCCCGAGTTGGCCCGCCAGCAGGCCGAGAAGCTCGCTCTCGACGGCTTCAACATCATGACGGCCACCATCGCCTCGGGCGAGGTCCTCGCGATCGGACCGATGCTCAATCGCTGGAACGCGACCTTCGTGGCCAGCATCAACAAGGCCAACGACATCACCGGCAAGCAATGCCAGCGGCGGCTGTTCAGGGTCAATCGGCCCGACAACTCCGACGCTGCGGTCGTCCAGCCCTGGCTGAAGACGCGCAAGGAGGCGAAGTGGGCGGTCGTCGCGGCCGACATTGCGTGGGGCCGCAACTCCGGGGAGAGCTTCAAGAACGCGGCGGCCGCCACTGGAAAGAGCGTGGTCTCGGAAAACTACCCGCCGTTCGGCGCAAACGACTACGCCGCGCACATCCAGAAGGTGCTCGACTCGGGGGCCGAGGGCGTCTGGGTCGCGCTGGCCGGCCGCGATGCGATCACCTTCGCCCGTCAGGCCAAGCAGTTCGGCCTCTTCGACAAGGTCACCACGGGCGGCGTGAGCTTCACGACCGACGGCACGGTGAGGGTGCTGGGCGATGTCGTCAAGGGCATCAACACCATCATCAACTACAGCTCTACGCTCGACACGCCTGCCAACAAGAAGTTCGTCGCCGACTGGGCAAAAGCCTATCCAGGCGACGCGCCGACCAACTTCCAGGGCGAGGCCTACATCGGCATGCAGGTCATCTTTCAGGCGGTCAAAAAGGCCGGCAGCGTGAAGCCCGCAGACGTGGCCAAGGCGATCTCCGGCGGCACCTTCGAGACGATCCTCGGCACGCAGGCCATGCGCAAGGAGGATAACCAGTTGATCGGGCCGAACTACTTCGGCATCGTCGAAGCGGTCGGCGGCAAGCTGCAGCCGGTCATCAACATGATCGTGCCTGCCGAGGTGGCGACCCCGGCGCCGGACGGCAGCTGCAAGCTCTGACCCCCCGGCCGCAGTGCAGCATCTGCTCCGCCGCAGTCGCGCGACTCGGCGGCGCGGGATTCGACGGAGAACTCTGAGCGATGATCCAGATCATTAACGGACTGGTCTACGGAAGCTTCCTGTACGTGCTCGCCGTGGGTCTGGTCCTGATTTTCGGCCTGCGCCGGGTGACGAACTTCGCGCACGGCGGGCTGTTCATGGTGGGGGCCTACGTGTCGTACGCGGCGGCTGCCTACCTCGGGTTCTGGATGGGGATGTTCGTCTCGGTGGCAGTCTTGGCGCTGTTCGGCGTGCTGCTGGACCGCTTCGCGTTTCGCCCCCTGTCGAAGGAGGAGCCGACCGTCACGCTCCTGGTGACCTTCGGCCTGCTCTTCGTCCTGGAAGACGTCGTGCGGACGATTTGGGGCAAGGACTACATCTCGGTAGCTGCGCCTGATGCTCTGGCCGGCTCGGTGATGCTGTTCGGTTCGCAGTTTCCGGTGTACCGGCTCTTCGTGATCGGGGTCGCCGTAGTCGTCGCGCTCGGCCTCGCGCTGTGGCTCAAGGCGACCAAGGTGGGCCTGTACGTGCGGGCATCGAGCGTCGACCCCGTCACCACCGGCATACAGGGCGTGGACACCGATCGGCTCAGCGCTTTCGTCGTGGCGATCGGCACCGGGCTCGCGGGGCTGTCGGGCACGGTTGCCGGCCCGCTGCTGGCGCTGTCGCCGTCGATGGGCGGCTACATCATCATCGATTGCTTTATCGTGGTGGTCACCGGAGGTCTGACCAGCTTCACCGGCGCGTTCATCGCGGCGCTCGTGATCGGGCAGTTCCACAACCTCGGGTTGGTCTACGTGCCGCAGGTGGCGTCGGTCATACCGCTGCTGATCATGGTCCTTGCGCTGGGCTTTCGCCCGCATGGGCTCGCGGGAGGCGGCAAGTGAGCGGCCCCGTGTCCCGTGCCGCGCCGGACGCCGCTGCGGCCGGCCCGGCCTCCCGGCCGGCGTACGTCCGCATGCTGGTCGCGACCGCGGTGTTCCTGGGGGCAGGTGTGGCCGTGCCCCGGCTCGTCGACTCGCAGCTGATCCTGACGCTCATGACGCAGGCGGTGATCTACGCGATCCTGGCGACCGCGATCGGCTTCCTGATCAGGCAAAACGGGCTCACCAGCTTTGGTCACGCCGCGTTCTTCGGCATCGCCGGGTACTTGCTCGCCCTGAACGGGTCCTTCGGTGTGATGCCTGCCGAGTTGGCGGTGCTCGCGGCCATCGCCTTGCCGGCCGTTTTCGCCTTCCTGATCGGTCTGATCATCGTGCGGCTGCCGCCGCTGGCATTCTCGATGATCACGCTGGCGGTGGCGCAGTCCCTGCACGAGCTGATGTTGCGCTGGCGCGAGCTCGCGAATGGCGACGACGGCATGCCGGTTCGCCTGCCTGCGACCTTGTTCGGCGTCGATGTCGAACTGTTCCAGTCGCCTTCGACGATGTTCGTCGTCTGCTGGAGCGCGCTGGTGATCGTGGTGCTCGCGCTCGCGGTGCTTGCGCGCAGCCACTTTGGCGTGCTGACGGTGGCCATTCGGGAGAACGAGGAGCGCGCCCGCTACATCGGATACCAAACGCTGATGCCGAGGGTGTTCGTGTTCGCCATCTCGGGCGCGATCGGCGGGCTCGCAGGCGTGCTGTTCGCCTTGTACAACGCCTTCGTGACGCCGGGCGTGCTGCACTGGAGCCTGTCCGGCGAGGCGCTGATCATGGCGGTCATCGGGGGAGCGAAGGCAGTCTGGGGGCCTCCCCTCGGGGCGATGATCTTCTTCGTCGTGAAGGATGCGGTGGGTGATCTCACCGAACACTGGCCCGCGATCATCGGCGCGACGCTGATCATCGTGACGGTCACGCTGCCGCACGGGGTGAGCGGGCTCGTGGAGCGGATCAGCCGTTGGGCGACGGAGAAGAAGCAATGACGGGCTTCGCACTCGAGGGCGTCGGTCTGACTCGACACTACGGGGGCTTCGCCGCACTGGACAACGTAACGCTGCAGCTCGAGCCGGGCGAGATCCGCGGCCTGATCGGGCCGAATGGCGCCGGCAAGTCGACGCTGATGGACGTTCTCTGCGGCCGCGGCGGCCCCACCGGGGGGCGCGTCGTCTTCAACGGGTCCGACATCACCCGCCTGTCTGCGCAGGCCCGCAGGTGTGCCGGCCTCGCACGGTCGTTCCAGAAGACGAACATCTTTCCGGATCTCGAGGTCCGCCAGCAGGTCGCTCTGGCCGCGCGGATGGCCGAGATCGACAACACCGACGAGGTGCTCGATGTGCTCGGACTTTCGGAACTGGGCCAGCGCCGGGCGGCGGACATCGCCTACGGCGACCAGCGCCGGCTCGATCTCGCGCTGGCGCTCGTGGGTCGACCCTCGGTGCTGCTGCTCGATGAGCCGGCCGCCGGCCTGTCGATCAAGGAGTCGCTCGTACTCGCGCGCCTGCTCAAGGACCTGGCGACGAGCTGGAAGGTCACGGTGCTGCTGGTTGAGCACGACATGGAGGTGATCTTCACGGTGTCTGACCGGATCACCGTCCTGAATCTGGGAAGGGTGCTCGCAGAGGGTTCGTGCGACGAGATTCGCGCGAACGGCGAAGTCGTCCGCGCCTATTTGGGATCGAGTTTCGCATGACGCTTCTCAGCCTGTCCAAGGTCGACGCCTACTACGGCGAGGCCCGCATTCTCAACGAGGTCTCGCTCGAGATCGGCGCAGGCGAACGGGTCGCCATTCTCGGCCGCAACGGCGTGGGCAAGACGACGGTCGTCAATGCCTGTCTGGGCATCGCCCGCGTCCGCAGCGGTGCGATCGCCTTTCGCGGCGCCGCGCAGGCGTCGATCAAGCACTTCACTGCGGCGCGCTGCGGCATCGCCGTCGTCCCTCAAGGACGCCGGATCGTTCCGGGGCTCACGGTGCGGGAGAACCTCGCCCTGGGCGCGGCGGTGAATCGCCCCGGCACGTGGAACTTCGACTCGGTCTGCGAATTGTTTCCGATCCTGCGGGAACGTGCGGACACGCCCGGTACAGCCATGAGCGGCGGTCAGCAGCAGATGCTCGCGATCGGCCGCGCGCTGATGGCCAATCCGGACCTGCTGATCCTCGACGAACCGAGCGAGGGCTTGGCCCCGGTCATCGTCGACGAACTCGCCGAAACCCTCGTGCGCCTGGCCGCAGGGAACACCAGCATCCTGCTGATCGAACAGAACTTCAGCCTCGTGCATCGGGTCGCCAAGCGCTACTACGTCTTGTCCAAGGGAACCGTCGTCGAGGAGGGCAACGCGCAGGGGATGTCGATCGAGAACCTCAAGAAGCACGTTGCCGTATGAAGGCGGTCGTCGTCGAGGCTTTCGGTCCGCCGCAGGCGGCGCAGGTGCGCGACTGGCCGCTGCCCGCACCGGGCGCCGGCGAGGTGCTCATCGAGGTGCATGCGATAGGCGTCAACTTTCCGGACCTGTTGACCGTCGCCGGCAAGTACCAGAATCTGCCCGGCGTGCCGTTCGTGCCCGGCAAGGAGGCCGCCGGCGTCGTTCTGGAAGTCGGCGCCGGCGTGCGCCGCCTGCGCGTGGGCGAACGGGTGATGGCGCAGCGCGAGAACGGCGCCTTCGCCGAGCAGATCGCGGTCAGGGAGGAGCACTGCTTCCCGATGCCCGATGCGCTGCCGATGTTGAAGGCCGCGGCGCTGGGGCTGACCTACCAGACCGCTTGGTTCGGGCTCTTCGATCGCGGCGCGCTGCAGCCCGGCGAAACCGTGCTCGTCACCGGGGCGTCCGGCGGCGTCGGGGCAGCGGCGGTGCAACTGGCCAAGGCGGCCGGTTGCCGGGTTCTCGCGGGCGTGTCGAGCCCTGACAAGGCGGAGTTCGTCCGCGGTCTGGGCGCTGACGGAGTGGTACGGACCGGGGATGCCGACCTGCGCGACTCGGTGCGGCGCCAGGTTCACGACCAGAACTACGGGCAAGGTGCCGACCTCGTCATCGAATCGGTGGGCGGGCCCGTTTTCGATGCCTGCCTGCGCGCGCTCGCGTGGTCAGGGCGCCTGGTGGTCGTCGGATTCGCCGGCGGGGATGTTCCGTCGCTGAAGGCGAACTACCTGCTGATCAAGCACATCTCGGTCTGCGGCCTCCACTGGAGCGACTATCGCGACGCCTTCCCGGAAAGGATGCGCGACGCCCAGGCCCGCATCTTCGGGTTCTGGCGCGAAGGCCGGCTCGATCCCCCGGTCACGGCCGTCTTGCCGCTCGAGCACGCGTCGCGCGCGCTCGAGACCATCGCCGCGCGGCGTGCGCTCGGTAAACTCGTCCTCGAGACCGCCTGCGGCCGTGCGGCCCGCGGCGGCGCGCCGCGTCATTGAGGCCAGCGGTGAGCGACGCCCTGCGAACCGATGTACCCCCGGGCTATCGCGTGTGCGACATGCCGGACGGTCCGTTCACCGAGCCTCTGGGCCCGCTCTTCATCCGGCAGGACGGAGGCGGTTTCGCCCTTCGCGCCGCCGACCGCCATTGCAATGCCCGCGGTGTAATGCACGGCGGGATGCTGATCACCCTCGCCGACCAGACATTGGGCCTGACGGTCCAGCGCGCCGTCGGCACGGTCGAGGTGGCGACCGTCAGCCTGAACTGCGACCTCGTGGACAGCGCCCGCCCCGGCGAACTCGTCGAGGGCGAAGCAACGGTGACGCGGATCACCCGCTCGATCGTGTTCGTGCGCGGGTCGCTGCGCTGCGGCGAGCGCGTCCTGTTGAGCGCCAGCGGCCTCTGGAAGCGCCTGCAGGACCGGCCGGGCAGCGCCGGGCCGACCCGGCACAATCGAGAGTCCAGCAGCACGACGCCGCAGCGATGAAGAAGAAGTCCGTGTTGGCAGCGCCCAAGGCGTTCGACGCGACCGTCGTCAAGAGCCAGGTGACTGACCCAGCCCTGGTGCAGCGGCGGCGCGATCAGATCGTGGCCGCCGCGGTAGAGCTGTTCTCGGTCCAGGGCTTCTACCGCACGACCATGCAGCAGATCGCACGCAAGGCCGGCGTCAGCACGGGCCTCATATACCAGTACGCCCAGACCAAGGAAGACGTCCTGCTGCTCTCGCTGATGTTCGTGATGGAGCGTTTCCGCCGCCAGCTCGAGTCCAGCCGCGACGACGGCACGGAACCTCTCAGCCGGCTGTACGCCGCGCTCGACACCTACTGCCGCGTGGTCGACCGCCATCGCGACGCGACCGTCCTGGCCTACCGCTCGACGCTGTCGCTGCCGCGCGCCTATCGCGAGTACATCAAGCAGGCGGAACTCGAGACGAACGAGCTGATGGCGCAGCGGATCCGCTCGTGCATCGAGGCGGGCCTGTTCAAGGACGCCAACGTGGAGTTGCTGACCTACCGGCTGGTGCTGCATGCGCACGCCTGGGCTCTGAAGTACTGGCGCCTGAGCCAGTTCGCCACCATCGGCGAATACGTGGACGAGGGGTTCGACTTCTGCGTTCGCGCACTCGCCACGCCCAAGGGCAAGGCCCAGTACAGCCGCTTCGTGGCCGCGCGCGGGACGCAGGAAACCAAAGCTCGCCGGCAGGCGGCGAGCTGACGGCAGCCGCAGCGGCGCGCCCGGCGCTCGGCATTCGACGCTTGACGCGATGCGCACTGCCCGCTAGGATGAGCATAACTGAATGAGCATTCATTCATCATCATGATCACGTACGAATTCAACCGATCGACCCTCGTGGTCACCCTCGACCGCCGGCCCGTCAACGCGATCAACCGCGAATGGATCGCGCGCTTCGACGGGATCCTCGACGAGCTCGCCGGGCGTCCCGGGATCGTGGTGGTGCTCGTGCGCTCGGCACAGCGTGTGTTCTGCGCCGGAGCCGACCTGAAGCTGATGCGCGACTGCTTCGAAGTCGAAGGCGAGGCCGGCCCCGCGGAGATGATCGAGACCATCCGCCGCATGCAGCGGCTCTACGACCGAATCGAGGGCCTGCACCAGGTCACTATCGCCGCGGTCGGCGGTTCGGCCTTCGGCGGCGGGCTCGAGCTGGCCCTTGCGTGCGACCTCAGGGTCGCGGCTGCCGAGGCGCAGCTGGGCCTGCCCGAAGCGCGGTTGGGGCTCCTTCCCGGAGCGGGCGGCACGCAGCGTCTGTCGCGGCTGTGCGGTACGGGAGTCGCGCGCCGGCTGATCCTGGCCGGCGAAGCCGTGTCGGGAGTCGAGGCGCGCGAGCTCGGGCTCGTGCAGTGGGCCGTGCCGGGGACGGATCTTGATGCGTTTGCCATGCGGCTGGCAGGGCAAATCGCAGCGATGGCGCCGGATGCCCTCGCGGCATGCAAGCAGTGCCTGGCGGTTGCCGCCGGCTCGATGCAACACGGCATGGCAGTCGAGATCCACGAGACGATCGCGCTGCTGAACAACCCGCAGACGCGTTTGCGCGTGCGCGGCTTTCTACAGGGGAAGGGAAGCTGAAATGAGACTCGAGGGCAAGAGAGTGGTGGTGACCGGCGCGGCTTCGGGCATTGGCCTGGCGACGGCCGCGACGATGGCCCGGGCCGGGGCAGCAGTGGTGCTGGCGGATCTGTCGGCCGAGAAGGGCAACGCAGAAGCGCATCGGCTGCGCTCCGAGGGCCTGGACGCCGCCTTCGAGCCGCTGGACGTGGCTTCGCCCGATTCGGTCTCGGGCTTCGCGCAGCGGGTGCTCGGCGCAGGCGAGGTGCACGTCCTCGTGAACGGTGCCGGATGGGGCAGGGCCCAGGCCTTCATGGACAACGAGCCGGAGTTTTGGGAGCGAATCGTGGACATCAACCTGATGGGCCCGATCCGTCTTGCAAGGGCATTCCTGCGCCCGATGGTCGAGCGCAACTCGGGCAAGATCGTGAACGTGGCGAGCGACGCCGGCCGCGTCGGCAGCTCCGGAGAAACCGTCTACTCGGGCGCCAAGGGCGGACTGATCAGCTTCACCAAGAGTCTGGCACGGGAGATGGCGCGCTGCTCGATCAACGTCAATTGCGTGTGCCCCGGCCCCACCGAAACCCCGATGCTGATGGCGGTGCCCGAGCGCCACCGCGAGGCCTTCCTGCGGGCGATCCCGCTGCGCCGGTTCGGCAAACCCTCCGACGTCGCTGACGCGATCCTCTTCTTCGCGAGCGGCCGCTCCGACTACATCACCGGACAGGTGCTCAGCGTGTCGGGCGGCCTGACCATGGTTTGAGGCCGGCGGCGCGACACGACATCACACACGACCAACAGGAGAGAACGCGATGCAACGAATCGAGATGGCCTGTTACCAGGCCACCCACTTCAAGTGGGAGTGCGAGGGGGAGGTGGCGACGATCACGCTGAACCGTCCCGAGCGCAAGAATCCGCTGACCTTCGAGTCGTACGCGGAACTGCGGGACCTGTTTGGCAAGCTGCGCCACGCCAGCGACGTCAAGACGATCGTCATCACCGGGGCCGGCGGCAACTTCTGCTCGGGCGGCGACGTCCACGAGATCATCGGCCCGCTGGTGCGCATGCAGGAGGCCGACGATATGCAAGGCCTGCTGGACTTCACCCGCATGACCGGAGATCTGGTCAAGGCGATGCGCCACTGCCCGCAACCGATCGTCTCCGCCATCGACGGCATCTGCGCCGGCGCCGGCGCGATCGTTGCCATGGCCTCCGACATCCGCATCGGCACCCCGCGCGCCAAGACGGCCTTCCTGTTCGTGCGCGTCGGGCTCGCCGGCGCCGACATGGGTGCGTGCGCGATCTTGCCGCGAATCATCGGCCAGGGCCGGGCTTCCGAACTGCTCTACACGGGCCGCGTGATGACCGCCGAAGAGGCCGATCGCTGGGGCTTCTTCAATCGGCTGGTGACGCCCGAGGCGGTGTTGTCCGTGGCCCAGGCGCTGGCCAGGGAACTCGCCGACGGCCCGACCTTCGCGCACGGCATCACCAAGACCTGCCTGCACCAGGAATGGGCGATGGACGTCGACTCGGCGATCGAGGCCGAGGCGCAGGCGCAGGCGATCTGCATGCAGACGAAGGACTACGGGCGTGCCTACCACGCGTTCGTGGCAAAGCAAAAGCCCGCCTTCGAAGGCAACTGATGTCCGACCGAAGCTTCCTGTCCTGGCCGTTCCTCGACCCCGCCCACCGGGCGCTGCACGATCGCGTCGACGAATGGGCCGCGGGGCACCTGGGCGATGCCGATTTGCACGCTGAGTCCAGCGACGCAGTAGCGCAGGCGGTCAGGCGGCTGGTGGCGGCGATGGGTGAGGCCGGCTGGCTCGCGACTGCTGTGGGCGGCCGGGATGGCGCCCTGTACGGTCCGCTCGACGCCCGCGGCCTGTGCATCTGCCGCGAGGTGCTGGCGCGCCACGCGGGCCTGGCCGATTTTGCGTTCGCGATGCAGGGTCTGGGCAGCGGGCCGATCGGGCTGTTCGGTACGCCGCAGCAGAAGGCGCGCTGGCTGGCCGAGGTTGCGCAGGGCAAGGCCATCTCGGCGTTCGCGCTGTCCGAGCGGGAAGCCGGTTCCGACGTTTCCGCCCTTGCGACCCGGGGGGTGCGCGACGGCGATCACTGGCGCCTGGACGGAACCAAGACCTGGATCTCGAACGCGGGCATCGCCGACCTGTACGTGGTCTTCGCCCGCACCGGCGAGGCGCCTGGCGCAAAGGGCCTGTCGGCCTTCGTCGTGGAGTCCGGCACGCCGGGTTTCCAGGTTTCGCAGCTCATCGACCTCGTGGCCCCGCATCCGATCGGCTCGCTCGCCTTCGACGGCGCGCGGGTCCCAGCGGCGAACATGCTGGGTGCGCCGGGCGACGGCTTCCGGATCGCCATGGCTACGCTCGACGTGTTCCGCTCCACGGTCGGCGCTGCGGCGCTCGGCTTCGCCCGGCGGGCGCTCGACGAGGCGCTGCGGCACGCGGCCACCCGCAGGCTGTTCGGGCAGCCGCTGTCCGACCTGCAGATGACCCGGGCGCGGCTTGCAGAGATGGCGCTTTCCATCGACGCCGCGGCCCTGCTGGTGTATCGCGCCGCCTGGGTCAAGGACGCGAGCGGCGCGCGCATCAGCCGCGAGGCCAGCATGGCCAAGCTGTTCGCCACCGAGGAAGCGCAACGCGTGATCGACGCAGCCGTGCAGATTTTCGGCGGGCTGGGCGTCACGAAGGGACACATCGCCGAGCGGCTGTATCGCGAGATCCGCGCATTGCGGATCTACGAAGGCGCCAGCGAAGTACAGAAAGTGATCATCGCCGGCCGGCTGCTGGACGAGCTCGGCAAGGCGGATCGATAGACGGGAACGGTCGAGATGATCCTGAACGAGCAGCAGACGATGATCCGCGACATGGCGCGCAAGTTCGCCCGTGAACGGCTCGCCCCGAATTCGGCGCGCTGGGACCGCGAGGCGCATTTCCCTCGCGAGGCGCTCGAAGAGATGGGCCGCCTCGGCCTGATGGGCATGAACGTCCCGGCCGAATGGGGCGGGTCAGCGGCCGACAGCGTCTCGACCGCGCTCGCGCTCGAAGAGATCGCCGCAGGCGACGCGGCGACCTCGACCGTGATGAGCGGCCACAACTCGGTCGGATGCATGCCGATCGCCAGGTTCGGCACCGACGACCAGAAGGAGCGCTGGCTGCGCCCGATGGCAGAAGGCCGGATGCTTTGCGCGTTCGCGCTGACCGAGGCCCACGGCGGCTCCGACGCCGGCGCGCTGGCGGCGCGCGCGCGCCGCGACGGTGACGGCTACGTCCTGAACGGCATCAAGCAGTTCATCACCACCGGCAAGAACGCCGGCGTGGCGCTCGTGTTCGCGCGCACCGCGGCGGGCGGCGGGCCGCGCGGGATCACGGCGTTCATCGTGCCGACCAGCGCGCCCGGATACGTGGTCGCGCGCGTGGAGTCCAAGCTCGGCCAGCGGGCCTCCGATACCTGCCAGATCGCGCTGGAGAACGTCCGCGTGCCGGTCGCCGATCGGCTCGGCAACGAGGGCGACGGTTACCGGATCGCGCTGTCGAATCTCCAGGGCGGCCGCATCGGCATCGCCGCGCAGTCCGTGGGCATCGCGCGCGCGGCCTTCGAGGCGGCCCTGGCCTACGCGCGCGAGAGAGAGGTCTTCGGCAAACCGATCATCGAGCACCAGGCGGTCGGCTTCCGGCTGGCCGCGATGCTGACCCGCGTGGAGACGGCGCGCCAGATGGTCCTGCATGCCGCTGCCCTGTCCGATGCGGGCCGGAACTGCCTGATGGAGGCCTGCATGGCCAAGCTGGTCGCCTCGGAGACGGCCGAATGGGTGTGCTCGGAGGCCATCCAGACCCTGGGAGGCTACGGCTACCTGACCGACTTCCCGGTCGAGCGGCTCTATCGCGACGCGCGTGTGTGCCGAATCTACGAAGGCACCAACGACATCCAGCATTTGGTGATCCTGCGCGAGATGCAGCTGCGCGAGAGCTTCTGAACCTCGAACAAGGGGATGCCCGACGCCATGGTGCCGGACCTTTCGCCGCCGCTCGCCGGCATCAGGGTTCTCGACTTCTCGACCCTGCTGCCGGGGCCGCTGGCGAGTCTGCTGCTTGCCGAGGCCGGCGCGGAGGTGGTCAAGGTCGAGCGGCCGGGCAGCGGCGACGAGATGCGCGGCTACGAGCCGGCATTCGGCGATTCGAGCGGCAATTTCGCGTTGCTGAACCGGGGCAAGACCAGCCTGTGCGCGGATCTCAAGGACGCGGCCGACCGGGCCCACGTGCTCGCGCTGGCGCGCGAGGCCGATGTCGTGATCGAGCAGTTCCGGCCCGGCGTGATGGAGCGGCTGGGCCTGGGCTACGAGGCGCTGTCTCGCGACAACCCGGGGCTGGTCTACTGCTCGATCACCGGATACGGGCAGTCGGGCGAGCGCGCGCTGAAGGCGGGGCACGACCTGAATTACATGGCCGAGACCGGCTTGCTGGGCCTGAGCCGCGCAAGCGACGGGGCACCGGTGCTGCCTCCGGTGCTCGCCGCCGACATCGGCGGGGGCGCCTATCCGGCGGCGATCGGCATCCTGCTCGCGCTGCAGCAGCGGGCCGGCACGGGGCGCGGCTGCCACCTCGACGTCGCGATGTGCGACAACCTGTTCACCTTCGCGTACTGGGGCATGGCCGCCGGGCTCGCCGGCGGCCGCTGGCCGCGTCCCGGCGGCGAGCTGACGACGGGGGGGTCGCCGCGCTACCGGATCTACCGCACGGCGGACGGCCGGTACCTGGCAGCGGCGCCGATCGAGGAGCGGTTCTGGCAGGTCTTCTGCGATGCGATCGGGCTCGATGCCGCTGACCGCGACGATCGCCCCGACCCGGCCGCCACGACCGCGAAGGTTGCCCAACGGATTGCCGGCGCGAGCGCCGAGGCTTGGCGCGAGCGATTCGCCGGCCTCGACGCCTGCGTCTCGGTCGTGGAGTCGCTGGCGTCCGCGGTAGCCGATCCAGCCTTCGCCGGACGCGGCCTGTTCGAGCGGGTCGTTGCCGCGGGCGGATCCAGGTTGCCGGCGCTGCCGGTGCCGGTTGCTCGATGCCTGCGCGATCCGGCCCAGGAGCGGCAGTCGCCCGCTCTCGATCCTGCGGCCCGGCGCAGGGTGTGGCCGGTTGCGGCCGTGCCGCGGGCCGCCAGACCGTACGCGCTCGACGGCATGCGCATACTCCTCACCGGCGCATCGGGCGGCATCGGGCAGGCAACGGCCAGGCTGCTCGCGGAGCTGGGCGCCGAACTGGTCCTGACCGACCGGGCCGAGGCGCACGGACTGGCCGGCGTGTCGAGCCGCAATCGGCGCCGACACCGTTTCGTCGCCTGCGACCTCGAGTCGCGCGACGCGATCGAGGCCTTGTGCGCCGAGGCTGGCGAGCTCGATGCCGCCGTGCTCAACGCCGGTGTCTTTCCGCGCAGCCGATGGGACGACGAGGCCTGGGACGACGACTTCGACCTGGCGATGCACGTGAACGTGCGCGCGCCGGCTCATGTCGCCAGGCTGCTTCTTCCCGGCATGAAGGCTCGGGGCAGGGGCCGGATCATCTTGCTCGGCTCCATCGCCGCGCATACCGGCGGCAGCTATGCCGATTCGCCGCTGCACTACGCGTGCTCGAAGGGTGCGGTTCATACCATGGTCCGGTGGCTCGCGCGGCGGGCCGCGCCCGAGGTCATGGTCAACGGAGTCGCGCCCGGCTCCACCGACACGGCGATGCTCGCGAACGCCGATCCGTCGGCGCTGCGGTCGATGCCGGTGCCCCGCTTCGCCCGCCCCGAGGAGATCGCCTGGCCGATCGCATTTCTGTGCTCGCCGGGCGCCGGATTCGTCTGCGGCAGCGTGCTCGACGTGAACGGCGGCGCCAGCATGCGCTGAGAGCCGGCCGACACGATCAATGAAGGAGGTCATGATGGACGAGCGAAGCAGGCACGAAGAACAGTTCGCGCTGAAGGGACGGGTCGCCCTGGTCACCGGATCGGCGCGCGGCATCGGCTGGGGCATCGCGCGGGGCATGGCCGAAGCCGGCGCGCACGTGGTGCTGAACGATCTGCGCCAGGATGTCCTCGAACCGCGGCTGGAGGAACTCCGCGCGGCCGGGCTGGAAGGCTCGGCATGCGCCTTCGACGTCACCGACGAGGCCGCCGTGGCGGTCGGCGTCGGGACGCTGATGGCCGAGCGGGGGCGGGTCGACATCCTCGTGAACAATGCCGGCATCCAGACGCGCAAGAGTTTCGTGGAGTTCAGCTACGACGAGTGGCGTGCCGTCATCGACACCCACCTGAACGGTGCCTTCCTGGCCACGCGGGCGGTCCTGCCGCAAATGATCGCCAACCGGTTCGGGCGCATCATCATGATCGGATCGGTGGCGGTACAGTCGCCCAAGTCCCGGATCCCGGCCTATGCGGCCGCGAAGGGCGGCGTGACCTCGATGGTCCGGGCGCTCGCGGTGGAAGTCGCGCCGCTCGGGCTCACCTGCAATGCCATCGCGCCCGGCTACATCGCGACCGAGTTCACCCGCGCGCTGCACACCGACGAGGCATTCACCGCACGCCTGATGGAGCGCGTGCCGGCCGGGCGCTGGGGGCTGCCGCAGGACATCGCCCCGGCTGCCGTCTACCTCGCGTCGGCCGCCGGGGCCTTCGTCAACGGCAGCGTGCTGACTGTGGACGGCGGCTTTCTCTCCTGCGGCTGAGTTCGTTGATGGGGCCGGCGACGCGGCCTGGCTCAGAGACTCGGGTGGTTGCCGCCGGATACCGCAAGGATCTCGCCGGTGACGAACGACGATTCGTCACTGGACAGGAAGGCGACCGCGTCGGCGATCTCCTCCGGCAGGCCCGGCCGGTTCAACAGGCACTTCGCCAGAAACCGGCGGCGGTCCTCGTCGGCCAGCCGCTCGAAGACGCTGGTCTGGATCATGCCCGGCGCGATGCAGTTGACGTTGACGTGCGGCGCAAACTCCATTGACAGGGTGCGGGTGAGCGAGGCCACCGCCGCCTTGGCTGCCGCGTAGTCGGCCTGGCCAGCCTCACCCGCGAAGACCACCGAGGCCACGTTGACGATGCGGCCCCAGCCGCACGCCAGCATTCCCGGGGCCACGATGCGGATCAGGTGGAAGCCCGGCTTCAGGTTGAGCGCGAGGGTGTCGTCCCACTGGGCTTCGTCGAGCTCGAGGAAGGGGGTATACAGGCGCGGGGAGCGGATCCCGCCCACGACATTGATCAGCACGTCGATCCGGCCGAAGGCCTCGACCCCGCGGGCCGCCACCTGCGCCGCTTCCTGCCGGTTCATCACGTTGGCCCGGACGGCGACGAGCCCGCCGTCCGGGACCGCCTCGGCGACGTCCCGTTCGGTGCCGGCGAGGCGGTTGCCGGAGATGTCGGTGAGCACCAGCCGGGCGCCTTCGCGGGCGAGCTTCAGGGCGACCGCCCTGCCCATCGGGCCGCCGGCCCCGGTAACGAGGGCGACCCGGCCGTCGAGCCGCTTCATGGCGACTCCTGCGTCAACACGTCGCGCAGCTTGAACTTCTGGATCTTCCCGGACGGCGTGGCCGGCAGCGCCTCGCGGATCTCGAGGCGCTCAGGCAGGTACTGGAGCGCGAGCTTGTGCGACTTCAGGAATTCGGTCATCGCGGCGAAGTCGAGGCTCTGCCCGGGCTTGGGCACGACGAACGCACAGGCTCGTTCGCCGAGCCGCGCGTCGGGGTAGGCGACGATCGCCACCTGCGCGATCGCGGGATGGCGGTACAGCAAGGCCTCGATCTCGATCACCGGGATGTTCTCCCCGCCGCGGATGATGACGTCCTTGCTGCGGCCGCTGATCCGTATGTAGCCGCGTGCGTCGGCGAAGGCGAGGTCGCCGGTATCGAACCAGTCCTCGGCGTCGGTGTTGTTCAGGTGGGGACGCTTGAGGTAGCCGCCGAAGTTCGAGCAGCCGCGCACCAGCAGGCGCCCCGTCTCACCCGTCGGGAGCGTTGCGCCGTCCGCGTCGGCGATGCGCACCTCCATGCCGGGCAGGGGGCAGCCGTCGGTGTTGACCGGACGCTCGTCGTCGTCGTCGAGCAGGGTCGTGGTGACGGCGCCGTTCTCGGTCATGCCCCAGGCGGAAACGATCTTCGCGCCCAGGGCCGCCCGCGCCTGCTCTACGAGCGGGCCGGGGATCGGCGCCCCCGCGCACAGGAAGGTGCGCAGGCTGGGCAGGGCCTTGCCCGTCTGCGTGACGGACCGCGCGAGGTCGGTCAGGAAGGGCGTGGAGGCCATCGTGAAGGTGGCGCCCTCTTCGCGGATCAGGTCGGCCGCGCGCCCGGGGTCCCAGATGTCCTGGAGCACCGCGCTCGCCTGGAGGACGATCGGCATCATCAATCCGTACAGGAAGCCCGTCTGGTGGGCCATCGGCGAGGCCATCAGCACGACGTCTTCGCCCGACAGCCGCATCCGCTCGGCGTAAGGAAGGATGTTGGACAGCACCGTGTTGGCCGAGTGCATGACGCCCTTCGGCTCGCCGGTGGTGCCCGAGGTGTAGATCATCTGCGTGACGTCGTCCGGGCCCGGACGGTGGCCGGTGAGGATGGCGCGGGCGTCGGGCTCGAGCTCCCACTGGGGCAGGGTCAGCCGCGCCTCGAAACTGTCCGGGCCTTCGCCGCCGATCGCGAGCACGTGCCTCAGGTCGGGCAGGCTGGGCTGCAGGCTGCGCAGCATCTCTTCGAAATCGAAGCCGCGAAACTGCTTCGGCACGATCGCGACCTTGCTGCGGCCGTGCGCCAGCATGAAGGAGAGTTCGCGCTCGCGGAAGATGTGCATCAGCGGGTTCATGACCGCGCCGATCCGCGAGCAGGCCAGGTAGACCAGCGTGAACTCCCACCAGTTGGGCAACTGGCACGACACGATGTCGTTGCGGCCCACGCCCAGGCGGGACAGGCCGACGGCGATCCGGTCGGCAAGTGCCGCCTGCTCGCGATAGGTGAAGCGGCGCGTCTGGTTGCGATCGATCGACAGCGCCGTCAGGGCGACCTTGTCGGGGCAGCCGCGCAGGCAGTCGTCGAGGTAGTCGTTGATCGTGCGGTCGGGCCACCGGCCAGCAGCGACCATGGCGGCGCGGCGCGGCGGGATCAGGATCGCGTCGAATTCCATTCTCTTGTCTCCTGTAGTCGGGCATCGGGCCGCTCGGGTTCGGGCCGGTGGCTAATCCTAATCGCCTAAGCCGGCAGAGCCGGAACCAAACAGGGAATACGATCAGCGGCGAACCGATGGCGAGGTGATCGACCATGGCTGCGACGGCACTGACTGATC
>OEIU01000302.1_pt1 | contig 49624 bp, 39 predicted proteins | sample 1539221 | NCBI WGS metagenome assembly OEIU01 (sample SAMN03792071, study PRJEB22550) | activated sludge metagenome | feature: wastewater treatment plant; material: activated sludge; isolation source: Wastewater treatment plant of a petroleum refinery complex | place: Argentina: Zarate | collected... | reverse complement strand
GCCAGGCAAGCCCGGCAACGACTGGCACGGCACGCTCCAGACGCTGACGTTGCGTCCACAAGGCCTGCCGCAATGGTCGCTGGCGCAGCCGGCGGCCCTGTCTTACGTCGATGGTGGATTCGCGATGAAGGAGACATGCCTGCAAACCGACGTGGCGAGCGTTTGCGGACAGGCATCGCAAGATCGCAAAGCCGGGACACATGCGAAATTCCGCCTTGAACACCTGCCACTGGCGATGCTGGCAAGGCTCGCCATTCCGGATTCCACAATCAAGATCGATGGCGACCTGACTGGACAAGGCGACATGACGCTTGCGCCGGATGGCGCTCTGGGCGGCAGCGTGTCGATCGCATCCGGCAGCGGTGCGTTCACTTTCGCCGATTCCGTCGCAAGACCGGCGTTGAGCTACCGGAATTTTCGTGCCGATGCGGTGTTGTCGCAAAAACAAAGCACGATCACCGTTGCCAGCGACCTCAACGACGGCGGTCGTATCGACGGACACATTGCCATCGGCGCGGGACAGGGCGCGGCGTTGCCGTTGTCCGGCAGCCTGTCGGTTGACATCAACAACCTGTCGTTCGTCGATCTGCTCAGTCCGCAGGTATCCGGTACGCGCGGCAAGGTCGAGGCGAAGTTTGCGCTGTCGGGCACGACGGCAAAGCCGGGCATCGACGGTTCGGCGCGGCTCGTGGATTTCGCGGCCGAAATTCCTGCCGCTGGCCTGAAGCTGCATGCGGGCAACTTCGACGTGGCTTCGAACGATGGCGAGCATCTGCGCATCGACGGCAGCATCGCTTCCGCCGAAGGCAAACTGACGATCGCCGGCAGTGCCGGCATCGCCCCCGACGCGCCCTTGCACATCGCCATCGCCGGCAAGAATTTTCTCGCCGCCGACATCCCGGGCGCGAAAGTATACATTTCCCCTGACCTGACGGTTGACCGCGACGCACAACGCTTGAAAGTCGGCGGCGCCGTTCAGATTCCGCGCATGTCCGTTGATCTGGCCAAACTGCCGGGCGGCAGCACGACTGCAGCGGTGTCACCCGATGTCGTGGTCACCGACGAGGCGGCGATGGCGCCCGCATCGGCATTGCCCGTTGAAGTGGACGTGTCGCTCACGCTCGGTGCGGGCGAGGCGCTGGCAATGGATTTGCGCCAAGGTACCGAAGTCCACCTGGTCGGATATGGTCTTGACGCCAATATTGGCGGACAGTTGCGCGTCACGCAGGCGCCGGGCAAGCCGCCGCTCGGACGCGGGCAGATCGACGTCAATGGCACGTTCAAGGCGTACGGCCAGGACCTGCAAATCGAGCCGGGGCAGGGCCGGCTGCTGTTCGCAGGCACGCCGATGGAGAATCCCGGCCTTGATATCCGCGCCACGCGATCATTCCCCGACCAGAATATCGTAGTCGGACTGCAAGTGCGCGGCACCGGTCAGGCGCCGCAGCTGACAGTATTTTCGCGGCCGGGCATGGAGCAATCCGACGCATTGTCTTACCTCGTCGCCGGCAAGCCACTGTCGCAGCTCAAGGGTGGCGATGGCAATGCGGTATCCAGTGCCGCCTCCGCGCTCGGCACCGCGGGCGGCGACTTGCTGGCCAAGAGCATTGGCGCGCGGCTCGGCCTGGACGATGTCGGCGTGGCCGACAACTCCTCGATCGGTGGGGCTGCGCTGACGGTCGGCAAGTACCTGTCCCCGCGTCTGTATATCGGCTACGGCGTCGGCCTGTTTGCGCCGGGGCAGGTCGTCACGCTGCGCTACAAGCTGACGCGACTGTTCAATTTCGAGATGCGCAACGGGACACTGTCCAGTCGCGCCGGAATCGATTACCGCATCGAGAAATAGCGTGACCGCGCCACAGTTGCGGCAAATCAATGATTCGCCTACAATTCGCGCCCCGCAAATCACGCGGGAACCTTGCCTTACCGCCACGCGGAAGGCTGCCGACGCGGAATCCTCCGCCCGGTATCCACAAGGAGACAACATGCGTCACTACGAGATCGTGTTTCTGGTCCACCCTGACCAGAGCGAGCAGGTGCCCGCGATGATCGAGCGCTACAAGACGCTGATCGAAGGCGGCAAGGGCAAGATCCATCGCCTCGAAGACTGGGCCCGCCGCCAGTTGGCCTATCCGATCCAGAACCTGGCCAAGGCGCACTACGTACTCATGAACATCGAGTGCGGCCAGGATGTACTCAGTGAGTTGCAGTCCGGCTTCCGCTTCAACGATGCGGTGCTGCGCCACCTGATCATTGCCAAGGACGGGCCGGTCACCGAACAGTCGTACATCCTCAAGAACAAGGACGACAAGGGCGGCAAGCGCCGTGACGACGAAGGCTTCGGTTATGGCGACGACGACGAGCCGCGCCGCGAACGCGCGCCGCGTGCTGCGCCCGCCGCCGAAACTGCCGCCGAATAAGCCAGGAGAACGAACATGTCCAAATTCTTCCGCCGCAAGAAATACTGCCGTTTCACCGCTGAAGGCGCGACCGAGGTCGATTACAAGGACCTCAACACGCTGCGCCAGTACCTGGGCGAGACCGGCAAGATCGTGCCCAGCCGCATCACCGGCACCAAGGCGCGCTGGCAGCGCGAGTTGACCCAGGCGATTGGGCGCGCGCGCTTTCTGGCGTTGCTGCCGTATTGCGACAGCCACTAACCCTCACGTCCATTCGGACAACTTGAAATCAGCTGCACCGGGCAATCGGTGCTAACGAATCGGAGATTTTCATGGAACTGGTACTGCTGCAAAAAGTGAAGAACCTCGGCAACCTCGGCGACAAGGTCAAGGTCAAGCCCGGTTATGGCCGCAATTTCCTCGTACCGCACGGCAAGGCCGTGGCGGCGACCGCCGCAAACGTGGCCGAGTTCGAGAAGCGCCGCGCCGAATACGAGGCCAAGGCGAACGATGTGATGTCCGCCGCCGAATCGCGCAAGGCCGCGCTGGAAGGCGCCACGGTCACGATCAAGGCGAACGCGAGCCCGGAAGGCAAGCTGTTCGGCTCGGTCGGCCCGCGCGACATCGCCGAGGCGTTCAGCGCTGCCGGCCATGCGCTGGAAAAGAGCGAAGTGGTGATGGGCGAAGGCCCGATCCGCCACACCGGCGAGTTCGAGATCCACGTGCACCTGCACGCCGATGTGCAGACCACGGTGAAGGTGACGGTGGCTGCCGAAGAATAAGGCAACAGCCATCGCGCAAATTCGAAGGGCGCCGCAACGCGCCCTTTATTCTTGCTCGTCATCCCGGCATGGAATGCCGGGATCCAGACTGCATGGATGCTGTAGTCACTCTTTACGATCACGATATGTTGCCGTCCATGGCTTCTGGATTCCGGCAGTCCCTGCCGGAATGACGGTTTGTCGTGACCGCTTATCTCCCCACAGCTTATCCACAAGGTTATCGTATCGCGCGGTGAGACGGTGCTGAGTATCATCGTCGACATTGCTTGACGAGAACTCGCATGGCTGCTTCCCCGGACAGGATGTTTTCCTCCACGCGCGTCGATACGCTGCGCGTGCCGCCGCATTCCATCGACGCCGAACAGGCCGTGCTCGGCGGCCTGATGCTCGACGAACATGCCTGGGAGCGCATTGCCGACAAGCTCGGCGAAGAGGATTTCTACCGCCGCGACCATCGCCTGATCTTCCGCGCGATCGGCGATCTGGCCAGCAAGAACCAGCCCTGCGACGCGGTGACCCTGGGCGAGTGGTTCGAATCCAGCGGCCTTGCCGACGAAGTCGGCGGCGTCGCCTACGTGATCCAGCTCGCGAACAGCACGCCGAGCGCGGCGAACATCCTCGCCTATGCCGGCATCGTGCGCGAAAAGTCCGTCTTGCGCCAACTCATCGAGGCCGGCACCCAGATCGTCGGCGATGGTTTCCAGCCCGAAGGACGTACGTCCGAGGAAATCCTCGGCGCGGCCGAGACGCGCGTGTTCCACATCGCCGAAACCGGTGCGCGCGGCAAGAAAAGTTATGTGGAAATGCGCACGGCGGTGCACGAGGCATTCCAGATCCTGTCGCGCCGCTACGAGAGCAAGGAAGCGGTAACGGGCCTGGCGACCGGATTCGCCGATCTCGACGAATTGACTTCCGGCTTGCAACCGACCGACCTCATCATCGTCGCCGCGCGCCCGTCGATGGGCAAGACCACGCTCGCGGTGAACATCGCCGAGCACGCCGCGATCAAGTCGCGCAAGGCGGTGGCGATCTTCTCGATGGAAATGTCGGCATCGCAGCTCGCGTTTCGCCTGATCTCCTCGCTTGGCCGCATCGATCAGCAGCACTTGCGCAACGGCAATCTGGAAGAAGAAGATTGGCCGCGCGTAACTAGCGCGATCACGCTGTTGTCGGAAACGAAGATCCTGATCGACGATACGCCGTCGCTGTCGCCGTCCGAGTTGCGTGCGCGCGCGCGTCGCCTCAAGCGCCAGTTCGACATCGGCCTGATCGTTGTCGACTACCTGCAGCTCATGGCCGTGCCCGGGAACAAGGAGAACCGCGCCACGGAAATTTCAGAAATCTCGCGCAGCCTGAAAGCCCTGGCCAAGGAACTCAACATTCCCGTGATCGCGCTCTCGCAGCTCAACCGCTCGCTGGAACAGCGCACCGACAAGCGTCCGGTGATGGCCGACCTGCGCGAATCCGGTGCGATCGAGCAGGACGCCGACGTGATCCTGTTCATCTACCGCGACGAGGTCTACGACAAGGAATCGGCCGACAAGGGCCTGGCCGAGATCATCATCGGCAAGCAACGCAATGGTCCGATCGGCACCGTCAAGCTGACCTTCCTCGGCCGCTATACGCGTTTCGAGAACACCGCGTCCGAATCCCAGGGCGCGCGCTACGAGTGAGCAGGGCGGCGCTGGCCACGATCCATCTAGGCGCATTGCGCCGCAATCTCGCGCGCGTGCGCGAGCGCGTCGGCGCAGCGAAGGTCATGGCCGTGGTCAAGGCAGACGGCTACGGCCATGGCCTGGAACGCGTCGCGCGCGCATTGAGCAATGCCGATGCGTTCGGCGTCGCGTCGCTCGGCGACGGCTTGCGCCTGCGCGCGGCCGGCATCGGCAAGCGCATCGTGGTCCTGTCCGGTCCCGACGAAGCGGCGGATCTGAGCGAGTTTCGCCGTCTGCAACTCGATGCCGTGATCCATCACGAATCGCAACTGGCGTGGTTGGAATCCGATCGCGATCCACGAAACTTGCGCGTGTGGCTGAAGATGGACACTGGCATGCATCGTCTCGGATTTGCGCCCGATGACGCACGCGCGGTTCACGCGCGCTTGCGTGCATTGCCGAATGTCGATTCCGACATCGCCCTGATGACCCATTTTGCCGCGTCCGACGAGTTCGACAATGACCTTACCGCGCGCCAGATCGCTGCGTTCGATGCGGCGACGCGCGATCTGCAAGGTGCACGTTCGCTGGCCAATTCCGCCGGTGTGCTTGGCTGGCCGCAGGCGAAAAATGATTGGGTCAGGGTGGGCGGGTTGCTGTATGGCCTGTCGGTGATCGAGCGCAAATCCGGCACCGATCTGGGTTTCGAGCCGGCGATGACCTTGTCCACGAAACTCATCGCGGTCAATCGTGTCGCGCGCGGCGAGCGTGTCGGTTACGCCGCCACGTTCGAATGTCCGCAAGACATGACCATCGGCGTCGCCGCGATTGGCTACGGCGACGGCTATCCACGCAGCGCGCCGTCCGGCACGCCGGTGCTGGTCGACGGCAAACGCGCCGCGCTCGCCGGCCGCGTGTCGATGGATCTCGTCACCATCGACCTGCGCAACGCGCCCGGCGCGAAAGTCGGCGATCGCGTCGTGCTGTGGGGCCGCGATCTGCCAGTCGAGGAAATCGCCGCGCGCGCCGGCACCATTTCCTACGATCTGACCTGCGGCATGACCAAGCGCGTGTTGTTCGTGGAAGACGGGGCTTGATACCAGGCAACGCGATGGCATGGCCGCGCGCATGGTGTTACGATCTCATGGCAAACCTTGCCATACGAGGCCAATCATGGCGACGATGAACATTTCCCTGCCCGACGAGCTCAAGGAATTCGTCGATGCGCAAGTCAGCGAGCACGGTTTCGGAACGACCAGCGAATACCTGCGCGACCTTATCCGCAAGCAGCGCGACGTGGCGAAGTTGCGCGCGCTGCTGCTGGAGGGCGCCAATTCGGGTCCGGGCAAAGCGATTGACGACGCCTGGTTCGCGCAACTGCGCGCCCGCGCCAGACGCCGTCGCGCGGCGTGAGCGCCAAGTCGGTCATCCTGCTGCCATTGGCGGAGCAGGACATTTACGCAATCCTGGAGTATTACCGCGACGAAGGCGGCTCCGCGCTTGCGAAGCGCTGGACGGATGCCGTGGAAGCCGCGCTGCGCCACGTCGCGGCGCATGCGACGAGCGGTTCCCCGCGCCATGCCGACATGCTGGGTATGCCTGGCTTGCGTTTTTGGCAGACTCGGCATTTTCCGTATCTTGTTTTTTACGTCGAACGTTCCAGGCAGGTCGATGTGTGGCGCGTGCTGCACGAGCGCCGCGATCTGCCGGAATGGCTGCACGAGGGGGAGTAGGCGGATGTTGCAACAATTGAAACGGAGTTCTTGCCCGTGCCCGTACTGAACTGGATCGGCAAGGACGCGGTGGTGGCGCACGATACGCAGGTGCCGTTTCGCCTGCTGCACGACGTGCCGGAACTGGCTTGCCCACCACAGGCCGCAGAGCACGCATCTTTTCCCCCTCTCCCGCTGGCGGGAGAGGGCCGGGGTGAGGGTGGCGACAACTCCACCGGCAACCTGATCGTGGAAGGCGACAACCTGCTGGCGCTGAAGGCGCTGCTGCCGCATTACGGCGGGCAGGTGAAGTGCATCTACATCGATCCGCCGTACAACACCGGCAATGAGGGCTGGGTTTACAACGACAACGTCAACAGTCCGCAGATGCGCGAGTGGCTGGGGAAGGTGGTTGGCAAGGAAGCCGAAGACCTGACCCGTCACGACAAGTGGCTGTGCATGATGTATCCGAGGCTGAAGCTGCTGAAGCGGTTTCTGCGCGAGGATGGTTTTCTGTTCGTAAGTCTGGACGACAACGAATGCTCTTCGCTGTTGCAGATCCTGATAGAGCTGTTTGGAGAGCAGAATTTTGTCGCCCAGATCATTGTTGAGGCGAATCGACGCGGCCAGACGTACAAGCAAATTTCAAAGACCCATGAGTACATACTATGTTTCTCGCGAACACCTATCGCTCGGCTTAGTGAGATTCAGACTGGCGGTGACAATTTGGATAAGCGAGATGAGTTTGGGGGCTACTCGGCGCGTGAGCTGCGAAACAGGAATCCAAAGTTCGGTCGCTACAACCGTCCGAACCTCTTCTATCCGATCTACGTCGATCTGAACTCTGGGGACTCAGAACAACAGTATGCGATCAGCACCGTTCGCGAACCGAACTTTATTGAAGTCTTACCGTTGAACAGCGAAGGAAAGGAAAGCTGCTGGCGTTGGGGCCAACCAACATTGGCTAAGGCCTGCGCGGAAGGCAAGAGGATTGTTTACGGATCACGCACCCGCGCTGGAGAGTGGCGCGTTTTTGAAAAGTATAGAAAGGAGAGCGTCAAGGCGAAGACGATATGGTCTGAAACGGAGTTCATCAGCGAGCAGGGAACCTACGTCCTGACGGAGATGGGAATGGCGGAGCAGTTTCAATTTCCGAAGCCACCGGACTTGATCAGACGCTGTATCGAGCTTGCGACATCAAACGGTGATCTGATCCTCGACTCCTTCGCGGGTTCCGGTACCACTGGCCACGCCGTGCTGAAAGCCAATGCCGAAGACGGCGGTAATCGCCGTTTCATCCTGGTGGAAATGGACGAGAAGATTGCGCGCGGAGTGACGGCGGAGCGGATGAAACGTGTTGCGCAGGGCTACCGCAAAGGCAACAACACCCTCACCCCCACCCCTCTCCCGCAGGCGGGAGAGGGGCGTGATTGGGTCGCCGGTCTTGGCGGCGGCTTTCGCTACGCGACATTGGGCAAGCCGCTGTTTGCGGCGAATGGCCATATCAACCCCGAAGTGACCTTCTCCGAACTGGCGCGGTTTGTGTGGTTTATGGAGACGGGAGTGCCGTGGGCCGATGAACCACCCTCACCCCAACCCTCTCCCGCCAGCGGGAGAGGGGGCAAAGCATTGTCGCCGCTGCTCGGCGTGCACGCAGGCCGCGCCGTGTATCTGCTTTACAACGGCATCCTCAAGGACAAATCCGCCGGCGGTGGCAACGCGCTGACCTCGCCGCTGCTCGCCGAACTGCCGCCGCACGATGGCCCGAAAACCATCTACGGCACACGCTGCCTGATCAAACCCGAACGCTTGCGCGCCTTGCGCATCGCCTTCAAGCAACTGCCGTATGAATTGAAGGTGGCGCGATGAGCCTGAAGGTCTATCAAAGTCAGGCGCTGGACGCCTTCGAGAACTTCCTGCGCCGCTATCGCGACGAAGGCGCCACGCGCGCCTACGAGTCGTGTGCGCGCGAGCATTTCGGTTTCGGCATTCCGTATCGCGCGCCGCAGACTTTGGCCGGCGACGACATCCCTTGCGTATGCCTGCGCATTCCCACCGGTGGCGGCAAGACGCTGATCGGCGGCCATGCGATCCGCCGCGTCAACGATGCGCTGCTCGGCGTCGAGCACTCGCTGACGTTGTGGCTGGTGCCGACCGAGGCGATCCGCGAACAGACGCTGCGCGCGCTGAAAACGCCGGGCAACCTGCTGCACGATTCCATGAGCGAGAAGCTCGACCTGTTCAACGTGCTGACCGTGGACGAGGCTTTGTCCATGCAGCCCGGAACGCTGGACGGCGGCAACACCATCGTCGTCGCCACCATGCAGTCGTTCAAGCAGGAAGATACCAACCGCCTGGCCGTATACAAGCAGAACGGCCAGTTGATGGCGAACTTCGCCGGCGTGCCGGATGCGGACAAGGGCAACGAATCGCTGGTGGACGTGCTGCGCCTGCGCCGGCCGTTCGTGATCGTGGACGAGGCGCACAACCAGGGCACGCAGCTCGCGTTCGACACGCTCGCGCGGTTGGCGCCCTGCGCGGTGCTGGAACTGACCGCAACGCCGGATCGCAGTTATCAGCCTTCCAACGTGTTGTTCTCGGTATCGGCGGCGACGCTGCAAGCCGAAGACATGATCAAGCTGCCGGTGGAACTGGCTGCGCACGGCGATTGGCAAGTCGCGCTGCGCGAAGCGGTGAATTGCCTTGAAGGCTTGCAGGCGCAGGCCGACGCCGAACGTGTTGCCACCGGCGAATACATCCGCCCCGTCATGTTGCTGCAAGCCGAGCGCCGCAGCGAAGGACAGGAGACGCACACCGCCGAGCGCGTGAAGCAGGCGCTGATCGACCACTTCAACGTGCCGGCCGATGCGATCGCGATTTCGACCGGCACGCTGGACGATCTTGGCGACGCCGACATCGCCGATCCGGCTTGCAAGCTGCGCTACGTCATCACCGTGGACAAGCTGCGCGAAGGCTGGGATTGCCCGTTCGCCTACGTGCTGATGAGCTTTCGTGCCAGCGCGACCAGCACCGCGCTGGAGCAGATTCTCGGCCGCGTGCTGCGCATGCCGCGCGCGCAACGCAAGCAGCAGCAAGGTTTGAACAAGGCGTATGCGTTCGCGGTGTCGCAGCGCATCGTCGAGGTGGCCGAAAGCCTGCGCGACGGATTGGTGCACGCCGGCTTCGAGCGTCAGGACGCGAAGGATTTGATCCGTGCGCAGGACGGCGCGCAAGGCAGCGGCGATCTGCTGCGCGCGCAGGACAGCGTGACCGTCCCGCTGCCGCAGGTGGAGGACAAGGTGGAAGTACCGGATTTGTCCGCACTGCCCGAGGCCACGCGCAAGCGTTTCGACAAGAATCTGGAAGTGTCGCCGGAAACCGGCAGCATGACGCTGAAGGGCGAATGGAACCGCAACGATCAAAAAGCCTTGAAAGAGGCATTCCGTTCGCCACAGGCGCCGGCCATCGTCGAGCGTGCGTTCGCGCAACTGGCCGCAGCCGATGCGCGGCCTGTGCAAACGCCTTCCGAACGGGGCGAGACATTCGCCGTGCCGTTGTTGGTGTGGCGGCAGGGCGAGCTATCGCTGGAAGCCGGCGAATCGCCCTTGCTGGAAGGCACGTGGGATTTGCACGATGCACCGTGCGAACTTTCGGAAGCTGAATTTCCGAAAGATCTGGAAAAGATGCAACGCGCGCGCGTGGAAGTGAGCCGCGAGGGCAAGATCAAGGTCGACCCCGGCGAAAAACTCGACGTGCAGATGCAGATGTTCGTGCGCGAGCCTGCCAGCGAAACGGCTTTGCTGTGGTGGCTGGAACGGCAGTTGAGTGACGACAGCATCGCGCCGGACGAATTGGCGGCGTGGTTGTCGGGAGCGTTGCGCCATTTGCAGGAGCAGCGCGGTTTCGGCACGGACGAGCTGGCGTATCGCAAATTCCGTCTGCGCGCGGCGTTGGCCGAACGTCTGAAACAGGCAAAACGCGGTTCGACCGCGCAGGGCTTTCTGGCCTTGCTCGGCGACGAGGCGCACCTGCATGCGGATAGCGGCTTGCAGCGCGTTTTCGCTTCCGGCCATTACGCCTGGGATTGGCAGTACAACGGCTTCGTCGCGCTCAAGCGCCATTTTTTCCCGCAGATCGGCAACCTGAAGCCGGACGGCGAGGAATTCGACTGCGCGCAATTCATCGCCAACGACATGGACGGCGTGGATTGCTGGATTCGCAACGTCGAGCGCAAACCGTCGTCGTTCTCGTTGCCGACATCGACGGATCGTTTTTATCCCGACTTCCTGATCCGCATGGACAATGGCGGCATCATCGCCGCCGAATACAAGGGTGCGCATCTTGCGACGGGACGTGACGCCGACGAGAAGAAACGCATCGGCGAATTGTGGGAGCGTCGCAGCCGCGGGCATTGCGCTTTTGCGTGGGTGGAGCGTGGCGACTGGGCGTCCTTGACGGCGGCTGCCGCGCGTTGTTCCGCGGCAACGGGAAGCTGACATGGCCAAATCCAAAACCGCCTACGTCTGCAACCAGTGCGGCGCTGAATATACGAAGTGGCAGGGCCAGTGCGAGAGCTGCGGGGCGTGGAACACGTTGAGCGAATTCGTGGTCGAGCCGGCATCCAAGTCCAGCGCGGTCAAGCGCACGGGATATGCGGGCGCGGCGCCGGCGCGCATCGTGCCGCTCGTGGATGTGGCGGCGGAAGCCGAGCAGCGCGAGCGCATCGGCATTGGCGAACTCGACGGCGTGCTCGGCGGCGGCCTGGTGCAAGGTTCGGTGGTGCTGGTCGGCGGCGATCCTGGCATCGGCAAATCAACGCTGCTGTTGCAGGTGCTCGGTGCGCTCGGTGCGCGCCTGTCCACGCTCTACGTATCGGGCGAGGAGTCGATGGCGCAGATCGCCGCGCGCGCGCAGCGCTTGGGTCTGCCACTGGACAATTTGCGCTGTCTTGCCGAAACCTGCGTCGAGCGCATCGTCGAAAATGCTCAGATCGACAAACCTCGCGTGCTGGTGATCGATTCCATCCAGACCATCTGGACGGAATTGTTGACTGCCGCACCAGGCTCGGTGTCGCAGGTGCGCGAGTCGGCGGCGCGCCTGGTGCGCTACGCCAAGGAAACCGGCACCAGCATCTTCCTGGTCGGCCACGTGACCAAGGAAGGCGGCATCGCCGGCCCGCGCGTGCTCGAGCACATGGTCGACGCGGTGCTGTATTTCGAAGGCGAATCCGGCTCGCGCTTCCGCGTGCTGCGTGCGTTCAAGAACCGCTTCGGCGCGGTCAACGAGCTGGGCGTGTTCGCGATGTCGGACAAGGGCCTGCGCGAAGTGCCGAATCCGTCGGCGATTTTTCTCTCGGCGCACGCCGGGCCGACGCCGGGCAGCGCGGTGATGGTCACGCGCGAGGGCACGCGGCCCTTGCTCGTCGAGGTGCAGGCGCTGGTGGATCAGTCATCCTTGGGCAATCCGCGCCGCGTAGCGCTGGGCCTGGAACAGAATCGCCTCGCCATGCTGCTTGCCGTGCTTCATCGTCACGGCGGCATGGCGGTCTACGACCAGGACGTGTTCGTCAATGTCGTCGGCGGCATCCGCGTACAGGAAACCGCGGCGGACTTGCCGGTTCTGCTCGCGGTGCTGTCGAGCTTTCGCGACAAACCGCTGCCGGAGAAAACCGTGGCGTTCGGCGAAGTGGGGCTGTCCGGCGAAATTCGTCCGGTGCCGAACGGCGAGGAAAGGTTGAAGGAAGCGGCCACGCACGGGTTTCTCAAGGCCATCGTGCCGAAGGCGAATGCGCCGAAGAAATTGAAAATCGGCGAGATGGAAATCGTGGCGGTGGAGCGGTTGAGCGAGGCAATTGCGGCGGTGGTGTGATTTCTGTCATCCCGGCATGGATTGCCGGGATCCAGACTGCATGGACGCCATCCGTGGCAACTGGATTCCGGCAATCCATGCCGGAATGACGGCTAACCCAGCGCCGACAACTCCCGATTCAGGATTTCCGGATCGCCGAGGTTCAATTCCACCAGGCGCTTGAGTTCGGCGAAGCTGTCCAGGTCGATCTTCTGCCACTGGAAACCGATGCGGTGCGGCATGATGTGCGCGGTGACGACGCCCATGCTGATGATCACCGAGTTGTTGATGCGCAGGTCCATGCGGAAGCTCGAACCGACCTTGCCGTTCCAGCCGGGCGGATGCTCGATCAGCACGCCCTTGAGCGAGATGTCGTCGAGCTTGCTCTCCCACATCGTTTTGTCCGAGTACAACTTCACCGTGCCTTCGAAGTGAAAGCGCTGGAAGCGGCGGCGTTCGTCGGCTTTGGGCTTGTTCTGGATCATGCGTGGATTCTGCACAGCGGTGCGGCGGCAATCAAGGTACGCGCTTGAGGACGAGTTCGAGCACGAAGCGGCTGCCGAAGAACGCGAGCAGCAGCAGGATCATGCCGATCAGGGTCATGCGCACCGCGCGGCGGCCGCGCCAGCCATAGCGCCAGCGCCCGAGCAGCAACGCGCCGAACATGATCCACGCCGCGATTGTCAGCACGGTCTTGTGGATCAGGTGCTGGGCGAACAGGTTTGCGACGAACAGGAAGCCGATCAGGATGGATACGGTCAGCAACGCGAAACCGGCGCCGATCAACTGGAACATCAGGGTTTCGGTGAGCGTCAGCGGCGGCAATGCGGCGGCCAGTCCATCGAATCGGCGCGCGCGCAGGGCGCGTTCCTGCACGGCGAGCAGAACGGCAAGCACGGCAGCGAGGCTGAGCACGGAGAATCCGAGCAATCCGAAAATCACGTGCAGCTTGATCTGCCAGTCGATCGGCAAGGGCTCGGTGTGCGGCGCGAGAAAGACATCGACGAGCAGCAGGATCGCGGCGAGCGGAAACACGATCGTGCCCAGCGCGGCGACTGGCCGGAACAGGTTCACCAGCAGGCACAGCGCGGCCACGCAACCGGCGACCAGCGATAGCGCGGCGAAAAAGTGCAGGTCCACGCCGCCGCCGTGCTGGCCGGCGAGGATCGCCGCGTGCGTGCACACGGCGATAGCCGCGACGATGAAAGCGGGCAGCCGCGGGTTGCGCGCGAACAAGGCCGCGACGATCAGGTATAGCGCAGCGGCAATCAGGGCGAGGGCGTGAATCGACATGTCACAAGTGTCGCATAGCGGCGGGATCGGCGCGAGGCGCTGGTATACTGCGCGCCCCGCGAATCCTGTTGCCAAGCCATGTTCGAATCCCTGAGCCAACGCCTGTCGACCACCATCGAGCGCCTGCGCGGACGCGCACGCCTGACCGAGGCGAACATCCGCGAATCGCTGCGCGAGGTGCGCATCGCCCTGCTCGAGGCCGATGTCGCGCTGCCGGTGGTGCAGGCGTTGATCCAGCGCGTGCAGGTGCGTGCGGTGGGCACCGAAGTGCTGAAGTCGCTCACGCCGGGACAGGCCCTGGTCAAGGTCGTGCGCGACGAGTTGACCGCCGTGATGGGCACGGCGAATGCCGACCTGAATCTCGCCGCCGCGCCACCCGCCATCGTGCTGATGGCCGGCCTGCAGGGCGCGGGCAAGACGACAACGGTCGCCAAGCTCGCCAAATTCCTCAAGGATCGCAGGAAGAAAAAGGTGATGGTCGTGAGCTGCGACGTGTACCGTCCGGCCGCCATCGAGCAGCTGCGCCTGCTCGCCGAACAAGTGGATGTGCTTTTCCATCCGAGCGCGGGCGATCAGAGTCCGGTCGCTATTGCAAAATCCGCCGTCGATGCGGCGAAAAAGAATTTCGCCGACGTGCTGCTCGTCGATACCGCCGGTCGTCTTGCCATCGATGCGCAGATGATGGACGAGATCAAGGCGCTGCACGCGGCGTTGAATCCGATTGAAACCCTGTTCGTGGTCGACGCGATGACGGGTCAGGACGCCGCGAATACGGCAAAAGCGTTTGCCGAAGCGCTGCCGCTGACCGGCGTGGTGCTGACCAAGACCGACGGTGATGCGCGCGGCGGCGCGGCGCTATCGGTGCGCTACGTCACTGGGCGTCCGATCAAGTTCATCGGCGTCAGCGAAAAGCCCGACGGGCTGGATGCGTTCTATCCCGACCGCATCGCGCAGCGCATCCTCGGCATGGGCGATGTGCTGTCGCTGGTCGAGCAGGTCGAACATAACGTCGACAAGGAAAAGGCCCAAAAACTCGCCGAGAAGGTGATGAAGGGCAAACGCTTCGACATGAACGACATGCGCGACCAGCTGTCGCAGATGCTCAACATGGGCGGTCTGGCGTCGTTGATGGACAAGTTGCCGGGAGTTGGCGCCTTGCCGGATTCAGTGAAGTCGAAAGTCAACGACAAGGAAGTCCATCGCATGATCGCCATCGTCAATTCGATGACGAAGAAGGAACGCCGCCATCCGGACCTGCTCAATGGCTCGCGCAAGGCGCGCGTGGCGCGCGGTTCCGGCACCCAGCCGGCCGATGTCAATCGCCTGCTCAAGCAGTACATGCAGATGGAAAAGATGATGTCGAAGATGGCCTCGGGCGGCATCAAGGGCCTGATGCGGCAGATGGGGGGCGCACTCAAGGGCATGAGCGGCGGCGGCCTGCCGCCCGGTGGTATGCCCGGCCGCTGAGCCGAATCCAGAACACGATCCCGCGTTTGCCTGTCAACCGTCCACGAACGGGCGCGTTGACCTGTGCGTTGCGTAACAGTCGTATGCCGCGCCCTGACGTAACCTGCCGCCGCAGGATCGCAAGGCGCAGCCCTGCGGCTGGTGCGATCCGCCACGATCGGGAGGCAGCTCATGCGCGCTGGATTCGGAATTTTGGGGTTCGCCTTGGTCTTCGGCTTCGTGCCATGGGCCGGCGCCACGGTCCACGACCAGCTCTTCAAGGGCTCGTTCGATATTCCTGCCGATCAACCGGCCAGCGTCAACGCCGCCGCACGTTTTCTCACCCAAGCCACGTTCGGCCCGACCCAGGCCGATATCAATTATCTGATGGCGCAGGGCTACGGCGAGTGGATCGACGAGCAATTGGCGAAGCCCGCCACGCTTGGCGAACCAACAGTCGAAGCGGTCGTGAATGCGCGCACGGCGGGTGGGCAGAAAGTCAACAACACGCAGCGCTTGAATCGCTGGTTCTGGCAGGCCGTGTACGCGCCGGACCAGTTGCGCCAGCGCATGGCCTACGCGCTGAGCCAGATCTTCGTGGTGTCGGATCAATCCAGCAGCATCAGCCAGTATGTCGTGCCGTTGACCCAGTACGGCGACATGCTCGCGCAGGCGGCGTTCCTGCCTTACGGACAAGTCCTGTTGAACGTGACGTATCACCCGATGATGGGGCGGTACCTGAACGCGTACCACAACGTCAAGGCGACCTTCGTCGGCAGCGTGCAGACCACCAGTCCTGATGAAAACTACGCACGCGAAGTGATGCAGTTGTTCTCGATCGGGCTGATCATGCGCAACCCGGATTTTTCACCGGTGTTGACCAATCCACTCGATCCGGAAAGCACGATCCCGACCTACGATCAGGGCGTCATCACCCAGAACGCCAAGGTGTTCACCGGATTCACCTGGAGCGACGCACCGCAAGGCAGCGGGCCGCCGAATTACAGCGGTGCGAGCTTTTACGGCGGAGGTTTGACTTTCGCTGCCCAGTACGCGCCGATGGCCTGTTGGGGTACCGAGCTATTCCCGGCCACGGGCACCGGCAGCGGCAACATGCGCCATGACATCACGACGAAGGCGGTGCTGGGCTATGGCGGAGTCGGCACCACAAATACGATCCCGGCGAATCAGACTTGCGCACAGGATGTGACCGACGAGTTGAGCATCATCGCCACGCACCCGAACGTGGCGCCATTCATCTCGCGCCAGTTGATCCAGCGCTTCGTGACCAGCAATCCATCGCCGGCCTACATCGCGCGCATCAGTGCGGTATTCAACACGGCGGGAAACGACCTGGGCGACGTGGTCAAGGCCATCCTGATCGATACCGAAGCGCGCAATCCGCCCGCGCTTCCCGCGACGACAGGGAGTTGTTCGACTGGCAATTGCGATGCCTACGGCAAGCTGCGCGAGCCGGTGCTGAGCCTGACCGCGATGTGGCGTGCGTTCAACGCCAAGGCGCCGGCGCCGGATCAGTATGGCGAGATAGCGATGATCGGATATGGCGGCTTTCTCGGCAATTTCGGCCAGGCGCCGTATGAGTCCCCGACGGTATTCAATTTCTATCTGCCCGATTACCAGCAGCCCGGCGTGTTTGCGGATAGCAATCTGTATTCGCCGGAGTTGCAGATCACCAACGAGTCGACAAGCTACACCACGAGCAATACCTATTACCAGTTCACCGCCAACGCCTATCAAGGCATGACCAATCCACGGACGGATCGGCCGCTGATCGATCTGTCGTCACTGACGGTGAATTCGAACAATCCGGCGGCGATGGTGGGGACGCTCAACACGGCGCTGTTCTACGGGAGCATGTCCACGACCATGCAAGCGACCATGAAGAGCATGCTCGTCAATTTGAACGGCGCATCCGCGCAGGAGAAAGCCTGGTCGGCGATCTATGTCGCCATGCTTTCTCCCGAATTCGCCACGCAACGCTGAAGGAGACGGCCATGGGCATCTCACGCAATTCCCGCCGCGATTTCCTGCGCAACATGGGCTGCCTGGCCTGCGGTGGCACCGCCGCGGCCCTGCTGCCGCAACTGCACATGATGGGCACGGCGTTGGCGAATACTTCCGCCGCCACCGGCTACAAGGCCCTGGTGTGCGTTTATCTGTACGGCGGCAACGATGCATGGAACATGCTCGTGCCGTTCGACACGGCGCGCTACAACACCTATGCCACCTCGCGCAGCGGCGTGTACAACGCCACGACCAATCCCGGCGGACTCGCGCTGCCGTTGCCCGCCGCCAGCGCAAAGATCATTGACGGAAACGATCCGTCATCGGCCACGAACCAGTATTTCCTGCATCCGGCCATGCCGGAGATGACCACGCTGTTCAATCAGGGCCATCTTGCCTTTGTCGTCAATGCCGGGTCGCTGGTCAAGCCGATCACGATGAGCGATTACACGGCGAACTCTGCCAACTATGCGGCGCAATTGTTCTCGCATGCCGATCAGACCAATCAATGGCAGCAGGCCTTTGCCCAGCAGGGCGTAACCCTGGGCTGGGGTGGGCAGTGCGGCGATGTGCTCAAGCCCGGCAACACCAACGCCCAATTGTCGCCGTGCATCTCGATCGCCGGTGCGAATCGCTTCCAGGTCGGCATCAGCACGATTCCGTACCAGATGTCCTCGGGTGGATTGACCAACCTGTCAGCCATGTGCAATCCGACCCCGTGCAACGGAGTCTCGTCCACCAGCGTGCGCGACAACGCGCTCAACGCGATGCTGCAGGAAACCTACGCCAACGATTTCGCCGGCGGTTACTCGGCGATCTTCCAGCGCGGGCGCGACTTGAACAACCTGCTCAGCGCCGGACTCGCCGGCACGACCCTGAGCACCACGTTCCCGACAGGCAATTCGCTGGCGGCGCAGTTGCAGACCGTGGCCAAGATGATCAAGCTGTCGGTGGCACAAAATTACGCCACACGCCAGATCTATTTCGTGACGATGGGAAGTTTCGACCTGCATTCGGGCATGATGAGCGGCACCAACGACCACGCCGCATTGCTCACTACGCTGTCGCAGGCGCTCAATGCGTTCTGGACATCCATGGGTCCATCTGACGTCAACGCGCAGAACAACGTCACGGTATTCACGATGTCGGAATTTGCGCGCACCTTGCAGTCCAACGGTTCGGGTTCCGACCACGGCTGGGGCACGGTGCAGATGGCGCTCGGAGGCGGAGTTCACGGTGGCAAGCTGTACAGCAATGGCGGCGGGCCGATCTCGGGTTTCCCGAACCAGGCGTTGAATGCGCCGAACAACTTCTCGCGCGGACAGATGATCCCCGGCATTGGCGTGGAGCAATACGCCGCGACTCTGGCGCAGTGGATGGGGATTTCCGTCAGCCAGTGCAACACCATCTTCCCGAACCTGACGAAGTTCGGCGCGAATAATCTCGGATTCGTCTGAGATGCGACGTGGAGTCCTTGTCGCGGCGCTCGCCGCGTGCAGCGGTCTGGCCGGAAGTTTCGTGGCGTTCGCGCAGACATTGCCGAATGGCTGCACATCCATTGCCGATGTGCCGCCACAGTTCAGCGGCATCCAGTACGGGGCGGCGATCCAGGGGTTGTTCGACAACTTCCTCACCAATGGCGGTACGGCAGGATGCGCCGATTGCCATACCAGTCCGGCATCCGGCGCTGCGGGCCATCTGGATTTGACCGATGGCGTTTCCTGGGCGCACCTTTTCGACGTGACCAGCTACAACGACCACAACATAAAATACGTCGTGCCGAATCATCCCGAGCAAAGCCTGCTGTTCCAGAAGGTCAACTGCGACAACCCGGTGACGGGCGCGCGGATGCCGTTTGGATTCCCGCCGGGAACCTTGAGTCCCGAACAGCAGGCGACGATCTACGACTGGATCGCGGAAGGCGCGCCGTCCGGCACCACCGACGGCATCTTCCGCAACGGTTTCGACGTCCGCGGATTCGCGCAGTAGTTTTCGGGCATTCACCTGACGCGGCGTATCCACGTTTCATCACTTTGCCGCCACAATCCGGCGGATATACTGGCCCTACATCCGGCTCTGGGGATCACCAATGAAGCGTTCGACCGATGCGTTGCGTCATGCCGCGCTGGCCATTGTTGCACTTGTCGTCTTGCTGGCCGGGTGCCAGAAATCGCCGCAGGAAGTACCGCAAGTGCAGGGCAAGGCGCCGGTTGCCGCGCAGGCGGCGAAAAACGAGGCGCCAGAGGTCTTTGCGCTGGCCTCCGCGCATCCGGAGCAATTCCAGGGCCAGCTCGCGATTACGCTGGAGTTCTCGCACCGCCTCGCCGGCGCGCAGGCGTTCGACACGCTGATTGATGTCAAGGATGGCAAGGGCGGCGTCGTCAGCGGCAGCTGGGCGCTGGACGAAGATGGCAAGACCTTGCGTTTCCCTTACGTCAAGGCGGATGCGACGTATCGCGTGAACGTCAAGGGCACGCTGGCCGCAGCCGATGGCAAGACGCTGGGTACTGCGGTCGAGCGCGATGTCTACACCGGGCCGATGGAACCAGCAGCGGGTTTCGCCTCGCAAGGCAGCGTGCTGCCGGCGCGCGAATCGCGCGGCCTGCCGGTGGTATCGGTGAACGTAAAGGAAGTCGATGTCGATTTCTTCCGCGTGCGCGATGGCGAACTGTCGAATTTCTTCGCCGCCTACCAGCGCAGCGGCAAGCGCTCGGGCTGGGATCTGGATCCGCAATACGGCTGGTACGGCCGCAAGGGCAAGCCGCTGACGCAAATCGCCGACTCGGTGTACGCGAACCGTTTCGTACTCGACGGCAAGCAGAACGAGCGCACCTTGTCGTATCTGCCGATCCAGAACATCACGCAGTTGTCCAAACCCGGTCTTTACTTTGCCGCGATGCGCCGCGCCGGAACCTTACGCGATCAATACGACACGAGTTTCTTCTTCGTCAGCGACATCGGTCTGCACACGCGCGCCTACAAGGACATGCTGTTCGTGCACACGGCTTCGCTCAAGTCTGGTTCGCCGCTGGCGAGCGTGGATATTACCGTCGTCGACGCGAAAGGCAACACCGTCATTGCGGGCAAGACCGATGCGGACGGCAACGCGTTGCTCGCCTACACGCTCAAGGCCGATCAGGTGTTGACCGCGAAAAGCGGCACGGACGTGTCGATCCTGCCGTTCAACCAGCCGGCGCTGGACTTGTCGGACTTCGCCGTGGCCGGCCGCAAGCAGGAATGGTTCGACGTGTTCGCCTGGTCCGGACGCGATTTGTATCGACCCGGCGAGACGATTCGCCTGTCCGCATTGCTGCGCGATTTCGATGGCAATGCGATCAAGCCGCAGCCGCTGTTCGTGACTTTGAAGCAACCCGATGGCCGACCGTATGCGCAGGCCAAGCTCGACCCGCAAAACCTGAATTACTTCGACTGGTCGAGGCAGATTCCCGTCGACGCGCCAACCGGGAAGTGGCAGGTTGAATTCCGCCTCGATCCGGCGAGCAAAGAGGCCACGCAAAGCATTGCGTTCCGCATCGAGGAGTTTTTACCCGAGCGCCTGAAACTGGATTTGACCAGCGCTGCGCCGACGATCGCGCCGGGCGCGCCGCTCAAACTCGAGGTGCAAGCCGATTACCTTTACGGCGCACCCGCTGCCGCTAATCGTTTTACCGCGCGCCTGACGCTCGCGCCCGACGTGCATCCGGTCGACGCACACGCGGATTATTTCTTCGGCGATCCGACGCTCGATCTGCCCAAGGAAGCCAAGGACGTGGTCGATACCACGCTCGATGAAAAGGGCAAGTTGAGTACCGATATTTCCATTCTCGATGGCAAAAAGCCCGCGGCGCCGGTCGCCGCCATCGTTTCCGGCAGCGTGTATGAAACCGGCGGGCGCACCGTCCCGCGCACGCTCAAGCGTACGCTGTGGCCGGCCGACGCGCTGGTCGGCGTGCGTCCGCTGTTCGATCCCAAGGATGGCTCCAACGCGAACGCGCGCGCGGGATTTGAGCTGATCCGAAGCGATACAAAGGGCGATCTGCTCGCGGCGAGCAAGCTCAATGTGAAACTCGTGCGCGAGAACCGCGCCTATCACTGGACCTACGACAACGACAGCGGCTGGCATTTCGACTACAACGTCAATTACGAGGATGCGCAGACCCAGACCGTGGATATTCCCGCGGGAGGCGTCGCGAAATTCGACGTGCCGGTGGAATGGGGCAACTACCGCATCGACGTGACCGATCCAGCCACGGGGCTGACCTCGCGGTTTCCGTTCTTCGCCGGCTGGAGCTGGAACGACGATAACCGTGGCAGGGAAGCGCGCCCGGACAAGGTGAAACTCGCGCTGGACAAGCCGAGTTATCGCGCTGGTGACACGCTCAAGGTCACAGTCACGCCGCCGCATCCGGGGCCCGGCGTGTTGCTGGTTGAATCCGACCATCTGCTCTACACGCGCAACATCGACGCGAAAGACGGTGCGACGTTCGAGATTCCGGTGACGAAGGATTGGGAGCGTCACGATGTCTACGTGACCGCGCTCGTGTTCCGCGGCGGATCGGCGGCGGACAAGATCACGCCGGCACGCGCGGTCGGCGAGGCCTTCGTGGCCATGAACCGCAGCGCGCGCAAGATCGATGTGACGCTCGGTGCGCCGAAGACGATGAAGCCTGAAATCGACTTACCGGTGACGGTCAAGGCGCCGGCTCTGGCCGGCAAGAAAGCGTACGTCACCGTGTCTGCGGTGGATGTCGGCATCCTCAACATCACGCGTTTTGCGCGTCCCGATCCCACGGGCTGGTTCTTCGGCCAGCGCCGGCTTGGCGTCGACGCCTACGATCTGTACGGCCGCGTCATCGAAAGCTTCGACGGTGTGACGGCAAAGTTGCGCTACGGCGGCGACATGGCGTTGGCAGCACTGCCGCAGGCGCGACGTCCGACCGCGCATGTGCAAACCGTGGATTTGTTCAGCGGTGCGGTCGCGCTGGATGCGCAGGGCAATGCGACCGTCGCGCTGAAGATGCCGGACTTCAACGGCACCGTGCGCGTGACCGCACTCGTGTTCGGCGAAAACGAGTACGGTACGAACGATGCCGAAACCATCGTGCGCGCGCCGTTGGTCGCGGAGATTTCCACGCCGCGTGTGCTCGCGCCCGGCGACAAGGCCGAGGTCACGCTCGACTTGCAGAACTTTTCCGGCGCCGAGCACGAGTTCGCGGTAAAAGTGAGCGCGGACAAGCCGCTCGCGATCGAAAAGGGCGAGCGCAAGATTAAGCTCGCGGATCAGGCCAAGACCACACTGAATTTTCCGCTGACCGCGCTGCAAGGTTACGGCGTCGGCAGAATCCAGGTGACGGCCGAAGGTGGCGGCATCAAGATCGACCGCCATTTCGAGATGGTCGTGCGCGCGGCCTGGCCGGCGGTGTTGCGCAGCGAGGCGCGCAGCATGGACAAGCTTGCGCCGATCGCGCTTGGTGTTGATGCGCTGAACGGCTTGTTGCCGGATTCGGTGACAGCGCGTGTGACCGTTTCGAGCCTGCCGCCGCTGCCGTTTGCGAGCGCGCTCGCGGGCCTGCTGCAATATCCCTACGGTTGCATCGAGCAGACCACGAGCAAGGCCTGGGGCAATTTGCTACTCGACGAAAAAACCGCCGACAACCTGCATGTCGCCGGAATCACGCCGGACGCGCGCAAGCAGCGCATCGACGCGGCGATCGGTCGCATCGCCTCGATGCAGATTCCATCCGGACTGTTTTCGATGTGGGGCGGCGACAGTTACGTACCGGAGTTCCTCGCGCCCTACGTCGTCGATTTTCTCGAAAGCGCGCGCGAGGAAGGCTTCGTCGTGCCGGACGATGTGTTGCAAAAAGCCCTGAAGCGCCTGAACGATGATCTGCTCGCGGGTGGGCATCCGTACTATGACTACGAGCACAGCGACGCGATGCGCTTTGCGGACGAGGCGTACTCGGGTTACGTGCTCGCGCGCGTCAACCGCGCGCCGCTCGGCACGCTGCGCGCACTGTTCGACAACGATCGCGCCAAGGCGATCACCGCGCTGCCGTTGGTGCATCTGGGCATTGCGTTGAAATTGATGGGCGATCAACCGCGTGCGGAAAATGCCATCGCCGAAGCGTTTGCGAAGAAAGTCGAGCGGCCGTGGTATCTGGGCGACTACGGTTCGGATTTACGCGACACCGCGCTGATGGTTGCGCTGACGCACAAATATGGCCTGGCCAAACCCGAGTACGATGCGCGCGTAGTCGCCTTGTCGCGTTCGCTCACTTCGCAGCAGCACGATGCCGATGCGGAACAGAAGCGTTACGGTTCCCACTGGAACTGGTTGAGCACACAGGAGCAGATCGCCATCGCGCGACTGGGCAAGGAACTCATCGGCAATGGCGACACCGTGGTCGCGGGCACGCTGGCTATCGGCGCGAAGTCCACGGAATTGTCGCCCGATCGCATCTGGAGCCGCGCCTTCGACGCGACCGATCTGCGGTCGGGCGTGCGCTTGAATCCCAGCGGCGACGTGCCGATGTATGTGAGCACCGACATCGCCGGCGTGCCGACATCCGCGCCGACACCGGACGATCACTACGCTTCGATCCGCCGCGCTTTCTACACGCTCGACGGCAAGCCATGGACGCCTGCGCCGATCAAGGAAGGCGATGCGTTGATCGTCGGGCTGACGATAGAAGCGCGCCAGAACATGCCCGATGCATTGATCACCGACTTGTTACCCGGCGGATTGGAAATCGAGAATTTCAATCTCACCGATGCCAAGCAATGGGCCGGCGTGGTCATCGATGGGATCACGTTGTCGGACCGATCGTCGGCTGCCGAGGTGCGCCACGAGGAATTCCGCGACGACCGTTACGCCGCCGCGCTCAAGCTGGATCAGGGCCAGGCCGCTCATGTGTTCTATCTGGTGCGGGCGGTGTCGCCGGGTACCTATCGTGTGCCGCCGCCGCTGGTCGAGGACATGTATCTGGCGCAGGCGCGTGGTGTGGGCAAGAGCGTGCCGGAAACGATTCAGGTGGCCGAGCCGTAATGAAACATCAGGAAACAAGTTGCTCGTCATGCCGGCATGGTCGATGGTCGGCGACAGCCGACCGAGGGGCATCCAGACTGCATGGATGCCGTCCGGGGCAACTGGATTCCGGCATTCCGTGCCGGAATGACGAGTGAAAAACATTGCTCAAACAATAAATTTGCGCGCGCGTTTAGTGCGTTGGGCGAAACGCGCGAGCATCACGATCGCGGCGATTTTCGTTCTCGCTATCTTGCTTGATCGCCTGTTCCCGCTGCCGCTGCCGGACGCGAATGGCGGCAGTACGGTGGTGCTGGCGCACGATGGCACGCCGCTGCGTGCGTTCCCGGATCTCGATGGTGCCTGGCGTTATCCGGTGACACCGGATGAAGTCTCACCGCTGTATCTGCAAGCCTTGCTGACTTACGAGGATCGCTGGTTCTACCGACATCCCGGCGTCAATCCCATTGCGTTGGCGCGCGCATTCGCGCAACTCGTGCGCCACGGTCATATCGTTTCCGGCGGCTCGACGCTGACCATGCAGGTCGCGCGCATCATCGATCCGCAGCCGCGCAGCGCCGGCGGCAAGCTGCGCCAGATCCTGCGCGCGTTGCAACTCGAAGCGCATCTGTCCAAGCGCCAGATCCTGACGCTGTATCTCAACCATGCGCCATTCGGCGGCACCATCGAAGGCGTGCAAGCTGCGTCGTGGGCGTATCTGGGCAAACCTGTGTCGCGACTGTCGCATGCCGAAGCAGCCTTGCTCGCGGTGCTGCCGCAGTCGCCGACGCGGTTGCGTCCCGACCGCAATCCACACGGCGCGCGCGTGGCGCGCGACAAGGTACTGGCGCGCATGGCGGCGCTGCATGTGTGGAGCGCGACCAGCGTGCGCGATGCGCGCATCGAATCTGTCGCCTCGCGTGAATTGGAATCCCCATTGCATGCGGCCTTGCTGGCCGAGCGTCTGCACGAAGCGCAGCCGCAGGCGCGGCGCATTGAAACGACCATCGATGCGAATCTGCAGCGCGCGCTCGAAGCCCGCGTTACCGAATACCTCGGCCATCTGCCGGCGCGCACATCGGCGGCGCTGCTCGTGGTCGACAATGCAACGCTGGAAGCGCGCGCCTATGTCGGATCGGGCGCGTTCGGCGACGAAGCGCGCTTGGGGCACGTGGACATGGTGCGCGCCTGGCGCTCGCCGGGTTCCACGCTCAAGCCATTTCTGTATGGACTTGCGCTCGACGACGGACTGATCGATTCGGAAAGCCTGCTCGTCGATGCGCCGCAATCCTTCGGCAATTACCGGCCTGGAAATTTCGACATGGCATTCGCAGGTCCGGTCGCCGCCGCGGACGCGCTGCGCCAATCGCTGAACGTACCGGCCGTGGATCTGCTCGATCGCGTCGGGCCTGCGCGATTCATGGCGCGATTGGCGAATGCGGGATTGCCCATTCAATTGCCGCGCGGCGTCGAGCCAAATCTGTCCATCATTCTCGGTGGCGGCGGAGCGCGCCTTGAGGATCTCGTCGGCGCCTATACTGCGCTTAATCGCGGCGGTGTCGGCGGACGTGTGCGCTTCACGAGCGCCGATGCTTCCTTCGATCGGCGCGTGTTGTCCGACGGCGCGGCCTGGATCGTGCGCACGATGCTCGAAGCCAATCCACGTCCCGGTTATCGGCTGGATACCTTCGATCCGGGTTCGCGCCCGCATGTCGCCTGGAAAACCGGCACGAGCTATGGCTATCGCGACGCCTGGGCCGTCGGCACCACACAGCGCTTTACGGTCGGCGTGTGGATCGGCCGTCCCGACGGTACGCCGTTGCCCGGGCAGTACGGCGCGGTCACCGCGCTGCCGTTGATGTTTGATGCCATCGATGGCTTGCCGCGCACTGCGCTGGCGGCTACGCCCGAACCACCGCCGCGCAGCGTGACCCAAACCGATATCTGTTGGCCGCTGGGCTTCGCGTTCGATCCCACGCATCCGGAATTGTGTCAGGCCAAACACACGGCGTGGGTTCTCAACGGTGTGATTCCGCCGACCCTGCCCGAGCGCGATGCATCGATCTGGAGCGCGGGTCTGGTGCAGGTGCGCGTCGATGCGCGCACCGGACATCGACTGAGTCCTGGTTGCGACGCGACAATTTCTGCGACAGTCGGGGTCGCGCGCTGGCCGGCGCTCGCGTATCCGTGGTTGTCGCCGGATCTGCGCCGCGCCAGCAGCGTGCCGCCGTTGCAGTCCGGTTGCGCCGATGACGGCCTGGATGCGACGCAACCCATCCGCATCGACGGCGTGGCCGATGGCGCCGCCATCGCGCGCGCGCCGAACAGCGACACCCCGGCAAGCCTGCGCCTGCGGGCTCTGGGGGCGGATCGCCAACCGATCCTGTGGCTGGTCAACGGCAAACTTGAGGGCGAAACCCGTGCCGCGCAGCCCTTCGAGCATGCCTTCGCCGGCACCGGCGAACAGACCATCACCGCGCTGGCCGCCAGCGGGGCGTATGCGCAGTTACGGATTCGGGTGTTGCGTTAGCCCAAGTCCTTGTAGGGGCTTTATTTTCCCGAAAATCCGGCTACAATACGCGGCTCCCGAATCGTAGTTCGCCCGTTGCTTGGGGCCGATGCGCTGGCTGGCATCCGCGATTGGGGACACAACGTACCCGATAAATTCTACGGTAAATAAACATGGTCAAGATTCGTCTTTCCCGCGGCGGCGCCAAGGGCCGTCCGTTCTATCACGTCATCGTGGCTGACGAGCGCAAGGCGCGCGACGGCCGCAACATCGAGCGCGTGGGTTTCTACAACCCTGTCGCCGCCGGCAAGGAAGTGCGCCTGCAGCTCGACACCGACAAGGTCAACGCCTGGGTCGCCAAGGGCGCACAGTTGTCTGACAAGGTGCGCTGGCTGATGAAGGAAGCCGGCAAGCAAGCAAAGACTGCCTGATTTCGTTGTCGTGGTTGCCGATCGGCAATTGACGGTCGGCAAGATCGTTGGCCTGCATGGCGTCGGCGGCTGGATCAAGATCGAGTCGTATACGCAGCCGCGCATGGCGATCTTCGCCTATCGGCCTTGGCGGTTGATGCTGGCTGGGTCAGAACTCGAAGTTGCTTCCGCGCAGGGCCACGAGCAGGGCAAGGGCATGGTCGCCAAGCTGGCGCATTGCGATGATCGCGATGCGGCGGCGAAGCTGGTCGGGGCGCAAATCCGGGTTCCGCGTTCGGCGCTGCCGAAACCCAAACGCGGCGAAGTTTACTGGGCGGACCTGGAAGGCCTCGACGTCGTCACCGTTGATGGCGTCGCGCTGGGCAATGTCAGCCACCTGTTCGCGACTGGCGCGAATGATGTGCTGGTCGTTCAGGGTGAACGCGAACGCCTGATTCCGTATGTGACCGGGCAGTTCGTGAAGAAGATCGATCTGGATGCGGGACGGATCACGGTGGATTGGGATCCGGATTTTTGATTTTTCGCCTCTCCCGCCGGCGGGAGAGGCCGGCGCAAAGCGCCGGGTGAGGGTGGTTGTTCATGCGCATAGATGTGATCACGCTATTTCCCGACTTTGTCGCGCAGTGCGCGGGAATCGGCGTGATCGGTCGGGCGCAGGAACGCGGGTTGCTGGCGCTGCACGCGTGGAATCCGCGCGACTACGCCACCGATGCCTACCGGCGCGTGGACGAGCGTCCGTTCGGCGGTGGGCCGGGCATGGTGATGCTGATCGACCCGCTGCGCGCGGCATTGAATGCAGCGCGAGCGGCGGCAGCGGAGCCGGTGAAAACGATCTACCTCAGTCCGCAGGGAACGCGGCTGGATCAGGCCAAGGTGGCCGAACTCGCGCAGCGGGAGCGGATCATCCTGTTGTGCGGGCGTTACGAAGGCGTGGACGAGCGGTTGTTGCGGCACGAAGTGGACGAGGAGCTTTCCATCGGCGACTACGTGCTGTCGGGCGGCGAGCTGCCGGCGGCGGTGCTGATCGATGCGATCGGACGCCTGCAGGACGGAGCGTTGAACGACGCGGATTCGGCCCGGCAGGACTCGTTTTCGGACGGTCTGCTGGACTGCCCGCACTACACCCGGCCGGAGCGTCACGGCCTAGGTGATGTGCCGCAGGTGCTGATGTCCGGCGATCATGCGGCGATCGCAAAATGGCGGCGGAAACAGGCACTTGGACGTACCTGGCAACGCCGGCCCGATTTGTTGACGAAGTTGAAGTTGAATCGAGAAGACGAAAAACTTTTGTTTGAATTTCAAGAAGATACGAAATATTAATCAAATCGGCCGCGAATCGGCCGAATTATCGGCATATAATCCAGCCCAACAAGTGGTGAAGACATGAACATCCTGCAGCAATTCGAATCCCGGCAAATTTCGCGCAAGCTGCCCGACTTCGGGCCCGGTGACACGGTCGTCGTCAACGTCAAGGTGAAGGAAGGCAATCGCGAGCGTGTGCAGGCCTATGAAGGCGTGTGCATCGCGAAGAAGAACGCGGGCCTGAACTCCGCTTTCACGGTGCGCAAGATTTCGCACGGCACCGGTGTGGAGCGCGTGTTCCAGACGCACTCGCCGGCGATCGATTCGGTTGCGGTCAAGCGTCGCGGCAAGGTGCGCGGCGCGAAGTTGTACTATCTGCGCGGACTGGAAGGCAAGGCGGCACGCATTCAGGAAGACCTGGCCAAGCACGCAGCAGCAGCCGAGTAATCCGCAACATCCCTCTTGGAGCATTGAGTCGCGTCTGTGCTCCTCGTCCAAGGCGACCGTCAGCAATGACGGTCGCTTTGTCTTTTTTGGACTATCGACGAACCGGGCTTCCTGCCGCGGTCGTCGATCAAGCGGTCGCGGCAAAGCCGCGCCACGCTTGTCGCATCGGCTCCAGATCAAGCCGATTCGCGGCACCTCCGTGTGCCGTACCTTTGTTCGTATCCTTGCTCACAAGGTCAAGAAGCGACGATCCATGGCCGCACTTTTCACAAAGAGCTTGGCTCGCTTGAATTTCCGCAGCTTCGGCCATATCCGGTTGGCATTCACTTTTTGAGGGAATCCCATGAACGCCACTGCCGAAACCCGCCCGTTTGAGGCCGAAGTCGCCCAGGTCCTGCATCTGGTCACCCATTCGCTGTATTCGCACAAGGAAATCTTCCTGCGCGAGCTGATCTCGAACGCGTCCGATGCCTGCGACAAGTTGCGTTTCGAGGCACTCGGCAAACCCGAATTGCTGGCCGGCGACACCGATTTGCATATCGACGTTTCCGTCGACAAGGACGCACGCACGATCACGATCCGCGACAACGGCATCGGCATGACGCGCGATGAAGTAATCGCCAACATCGGCACCATCGCCAGTTCCGGCACGCGCAAGTTCCTTGAAGCCCTGTCCGCAGACAAGAAGGCCGACGCCAACCTGATCGGCCAGTTCGGCGTGGGTTTCTATTCGGCCTTCGTCGTCGCCGACAAGGTGACCCTGGTCACGCGCAAGGCCGACATGGCGGCGGGCGAGGGCGTGCGCTGGGAATCGTCAGGCACCGGCGAATACACACTGGAAAGCGTGAACGCGACCGAACGCGGCACATCCGTCACCTTGCACCTGAAAGCCGACGAGGACGAGTTCTTGCAACCGTGGCAGTTGCGCAGCCTGATCGCGCGCTACTCCGACCATATCGGTTTTGCGATCCGCATGCCGGTGGAGAAGGACGGAAAAGCGACTCAGGAGTGGGAAGCCGTCAATCAGGCATCCGCGCTGTGGACGCGGTCCAAGTCGGAATTGAAAGACGAGGAATATCAGGCGTTCTACAAGCACATCTCGCACGATTTCAACGATCCGCTGGCATGGACGCACAACCGCGTCGAGGGCAACCAGAATTTCACGTCGCTGCTGTATTTGCCGGAGCAGGCGCCGTTCGACCTGATGATGGGCGGTCGCGACGAACGCAAGGGTTTGAAGCTCTACGTCAAGCGCGTCTTCATCATGGACGCGGCCGAGCAGTTGCTGCCGGCCTACCTGCGCTTCGTGCGCGGCGTGGTCGATTCCGATGACCTGCCGCTCAACGTCAGCCGTGAAATCCTGCAGCAGAACCGCAATCTCGAAAAACTCAAATCCGCCTGCACGCGGCGCGTACTCGACCTGCTGGACAAACTGGCGAAAGACGAACCGGAAAAATTCGCGACCTTTTGGAAAACATTCGGCAACGTGCTCAAGGAAGGGTTGTCCGAGGACTTCGCGAACAAGGAACGCATCGCGAAACTCCTGCGTTTCGCCTCGACCAAGTCAGAAGGTGCCACCCAGACCGTGTCATTCGACGACTACATCGGCCGCATGAAGGCCGGGCAGGAAACCATCTACTTCATCACCGCCGATGGCTACGCCGCCGCGAAAGGCTCGCCGCAACTCGAGGCCTTGAAAGCGAACGACGTCGAAGTAATGCTGATGGTCGATCGCATCGACGACTGGATGATGGGCTATCTCAACGAATACGCCGGGAAGAAGCTGCGCAACGTCGCCAAGGGCTATCTGGAACTCGACAAGCTCGGCGGGGCGAGCGCGGAAGCGCGCAAGGAAACCGAGAAAGCCGCCGAAGGCGTGGTGAGAAAATTGAAGGAACTTCTCGGCGAGCGCGTACGCGAGGTGCGCGTATCGACGCGCCTGATCGATTCGCCGGCCTGCATCGTGCTCGACGAACACGACATGGGACTGGTCATGCAGCGCCTGCTCAAGCAGGCAGGGCAGGACGTGCCGACGTCGAAACCCGCGCTGGAAATCAATCCGGCGCACGCGCTGGTCAAACGCATCGAAACCGATTCCGCACATGCCGCGGACCTGGCCTTGTTGCTGCTCGAGCAGGCGCAACTGCTCGAAGGCGTGGCGCTGGAAGATCCGGCCGCCTACGTGCGTCGCTTGAATGCACTGATATGCTAGACCAGTTTCCTGAGCCGATACAAAGCTTCCAGCGCATCCTTGGGCGTCATCGAATCCGGATCGAGTTCGCGTAGCGCATCTTCTGCAGCCGATGGCGCCGGCGGCGCGAACAGGCCCATCTGCGGTGACGCTGCGCTTGCACCGGTCGATGTTGGTGCGCGCCCGACCGCCGCATGCTGCTGTTCCAACGTCGCAAGATGGCGGCGCGCTTCGGCAATCACGTTTTTCGGCACGCCGGCGAGCGCGGCGACGTGCAGGCCGAAGCTGCGACTGGCGGGACCATCCTTGACCGCGTGCATGAACACCAGATCGTCGCCGTATTCGACCGCATCCAGATGCACGTTGGCGATGCCGGAATACTGCGCGGCGAGGTCGGTCAGTTCGAAGTAGTGCGTGGCAAACAGCGTGAACGCGCGATTGTGCGTGGCCAGTTGCACGGCGCAGGCCTGCGCGAGCGCGAGACCGTCGTAGGTACTGGTACCGCGGCCGATTTCGTCCATCAGTACGAGTGAGTATTTTGTCGCATTGTGCAGAATGTTCGCGGTTTCGCTCATCTCGACCATGAATGTCGATTGTCCGCGCGAAAGATCATCTCCGGCGCCGATGCGGGTGAAGATGCGGTCGATGGGTCCGATCGTCGCGGCATCGGCCGGCACAAAACTGCCGATGTGGGCGAGCAGCACGATCAGCGCGCATTGGCGCATGTAAGTTGATTTGCCGCCCATGTTCGGGCCGGTGATGACGAGCATGCGGCGGTTGTCGTCGAGCATGAGATCGTTCGGCTCGAATGGCTCGCTGCGCACGCGTTCAACGACCGGATGGCGTCCGCGCACTATGCGAACACCATCCATTTCGGTCAACGTCGACGCTTTCCAGTTCAGCGCATCGGCACGCTCGGCCAGGTTTGCGAGTACATCGAGTTCGGCGATCGCGGCGGCGGCGCGCTTGAGCGGTTCGAGGCGCGCGCCGAGGAAATCCAGCAGTGATTCGTACAGCGCTCGTTCACGCATCAGCGCGCGTTCGCGCGCCGACAGCACCTTGTCCTCGAATGTTTTCAGTTCTTCGGTGATATAGCGCTCTGCGCCTTTCAACGTCTGCCGTCGCGTGTAGTGCGTTGGCGCTTTTTCGGATTGCCCCTTGCTGATCTCGATGAAGTAACCATGCACGCTGTTGTAGCCGACCTTGAGCGTCGGAATGCCGGTCGCGGCTTTCTCGCGCGCTTCCAGATCGATGAGGAACTGGTCCGCGTTCGTCGACAGCATGCGCAGTTCGTCGAGTTCGGCGTCGAAACCCGCCCGGATGACGCCGCCGTCTCGCAGCAAGGCCGGCGGTTGCTCGAGGATGGCGCGGGCGAGGTGTCGCGCGGTGTCGGAGTGTTCGCCGATGCGTTCCAGCAATTCCTCGATCAACGGCGAGTCACAGTGCGCAAGCGCTTGCCGCAACTTTGGTGCGGCAAGCAGTCCATCGCGCAACGTCGATAGATCGCGCGGACGCGCACTGCGCAGCGCCACGCGCGACAAGATGCGTTCGATGTCGCCGATCCCGCGCAACACGTCGCGCAGGTTTTCGCAGCGGCTTAGTTCGATCAAACTCTCGATGGCCTGATAACGCCGGCGCAACAATGCATGATCACGCAGTGGCCGATGCAGCCAGCGTCGCAGCGTGCGCGCGCCCATCGGCGTCACGGTTTCGTCGAGCACGCCGAGCAGCGTGTTTTCGACGCGACCGCTTGCGTGCGTGTCGAGTTCGAGATTGCGCCTTGTGGCCGCGTCCAACGCGATCGTCTCGCCGGCATTTTCCACTGCCAGGCCCGACAGATGCGGCAGCGCGGATTTCTGCGTTTCCTCGACATACCCGAGCAACGCGCCCGCTGCAGCGACGGCCAGCGGCAAATGTTCGCAACCGAAGCCGGACAGGTCGCGCACCTTGAAGAAAGCGCACAACTGACGCCGCGCGGTTTCGGCGTCGAAATGCCAGGGCGCGCGTTTGCGCAAGCCGGGCAGGGCGGCAACGAATGCCGGCCATGTCGCATCTTCGGCAATCAGCGTTTCCGCAGGCGCGAGTCGTGCCAGTTCCGAGCCCAGCGCTTCGGCATCGGCGGCTTCGCTGAGCAGAAAGCGCCCGCCGGCGAGATCGATCCAAGCCAGTCCATAACTCGTCTTGTAGGAGGCGATGGCAAGCAACAGATTGTCGCGGCGTTCCTCCAGCAGCGCTTCATCGGTGACCGTGCCCGGCGTGACCACGCGCACGACCTTGCGTTCGACCAGTCCCTTGGCCAGTGCCGGATCGCCGATCTGCTCGCAGATCGCCACGGATTCGCCGAGTTTGATCAGCCGCCCGAGGTAACCTTCGGCGGCGTGATACGGCACGCCGGCCATCGGAATCGGGGCACCCGCGGACGCGCCGCGCTGCGTCAGCGTGAGATCTAGCAGGCGCGCCGCCTTGCGTGCATCGTCGTAAAACAATTCGTAGAAATCGCCCATGCGGAAGAACACCAGCGTGTCCGGGTACTGCGCCTTGGCGGCGAAGTACTGGCGCATGAGAGGCGTGTGCTGGGAAAGATCGGCTGCGGACATCCGGCGGGTATCGCGAAACGGGGCGCTAGTTTAGCGTGAACGAACGAGAGGCAATGTCGACCTATGCTTCGCTTACCTCTGGTACAAGGCAATCACGATCGCAGCGAAGACGCCATAGAGCAGTCCGACGGGAATCAGGCGTCCGCCGCGCACGTGTCCGCGCCGAAAGACCAGCCACAAGACGATCACCGCGACCATCGTCACCAGCCCGGAGACCAGTAGTGGCGCATCGAATTTCCAGGGCGTGAAAAAGATGCCGAGCGCGCTTGGCACCGTAGCCTGGATCATCATCGCGCCGGAGATGTTGGCAAGCGCGAGGCGCTCACGCCCCTGGCGCACCCAGATCAGTGCGTTCATGGTTTCTGGCAGTTCTGTGGCGACCGGGCTGAGCACAAGCGCGACCAGATGCGGCGACATGTGCAGGGAAGTGGCTATCGATTCCAGTTGCCCGATGAACACGTGCGAGGCAAGCGCAATCACCGCCAACGCGAGCGAGGTTTGCAGCAGCGCCCAGCGCAAGGCGGGTTTGCTGGCGCGCGGACGAAACTTTAGCGGCTGCAGTTCTTCGTAGGCATCGTCGTCGCCGTCCTGCCGCATCTCGCGCCACACATAGAGCGCATACGCCGCAAGAAACAGCCATCCCAGCCACGGCTTCCAGACGAATGCGACAAGGCCCAATGCGATCTTGACTACGAAAATCACGAGGAACCAAAGCTGGTCGCGGCCCAATCGCATGTGATCGACGTTGATCTGCGAGTCCTTGCGCCCGAGTCGCTTGCGATTGAGCAGCAAGGCCAGCCCGACGACTGCATACGCGATCGTGGCCAGCACCAGCGGGCCGCCAAGTGCGGCCCCGACGCCGATGTCCTTTTGCGCGGGATCGCGGCCGAAGGCGACAGCCATGAACGTGACCGCGCTCTCCGGCAGCGCCGTGCCGAACGCGGCCAATACCGTGCCGGTGGTCGTTGCGCCGAGCTTGAGTCGGCGACCAACCCATTCCACGCCGTTGACGAAGTATTCGCAGGCCAGATAAATCAAGCCGGCCGAAAACAGGAACAGGAAGGCAGTAAGCAACATGGGATAGCTCATGGGCCGGGCGAGCGACTACCGATGGCACAACGGCATTGTTCGCCCGGCCGGGTGAGCACGCCGAAGGCCAAAGGTCTCGCCGAGCCTGTGCAACCGTTGCGGTTGCGCCTGCCATTCGCGCCATGGGGTTCAATGAACCGCCAAGTGTGTTGACGCGAATTCCCCGGGGGACGAGGATGGCTACTCCCCAATGACATTCACGGACGCGACTATAGCGAACGCTCCCGGGAACGACAACCGACACCGCGCAGAGGTTGCAGTTGTCATGCAACCGTAACCAAAACCGGCTGTAATCGCCGCGCCACGAACTTTGCGATAGGCTGTCACGGTGCAAAAACGCATACTCATCGTCGAAGACGAAGGTTCGATCCGCGACATGGTCGCGTTTGCGCTGCGCAAGGCGGACATGGAGCCGATGGCGGCCGCGGATGCGCGCGAGGCGCAACTCGCCGTCGCGGCCACGGTGCCGGACCTCATCCTTCTCGACTGGATGCTGCCGGGCATGAGCGGGCTGGAACTGGCGCGCCGCCTGCGCCGCGAAACGCTCACCGCCGATGTGCCGATCATCATGCTCACCGCGCGCGGCGAGGAAACGGATCGCGTCGCGGGTCTGGAAGCCGGCGTGGACGATTACGTAGTGAAGCCTTTCTCCACGCGCGAGCTCATCGCACGCATCAAGGCCGTGCTGCGGCGCAGTCACGGCGATGATGGTTCGGGCGTGATCGAACTCGGCGGCCTGAAGATCGACGGCCCCGCGCATCGCGTGCATGCGGGCGCGGACACGATCCCGATCGGACCGACCGAATACCGCCTGCTGCACTTCTTCATGACCCACGCCGAGCGTGTCTACTCGCGTGCGCAACTGCTCGATCATGTCTGGGGCGGCAGTGTCTACGTCGAGGAACGCACCGTCGACGTGCACATCCGCCGCCTGCGCCAGACCCTGCAACCGTGGAAGCTGGATGGCCTGATCCAGACCGTGCGCGGCGCGGGTTACCGGTTTTCGGCAACGGCGGCGTGATGGTTTCGCGCGCGCGCCGGCTTGCTGCGCAGTTACGCGACCTGCGCAATGCGGCGGCGGCGTTTCCCGATGCGCTGGTATTGCTCGACGCCGATGGCCGCGTGCGCTGGGTCAATCGCGCGGCCACGCGTCTGTTGGGTCTGGCCTGGCCGCGCGACCGCGGCGTCTTGCTCAGCGAGCGCTTGCACGAGGGCGCTCTTGGCGAATGGCTGCGCAGCGGCGAAGCGCGCGCCGAGGACATCGCTGCGCCGATCGATGCGGGCATCCGGATAAATGCACGCTGGATCGCATTTGGCCGCGACCAGCGCGTGCTGCGCGTGCGCGATGTCAGCGAGCTGGCGCGACTGGAACAGGTACGCCGCGATTTCGTCGCCAATGTTTCGCACGAATTGCGCACGCCGCTCACCGTGATCCACGGCTATCTCGAATTGCTCGATCCGCAGGAAGTCCCGGCGCTCGCGCCGGTGCTGGGCGAGATGCGCGTGCAATCGCGGCGCATGGGCCAGATCGTCGAGGATCTGCTCACCTTGTCGCGACTCGAGATGCAGCAGCACCTGCCGGAAGAACACGTGCCGATGGCGGCGACGTTGTCCTCGATCCACAAGGAAGCCCTGGCGCTCAGCCAGGGCCGGCATCGCATCACGTTCGAAGACAATGCACGGTGCGATCTGCGCGGATCGGCCAAGGATTTGCACAGTGCGTTTTCGAATCTGGTCAGCAATGCGGTGCGTTACACGCCATCGGGCGGTGAAATCAAAATTCGCTGGCAGCGCACGCCCGAAGGCGCCGAGTATTCGGTGACCGACACCGGCTATGGCATTCCCGCCGAACACCTGGCGCGCCTGACCGAGCGTTTTTATCGCGTCTCGTCCAGCCGCTCGCGCGCCACCGGCGGTACGGGCCTGGGGCTTTCCATCGTCAAGCACGTGCTCAACCTGCACCACGCGCGCCTCGTCATCGACAGCGAACCCGGCAAGGGCTCGACCTTTACTTGCCGTTTCGACGCGGCGCGCCTGCTCGATCCCGTCGTCGAGAACGTCTGAAGCCTTTGACGCGACCGTTGTAACCAAACTGTCATCGATCGATCACCCGTGTGCAACACGCGGCCGCAACAATGCTGGCGCTCACTCACACATGGGAGTTGTCATGACGCAGTTTCGAAGGATTGCATTTGCCCTCGGCGTCGCCGCCGCGGGATTCTCCGCTTTCGCCACGGCCGCCGATGTCACCGGCGCCGGCTCCAGCTTCGTCTATCCGGTGCTGTCCAAGTGGTCGGCCACGTTCGCCGAGAAGACCGGTAACCACGTCAATTACCAGTCCATCGGTTCGGGCGGCGGCATCGCCCAGATCAAGGCCGGCACCGTCGACTTTGGCGCTTCCGACAAGCCGCTGGACGCGCAAGAACTGGGCAAGTTCGGCCTCGGCCAGTTCCCCAGCGTCATCGGCGGCATTGTGCCGGCATACAACATCGATGGCGTCGAGTCGGGCAAGCTCGTCCTTGACGGTGATGCACTGGCTGGCATCTTCCTCGGCAAGATCACGAACTGGAACGATGCCGCGATCGCCAAGCTCAATCCGGGCCTGAAACTGCCGGACGCGAAGATCACCGTCGTGCATCGTTCCGATGGTTCGGGCACTTCGTTCAACTTCACCAATTATCTTTCCAAGGTCAGCGCGGACTGGAAGGCCAAGGTCGGCGAGGGCACCGCGGTCGAATGGCCGACGGGCATCGGCGGCAAGGGCAACGAAGGCGTTTCGGCCTATGTGAAGCAGATCAAGAACTCGATTGGCTACGTCGAATACGCCTATGCGCTGAAAAACAACATCGGCTATGCGCTGATGACGAACGCCGCTGGCAAGACGATCAAGCCGGGCAATGCCGCTTTCCAGGCCGCCGCGGCAACCGCGGACTGGGCACATGCGGCCGACTTCAACCTGATCATGACCAACGCGCCGGGCGCCGAGGCGTGGCCGATCACGGCGACGACCTGGGTGATCATGTACAAGCAGCCGAAGAATGCCGCGAATTCCAAGGTGGTGTTCGACTTCTTCAAGTGGTCGCTGGAACATGGCCAGGCGCAGGCGCTGGAACTCGACTACGTTCCCCTGCCCGAAGCGCTGGTCAAGCAGATCGAAGCGTATTGGCAGACGCAGTTCAAGCACTGAGTCGACTGGCGTGAAGTAAAATGAAGGAAGGCACGCCGCACTCGGGCGGCGTGCCTGGCTTTTTCACGGGACTGAGCATGCCGATCGCCACCCACGTCGCGGATCCTGGCAACGACCGCAGCCGCATCGACGCGCGCAACGACGCGCTGTTCCGCGGCATTCTGCGCGTCTGTGCCTTGCTCGTCCTGGCCGCGCTGCTCGGCGCGGCCTTGTCCACGCTGTGGGGCGGCCGCGAGGTGCTGTTCGGCGACGGCTGGCACTTCCTCGCCAGCAGCCAGTGGAATCCCGTCGAAAACCGCTACGGCGCCTGGGCGCCAATCTACGGCACCCTAGTCACCTCACTGATCGCCATCGTCATTGCCGTGCCGCTGAGCTTCGGCATCGCCTTGTGCCTCACCGAGGTCGCGCCTTTGTGGCTGCGCACGCCGGTTGCTACGGCCATCGAATTGCTCGCCGCGATTCCGTCGATCATCTACGGCATGTGGGGATTGTTCGTGTTCGTGCCGTTCATGGCCGCGCACGTCGATCCAATGCTGGATTCCACGCTCGGGCGATTGCCGTTCGTTGGTGCGTTGTTTCGCGGGCCGCCATTGGGACTTGGATTGCTCACCGCCGGCATTGTGCTGGCGATCATGATCGTGCCGTTCATCTCCTCGGTGATGCGCGAGGTGTTCCAGACCGTGCCCGCGCGCCTGAAGGAATCGGCGTATGCCCTGGGTTCCACGACCTGGGAGGTGGTGTGGGACATCGTGCTGCCGTACACGCGCCAGGCCGTTATCGGCGGCATTTTTCTGGGTTTGGGCCGCGCGCTCGGCGAAACCATGGCGGTCACCTTCGTGCTTGGCAATGCCTACGATCTGTCCGCTTCACTGCTGATGCCGGGCACGTCAATCTCGTCATCCATCGCCAACGAATTCAACGAGGCGGTGGGCCTGCACCGCTCCGCTCTGATTGCACTTGGATTCCTGTTGTTCGTGGTGACCTTCGTGGTGCTGTTGATCGCACGCTGGATGCTGCGTTCGCTCAAGCGCAAGGAAGGCAACGCATGAGCGCGAACGTCTACCGTCGCCGCTACGCAAAAAACGTCGTCGCGCAGGCGCTGGCCAGCGCGGCCGCGCTGCTGGCGCTGATGTTTCTGGCCTGGATATTGTGGGTGACGGTCAGCCGCGGCGTGCAGGCGATCGGCGTGTCGCTGTTCACGAAAATCACGGCCTATGCCGATCAGGGCGGATTGGCCAATGCCATCATCGGCAGCCTCATCATCGACGCGATGGCGATCGCGTTGTGCGCGCCGGTCGGCGTGCTGGCCGGAGCGTATCTCGCCGAATACGCACGCGGCACACGCATGGGCGAGACGATCCGTTTCCTCAACGACATCCTGCTGTCGGCGCCGTCCATCGTGCTCGGCCTGTTCGTGTACGTGATCGTGGTGCTGCCGATGACCGCCGCGACGAATGGCTCGATCACGTTTTCGGCGCTGGCCGGCTCCATCGCACTTGCCCTGATCGGCCTGCCGGTGATCGTGCGCACCACCGACGAGATGCTACAACTGGTGCCGTCGACGCTGCGCGAAGCCGCGCTCTCGCTCGGCATCCCGCAGTGGAAACTGACCGTGCAGGTGCTCATGCGCGCGGCAGGTTCGGGCATTCTCACCGGCGTGCTGCTCGCGCTGGCGCGGCTCGCCGGCGAAACCGCGCCGCTGCTGTTCACCGCGTTCGGCAACAACTACACGGCGCTCAGCCCGCTCGCGAAAATGGCCAGCTTGCCAGCGGCTATCTACCAGTACACCAACGATCCCAACCCGGCGATGCATGCGATCGCCTGGGCGGGAGCACTGCTGATCACCCTGTTCGTGCTGGCATTGAGCCTGATTGCACGCGCAGTGTTCGCCCGCCAGAAGACCAGCCATGAATGACCTTGCCACCGCCGTGCAATCCGTCCTGCAGCAGCCGGCAGACGCGACCCGCGTCAAGATCGCCGTGCGCGGCCTGGATTTCCACTACCACGATATCCACGCGGTGCGGAACATCCACATGGATATCTCCGAGCGCAAGGTCACCGCGATCATCGGGCCGTCCGGGTGCGGCAAGTCGACCCTGCTGCGCGTCTTCAACCGCATCTATGCGATCTATCCGAAACAGCGCGCCGACGGCGCGGTGTTGCTGGACGGCGAGAACATCCTCGACCCGGGTTATTCGCTCAATCGCCTGCGCAGCAAGGTCGGCATGGTGTTCCAGAAGCCGGTGCCGTTTCCGATGACGATCTACGAGAACGTCGCGTACGGCATCCGCCATCACGAAACCCTGTCGCGCCCGCGCATGGACGAACGCGTCGAACAGGCCCTGCGGGCGGCCGCGTTGTGGGACGAGGTCAAGGACAAGATGAAGAAAAGCGCGCTGGGGCTTTCCGGCGGCCAGCAGCAGCGCCTGTGCATCGCGCGCGGCATCGCGCTGCGTCCGCAGGTCCTGTTGCTCGATGAGCCGACTTCGGCGCTCGATCCCATCGCGACCGGGCGTATCGAGCAGCTGATCGAGGAGCTGAAGAAGGATTACACCATCGTCATCGTCACCCACAACATGCAGCAGGCAGCGCGCGTGTCCGACGAGACAGCATTCATGTACATGGGCGAATTGATCGAATTCGGCAATACCGAAAAGATTTTCACCAAACCGGACAAGAAGCAGACCGAGGATTACATCACGGGCAGGTTCGGTTAATCGAGGACACCAATATGGGCAACGAACACACCATCAAGAGTTACGACGCCGAACTCGCGCGCCTAACTGCCGAGATCGTGCGCATGGGCGAACTGGCCGCAAGCCAGCTCGAAGCAGCGATTGACGTGGTCGAGCGCCGCGACGAACGCGCGGCGCAACGCATTGTCGACAACGACGACGCCATCGACGCGCTTGAACACGAAACCAGCCACGACGTGGTGCGCCTGCTTGCGCTGCGCGCGCCGATGGCGCGCGACCTGCGCGAGGTATTCGCCGCGTTGCGCATCGCCGCCGACATCGAACGCATCGGCGACTATGCCGCGAACGTGGCCAAGCGTTCGATTCCGCTGTCGATGGTGGCGCCGGTGGCGCCGGCGCGCGGACTGCGCCGCTTGTCGGATCTCGCCGTCGCGGCGGTGCGCAAGGTCCTCGTGGCGTATAACAGCCGCGATGCACAGAAAGCGCATGAAGTGTGGGAAGAAGATGTTCACCTGGATGAGGCCTACACCGGCCTGTTCCGCGAACTGCTCACCTACATGATGGAAGACCCGCGCAGCATCACGGCGTGCACGCACCTTCTGTTCATGGCCAAGAACATCGAGCGCATCGGCGACCACGCCACCAATATCGCCGAGAACGTCTGGTATGCGGTGACCGGCGAGCCGTTGCAGACGCCCCGCCGCAAGGGTGATGTCACCGCCGAGCCGGTGATGCCAAAGCTGGGCGGCTGAATCCGATTCGTAGCACAATGCGCCATCGGGAACCCGGATGCCGCGCATGACCGAGTCGAATCCAGCACCATTGGTCGAGAGTTTTTTTCACAAGGACACCAACACGTTCACACATGTGGTCTTTGATCGCGGCGGAGGCACGGCGGCGATCATCGATCCGGTCCTCGACTACGACGCGGCGGCGGCGCGTACATCGACCGCATTCGCTGATGCGATCCTGTCGTTCGTGCGTGAGCGCAATCTGCGTGTGACCTGGATTCTGGAAACCCACGCCCACGCCGATCACCTGAGCGCGGGCGGTTATTTGCGCGATACGCTCAACGCCACGCTCGCCATCGGCCGCGGCATCGTCGGCGTGCAGGCGCACTTCAAGAAACTGTTCGGACTTGGTGATGAATTCATCGCCGACGGCCGCCAGTTCGACCGCCTGTTCGACGATGGCGATGGATTTGCGATCGGCGCGCTGCAGTGCCGCGTCATGGCCACGCCCGGCCACACGGGCGACAGCCTGACCTATCTCGTCGGCGACGCCGCATTCATCGGCGATACCTTGTTCGCGCCGGAAACCGGCAGCGCGCGCACGGATTTTCCCGGCGGCGATGCCGCGCAACTCTACGCTTCGATCCGCCGAATTCTTGCATTGCCGCCGGATACGCGGCTGTTCCTCTGCCATGACTATCCGCCGGCGACGCGCGCGCCGGTGGCGCTGACCTCGATCGCCGCGCAGCGCGAATCCAATCCGCACGTTCGCGGTGCAACCTCCGAATCCGGATACGTTGAATTGCGCCGCGCGCGCGACACCACGCTTTCCATGCCGCGCCTGATCCTGCCGGCGCTGCAAGTCAACATCCGCGGCGGGCGCCTGCCCGAAACGGATGCAGATGGCGTTCGCTATCTGCGCTTGCCACTGAACCGGCTTGGCGTGAATTAGTCCTCAGCGCGCGGTGCGGGCACGCCCTGGTGCAGCGCAATAGATGCCATACAAGGTCTTGATGATCTGGCGAACCGGCCCTTCCGCCAGCCGGTAATGGATTGTCTGCGCTTCGCGGCGTGTCGTCACCAGACCGTCGTCGCGCAAGCGCGCCAGGTGTTGTGACAACGCCGATTGGCTCAAGTCGAGCAGTTCGTTCAATTCGCCGACATTGCGTTCACCCGCGGCCAGCAGGCACAAGATGCGCAAGCGCTGTGCGTTGGCTATGGATTTGAGCAGGCGTGACGCCGTATCGGCGTGCGCCGTCATTGCAGCGGCGCCCTTGTCGTCGGCGCGCATCTTGACCCTGGTCATGGCATCGGTCCCGGTCCGAATGGATCCTGTGTGCGTCAACTATCGCATATTGGGTACTTGATTTCTAATATAGCAAATGCTAAATTAGAAAACAAGAAAGTACATCGGATTGCAGGCGTAACCCGCCGGCAGGTTTTCCACGCTGATCCCGGAGGGCATGGTCATGGCAAGAGTGGCGATACTGGGTGCGGGAATCGGCGGCACGAGTCTGGCTTTCGAGTTCCGCCAGCGCCTCGGGCACGAACACACGATTACGGTCATTGGCGATGGATCGAAGTTTTCCTTCATCCCGTCGAATCCATGGGTCGCCGTGGGTTGGCGCAAGGGTGATGAGGTTCAGGTCGAGCTTGCGCCGGTGATGGCGCGGCGCGGGATCGAGTTCATCGACAGCGCGGCCATGTCCGTGCATCCGGACCGGAACCAGATCGCGCTTGCCAACGGCAAGCACGTGGACTACGACTACCTGGCGATCACTACCGGCGCTCGCCTCGCGTTCGAACAGGTGCCGGGCCTGGGACCAGACGGCTTCACCCAGTCGGTTTGCACGACGGCGCATGCCGAACGCGCCTGGTCGGCGTACCAGAAATTCCTCGACGATCCGGGGCCGATCGTGGTCGGCGCCGCGCCGGGTGCGAGTTGTTACGGCCCAGCCTATGAAACGGCGATGATCATCGACACCGATCTGCGCCGGCGCAAGCTACGCGACAAGGTGCCGATGACCTTCGTGACGCCCGAGCCGTACATCGGCCACATGGGCCTCGGTGGCGTTGGCGATTCCAAGGGCATGCTGGAGAAGGAACTGCGCGACCGCCACATCCGCTGGATCGCGAACGCACGTGTCAAGGAAGTCCGTGCTGGCGAAATGGTGGTTGAGGAACTCGACCGTCACGGCAAGCTTGAGCAGGAACACCTCGTGCCGTTCCGCTATTCGATGGTCATTCCCGCATTCGCCGGCGTCAATGCAATCCAGGGGCTGGAAGGGCTGGTAAACCCGAAGGGCTTTGTACTGATCGACAAGCACCAGTGCAATCCGAAATACCCGAACGTGTTCGCCGCAGGTGTGTGCGTTGCGATCCCGCCGATCGAGCCGACGCCGATACCGGTCGGCGCGCCCAAGACCGGATTGATGATCGAATCGATGGTCAGCGCGATCGCCGCGAACATCCAGGCCGCGATCGTGGGCAAGGATGGCACGGCCGAGGCGACCTGGAACGCACTGTGCCTGGCGGACATGGGCGACACCGGCATGGCGTTCGTCGCATTACCGCAGATCCCGCCGCGCAATACGACCTGGACCAAGGAAGGCAAATGGGTGCATTTGGCCAAGGTCGCGTTCGAGAAATACTATCTGCGCAAGGTGAAATCCGGCAGCGCGGAACCCTTTTACGAGAAATCGATCATGAAGATGCTCGGGATCGAACGAATCAAACCCGGCAGTGCAGCGCGCTGACACGGGATTCCAGCCAGTCCGGCCTGTGCCGGTTTCAGCAACCCGTCGAGGAAACGACCGATGATCGCCACGACCAACCGCAACCGCTACAGCGCACTTTCGATCAGCGTGCATTGGCTCACCTTGCTGCTGATCGTCGCCGTGTATGCCCTGATCGAGTTCCGCGACATCTTTCCGCGCGGCAGTGACGGGCGCGAAGCGATGAAGATGTGGCACAACATGCTGGGGCTGGTGATATTCGGACTGGTGTTCGTGCGCCTGACGGCGCTGGCCGTTTACCGCATCCCGCCGATCACGCCGACACCGCCGGCGTGGCAGCACCTCCTGGCCAAATTGGTGCACCTCGCCTTGTGGCTGTTCCTGATCGCGATGCCGTTGCTCGGCTGGCTCACGCTCAGCGCGCAGGGCAAACCGGTTCCGTTCTTTGGCCTGGAATTCCCGGCGCTGCTCGCGCCCGACAAGGATCTCGGCCACCAGCTCGAGGAAGTCCATGAAACCATCGGCAATATCGGCTACTGGCTGATTGGCCTGCACGCCGTGGCCGCCCTGTACCACCACTATTTCGTGCGTGACGACACACTGTTGCGCATGCTGCCGCGGCGCGCGAGCTGATCGTCCGCACGGCAAAGTATTCGATGAGTCACCTGGAGGAAATGCAATGAACGTCGATCGTCTGGTAATGCGTTTTGCCGGCAGCATGGTCATTGTCAGCGTGCTGCTGACCTATTACGTCTCATCGTGGTGGCTGCTGCTGGCGCTATTCGTCGGCGTGAACCTGTTGCAGGCTTCGTTCTCCGGTTTCTGCCCGCTGGCGAAGATCCTGCGCCGCTTCGGCGTCGCGCCGGGCAGTGCGTTTCCGCGGTGAGTCGAATTCACCGTCACCGGGAGCGCAGTCGTGTACTACATCGTTGAATCCGCCAAACCCTTCGCCAAGGCCGTCGAAGACCTCGACGCCGCGGTCAAACGCCACCAGTTCGGCGTGTTGCACGTGCACGACCTTGGCGCCACGCTGCGCAGCAAGGGCCAGGACTTCGCCGGCGAGTGCAAGGTGTTCGAGGTGTGCAGCCCGCGCCAGGCCGCCGCCGTCCTCGCCGCCGACTTGCGCATGAACATGGCATTGCCCTGCCGCATATCGGTCTATACAGAAGGCGGCAGGACGAAGCTGGGCATGATCGCGCCACGCGACATGCTGGCGATGCTGTCGGGCGATCCGAAGCTCTCGGCGGTCGCCGCCGAGGTCGATGCGGCGACGCGACAGATGATCGACGAGGCGCGCTGATGCTACGCGCGCTCGCGACAACGGCATGCCGGCTGGCCGTAGCGGTTGCGGCGGCTTCGTTTCTGGCCGCATGCGGGCGTGAGCCGGCGCCATCAAAGGCGCCCGCGCCGCCGCCGTTGGCGTCTTTCATCGTGACCAATGCGCAGGCGGCGCGCGAGCAGACCTGGGATGGCGTCGTCCAAGCCATCAACGAGACCACGCTCGCCGCGCAGACCAATGCGCGCGTCGCGGCATTGCCGGTGGAGATCGGCGATCGCGTCGCCAAGGGCGATGTGCTGGTGCGCTTCACCGACGTCGAACAAAGCTCCGCCCAGCGCGGTGCGCAGGCAGCGGTCGCCGCAGCGCGCGCCGCGTTCGCTGAAGCGCAGGCCAATTTCAAGCGCATCGATGACATCTATGCGCGCAAGTTGGTGTCGCGCGCCGACTTTGATCAGGCCACCGCGCGCCGCGATGCCGCACAAGCAACGCTGGCCGCCGCGCAGGCCTCTTTGCGCAGTGCCGGCCAGCAAGCCGACTACACGATAGTGCGCGCGCCGTTCGCCGGCGTCGTCACGCAACGGTTCGTCGAAGTCGGCCAGGCCGTGCAATCCGGTCCGCCGCAGCCGCAGCCCCTTCTGGCTTTGGCGGCGCTCGATGCGTTGCGCGTGGAAGTGACGATTCCGCAAAGTGCGATCGATGCCGTGCGCCAGCATCCGGCAGCGACACTCATCCTAGATGGCGGCGCGCGGCGAATCGCCGCAGCCGATGTCACGGTGCTGCCGACAGCGGATGCCGCGACGCATACCTTCCGCGTGCGCGTTGCCGTTCCGGCGGGCACCGCCGGGCTGTGGCCGGGCATGACCGTCAAGGTGGGTTTTGCCGGCGACGCCACGGCGGCGCTGCTCGCGATTCCGGTTACGGCACTGGCGCAGCGCGGTGAACTCGACGGCGTGTACGTGATCGGCGCCGACAATGCGGTGAGTCTGCGCCAGTTGCGACTTGGCCATCGCCACGGCGACGACATCGACGTGCTGGCTGGCCTTGCCGTTGGCGAGCATGTGGCCAGCGATCCGGTTGCTGCCGCGCGCTGGCTTGTCGATCAGCATGCCGGGAAGCGCGCGCCGTGACCGATGTGCGCCTCGGGTTTTCCGGACGCATCGCGCGCGCCTTCCAGCAGCATCCGCTCACGCCGATCCTGGCGCTGACCGCACTGCTGCTCGGCATCGCGGCGATGCTGATCACGCCGCGCGAGGAAGAGCCGCAGATCGATGTCACCATGGCGAACGTGAGCGTGCCGTTTCCCGGCGCCGACGTCGCCGACGTCGAGAACCTCGTCGCCGTGCCGCTCGAACAGGTCCTGTCCGGCATCGATGGCTTGAAACATGTCTATTCGGTCAGCCGTCCCGGCATGGCGTTGCTGACCGTCGAATACCAGGTCGGCGTGCCGCGCCAGACCGCGCTCGTGCGCCTGTACAACCAGGTGATGCAGAACCGCAACCTGTGGCCGGCCGATCTGGGCGTCGGTCAGCCGCTGGTCCGCGCAATGGGCATCGATGACGTGCCGGTGATGGCGTTGACGTTGTGGAGTGACAGTACAAGTCCTGTGGATCTTGCCGCCGTCGCGCACACGCTGGAAACCGACCTCAAGCACGTGTCCGGCACGCGCGACGTGTACACGATCGGCGCGCCGGATCGCGCCGTCATCGTTGAACTGGATGCCGCGAAACTGGCCGCGTATGGGCTCGCACTCGATGACGTGGACCGCACGCTCAAGGCGGCGAACTTCGTGCAGCAGGCCGGCGATCGCGTGGCCGCGGACCGCGATGTACCGGTCACCGCGGGTACGTACCTCGCCGATGCCGATGAAATATCGCAGCTCGTGATCGGGCTTGCACACGGTCAGCCGGTGTTTGTATCCGACGTCGCCCATGTCACGCGCGGCGCGGACCTGCCCAATCGCTACGCCTGGTTCGGTACGCCGCCCGGCAAGGCCGGCCCGGCGACCGGCATGGCGCCGGCGGTAACGATCGCGATCACGAAAAAATCCGGCACCAACGCGGCCGATATCACGCAAGCGGTCGCTGCGCGCGTGGCATCCTTGCAGGGTGTGTCGATTCCATCTGGCGTGCACGTCACGGTCACGCGCGACTACGGGCAGACTTCGACCGCCAAGGCCGATTTGCTGATCCACAAACTCCTGTTCGCGACGCTCTCGGTCGTGCTGCTGGTACTCGCCACGCTTGGTTGGCGCGAGGCAATCGTGGTTGGCGTAGCCGTCATCATCACCCTGATGCTGACCTTGTTCGCGTCGTGGGCGATGGGCTTCACGATCAATCGCGTGTCGCTGTTCGCGCTGATTTTTTCCATCGGCATTCTTGTCGATGATGCGATCGTCGTGGTCGAGAACATCCATCGGCACATGGCGCTCGGCGCGCGCAGCCTGCGCGAGGCGATTCCCGAAGCGGTATCCGAAGTCGGCGGGCCGACGATCCTGGCCACGTTCACGGTGATTGCCGCACTGTTGCCGATGGCCTTCGTCTCCGGGCTGATGGGCCCGTACATGCGCCCGATCCCGATCAACGCTTCGGCCGGCATGCTGTTGTCGCTGGCGGTCGCGCTGGTGGTCACGCCGTGGCTGTCGTTGAAATTGTTGCGTCACGCGCAGCATGCACCCGTGCAGGAAGGCGGCGCACCACGCGTGAGCCGACTGTCGCGGCTATTCCATCGGTTGATGACGCCGTTCCTCGATCCCGGACGCGGCCGTCGCCGTCGGCGCTTGCTGTTTGCCGGAATGGGCGCGCTGGTCGTGCTCGCGGCGAGCCTTGTCGTATTTCGCGCAGTGATCCTGAAGATGCTGCCGTTCGACAACAAGTCCGAGTTCCAGGTTGTCGTCGACATGCCCGAGGGCAGCACGCTGCAAGCGACCAATCGCGTGCTGGCCGAACTCGCGCGCGCGCTCGACCGCGTGCCGGAAGTGCTGAACTACCAGGCCTATGCCGGCACCGCGGCGCCGATCAACTTCAACGGCCTGGTGCGGCAGTATTACCTGCGTTCCGGCCCCGAGGTCGGCGACCTGCAGGTCAACCTGGTCGACAAGCACGCGCGCGACCGCAAGAGCCACGAGATCGCGCAGGCGATCCGCCCGGCGGTCGAGGCGGTCGCCAGAAAGCACGGCGCCAACCTCAAGGTGGTCGAAGTGCCGCCCGGTCCGCCGGTGATGTCGCCGATCGTCGCCGAAATCTACGGCCCCGATTACGACGCGCAGATCCAGGTCGCCAAGCAGGTGCGCAAGGTATTCGAGCAGTCCGAGGGCATTGTGGCGATCGACGACACGGTGGAGGACGACGCCCAGCGCTTCGTGCTGCGCGTCATGCAGAACAAGGCGGCGATTGCGGGGGTGGCGCAGAAGGATATCGTCGCGGCGATGCGGATGGGGCTGGCGGGCGAGAACGTCACCCCCATCCACGGCAGCGGCGCCAAATACGAGATCCCGGTGCGCATCACGCTGCCGCCGGAGCGCCTGAGCGGCATCGACGAACTGCTGAAATTGACCGTGCGCGGCAACGACGGCCAGTTGATCCCGCTGTCCGAACTGGTGGAAGTGATGCCGAGCGAGCGTGAAAAGACCATCTACCACAAGGATCTGCTGCCGGTGGTATTCGTGTTCGGCGACACCGGCGGCAAACTGGATTCGCCGCTGTATGGCCTGTTCGGCATGCGCGACGCGCTGAAAGACCGGCCGCTGGAACAGGGCGGCACGCTGGCCGAATATTTCATCCGCCAGCCGGCCGAGCCCTGCGCCGGATTCAGCCTGAAATGGGACGGCGAATGGCAGGTGACGTACGAAACCTTCCGCGACATGGGCATCGCCTATGCCGTCGGGTTGATCCTGATCTACATCCTGGTGGTGGCGCAGTTCAAGAGCTATCTGACGCCGCTCGTCATCATGGCGCCGATCCCGCTCACCATCATCGGCGTGATGCCCGGCCACGCCCTGCTCGGCGCGCAGTTCACCGCCACCTCGATGATCGGAATGATCGCGCTCGCCGGCATCATCGTGCGCAACTCCATCCTGCTGGTCGATTTCGTCAACGAGCAGGTGCGTGGCGGAATGGATTTCCAGGAGGCGGTCATCCAGGCCGGAGCCACCCGCGCCAAGCCGATCGTGCTGACCGGGCTGGCGGCCATGATGGGCGCCTTCTTCATCCTCGACGACCCGATCTTCAACGGCCTGGCGATCTCGC
>OEIU01000301.1_pt1 | contig 49630 bp, 43 predicted proteins | sample 1539221 | NCBI WGS metagenome assembly OEIU01 (sample SAMN03792071, study PRJEB22550) | activated sludge metagenome | feature: wastewater treatment plant; material: activated sludge; isolation source: Wastewater treatment plant of a petroleum refinery complex | place: Argentina: Zarate | collected... | reverse complement strand
AGCAGGCCGAGGGCGGCACCCTGTTCCTCGACGAGATCGGCGACATGCCGATGGAGGCGCAGACCCGCCTCCTGCGGGTGCTCCAGCAGGGAGAATACACGACGGTCGGCGGCCGGGTCCCGATCAAGACCAACGTGCGCATCATCGCGGCCACCAACAAGGACCTGCGCAGCTCGATCCAGAGCGGCATCTTCCGCGAGGATCTCTTCTTCCGGCTCAACGTCGTGCCGCTGCGCCTGCCGCCGCTCCGCGAGCGGGCGGAGGACCTGCCGGACCTGATCCGGCATTTCATGGCCCTCGTCGAGAAGGAGGGCCTGCCGCGCAAGCAGATCGACAGCGAGGCGATGGAGCGGCTCAAGCGCTATCGCTGGCCCGGCAACGTGCGGGAGCTGGAAAACCTCGTCCGCCGGCTCTCCGCCCTCTATCCCCAGGAAACCATCACCGGCCCGATCATCGAGGCCGAGCTGGACACGGCGCCCCGGCCCGAATCCTCCAGGGGCGCCCCCAGCGCCCCGGTCGAGGGCGAGACCCTCTCGATGGCGGTCGAGCGCCACATGACCGAATATTTCAGGCGCTTTCCGAACAACCTGCCGCCGCCGGGGCTGTATCACCGCATTTTGCGGGAGATCGAGGGGCCGCTCATCGGGGCCGCGCTGGCGGCGACGCGGGGCAACCAGATCCGCGCCGCCGAGCTGCTCGGCGTCAACCGGAACACGCTCCGCAAGAAGGTGCGCGACCTCAATCTCCAGGTGGTGAGGACGAACCGCTGAGGAGAGGCCAATCGGCCGCCTGGACTTCGTCTCGGTTCGCGCTTATTGCCAAAGGTGTTGCCGCAATGCATCAGTAGGTGCGGACGGCAATATCCGAGGATCGATTTGAGCGGCGAGGAGCGGTCCATCGCGACTGAGCTGAGACGTGCGGGCCCCCGCGGGCCTGGCTGGATAGGAGCGCTTGCGGTCGCCGCGTCGCTATGTTCGGCACTCGTCACCTTTCTGGTTCTGGCGGGCCTGACGCCGATCCTGCCGACCCACGAGGTCGTGGTCTGGGTTCTCTTCATCAACGTCCTGCTGGTGATCATGCTGGCCGGGATCGTGACGTGGGAGGCCTGGGACATCGTGCGCGCGCGCCTCGCGGGGGTCGCGGGGGCGGGGCTGCATGTCCGGGTCGTGGGGCTGTTCAGCCTGGTGGCGGCGCTCCCCGCCATCCTGGTCGCGGTCGTCGCGAGCCTGACGCTGAACCGGGGGCTCGATCCCTGGTTCGCAGGCTCGCTGCGGGCCCTGATGCAGAACACGGTGGAGATCGCGGAAGCCTATCGCGACACGCAATGCCGCACGCTCGCGCGCGAGACCCAGCTGATGGGGGCCGATCTCAACCGCGCGCGGGTTCTCTTCGACGCCGACCGGAAGGTGTTCACGGATTTCATGACCTCGCGGGCGTCCTTCCTCGGCTTCCCGGTCGCCATGATCGTCGAGCCCGACGGCAAGGTGGTCGAGAAGGTGGAGATCAAGCCCGTCGAGGGGCTGAGCCCGCCTTCGGAGGAGGACATCAAGGATGTGACGGATTCGGAGGCGATCTGCCTCGTGCCGCGAACCGGCAACATCTTCCGCGCGATGGTGAGGCTGAGCAATCACGAGGGACGGATCCTGTTCGTCGCCCGCCCGGTCGATCCGCGCGCGATCGAGTTCCCGCCGATCGCCGCGGCCGGCATCGCCTATTACGTCGACCTCGACAACAAGAGGGTGGGCATCCAGATCGCCTTCGCCTCGATGTTCGCGCTGATCGCCCTGATCGTCCTCCTCTCGGCGATCTGGTTCGGCCTAAGCTTCGCCAACCGGCTCGTCTCGCCGATCCGCCGCCTGATCCACGCGACCGACCAGGTGGCGACGGGGAATTTCTACGTCCAGGTCCCGGTGCGCCGGTCCGAGGGAGACCTCGCCCATCTCGGTGAGACCTTCAACAAAATGACCTCGGAACTGCGCCGCCAGCATGACGGGCTGACGGCCGCGAGCGATCTCATCGACCGCCGCCGCAGGTTCATGGAGGCAGTGCTCTCCGGTGTGTCGGCCGGCGTGATCGGCATCGATTCCCACGGATTGATCACGATCGTGAATCCGTCCTCGGAAGCCCTGCTGGAGGCAGGCCGGAACGACCTTCTGGGACACCCGGTCACCGAGGTGCTCCCCGAGATCACGCAACTCCTGGACGAGGCGAAGGCCGGACGGCTGCGCCTCATCCAGCATCAGGTTCCGATCTCCCGCAAGAGCCGCGATCGCATGCTCAACGTGCGCGTCACGAGCGAGCAGGCCCGGGGGGAGGAGAAGGGATTCATCGTCACCCTCGACGACATCACCGATCTCGTCTCGGCCCAGCGGACCTCCGCCTGGGCGGACGTCGCGCGGCGCATCGCCCATGAGATCAAGAACCCCCTGACGCCGATCCAGCTCTCCGCGGAGCGGATCCGCCGGAAATACGGGAAGAACATCACGCAGGACCGCGATATCTTCGACCAGTGCACGGACACGATCATCCGGCAGGTCGACGACATCAAGCGGATGGTCGACGAGTTCTCCTCCTTCGCCCGCATGCCGAAGCCGACCATGATGGCCGAGGATGTCGGCGAGACCGTGCGCCAGATCGTCTTCATGATGCGCACGGCCCATCCCGAGATCACCTTCCGCACCCGGTTGCCGACGGAGCCGCTGGTGGCGAATTTCGACCGTCGCCTGGTGTCGCAGGCGGTGCAGAACATCATGAAGAACGCCACCGAGGCGATCGCGGCCGTTCCCGACGAAAGCCGGGGCGAGGCCGTCATCGAGGTCGCCGTGGCCTTGCGGGACGACGACGTCATCGTGGACGTCGCGGACAGCGGCAAGGGATTTCCCTCGGAGGGGCGCCAGCGGCTGCTCGAACCCTATATGACGACACGGGAGGGGGGCACCGGCCTCGGCCTCGCGATCGTCGGCAAGGTGCTCGAGGAACATGGCGGCGGTATCGAGCTTCTTGACAATCCGGCCGGACGAGGAGGGCTCGTGCGATTGCATTTCCCCTATCAAGGCAACGCCCAGGGCGCTGCTGACAGGCCGCAGCGAGAACAACGGGAGCGCGCCACGGCATGAGCACCGACATTCTCATCGTGGACGACGAGGCCGATATCCGCGATCTCGTCGCCGGCATCCTGGAGGACGAGGGTCACGGCGCGCGCACGGCGGCCTCCTCCGACGAGGCGCTGGCGGCCATCGAATCGCGGCGGCCGCACCTCGTCTTCCTCGACATCTGGCTCCAGGGCAGCCGGCTCGACGGGCTCCAGGTCCTCGAACTGCTCATGCGCGACTATCCCGACCTGCCGGTGGTGATGATCTCGGGCCACGGCAATATCGAGACGGCGGTCTCGGCGATCCGCGCCGGCGCCTACGACTTCATCGAGAAGCCGTTCAAGGCCGACCGGCTGGTTCTCGTCGCGGAGCGGGCGCTGGAGGCGTGGCGCCTGAAGCGCGAGGTGAAGGACCTCAAGTCGCGTTCGACCCAGGCGAGCCGCATCGCCGGCAAGTCGCCCGTGATGAACCAGCTCCGCCAGTCGATCGAGCGGGCGGCGCCGACCAATGCGCGCATCCTCGTCGCGGGCGCGCCCGGCACCGGCAAGGAGCTTGCGGCCCGCACCATCCATGCGCTGTCCGCCCGCTCCTCGGGCCCCTTCGTCGTGCTCAACGCGGCGACGATCACGCCCGAGAACATGGAGGCCGAGCTGTTCGGCGTCGAGGCGAACGGCGAGCGCAGCCGGCGGGTCGGCGCGCTCGAGGAGGCGCATGGCGGCACGCTCTATATCGACGAGGTCGCCGATCTGCCGCGAGAGGTGCAGGCGCGCGTGCTGCGCGTCCTCGTGGACCAGAACTTCCAGCGCGTCGGCGGCTCGACGCGCGTCCATGTGGATGTGCGCATCATCTCCTCCTCCAGCCGCGACCTGCCGGCCGAGATCGCCGCCGGACGCATGCGCGAGGATCTGTTCCATCGCCTGAGCGTGGTGCCCATCCGCATTCCGAGCCTGTCCGAGCGGCGTGAGGACGTGCCGGAGCTGATCGACTTCTTCCAGGAGCAGATCTCGGCCTCGACCGGCCTCGCCAAGCGGCGCATCAGCGAGGAGGCGATGGCCGTCCTGCAATCGCATGACTGGCCCTTCAACGTCCGCCAGCTGCGCAACAATGTCGAGCGCCTCATGATCCTGACGGCCGGCGACCCCGACCAGGAGGTCACCGCCGAGATGCTTCCCTCCGAGATCGGCACGCTCGTGCCGACGACGCCGAACGGATCGGGCGGCGAGCGCCTGATGAGCCTGCCGCTGCGCGAGGCGCGCGAGATCTTCGAGCGGGAATACCTCGTCGCGCAGATCGCCCGGTTCTCCAACAACATCTCGCGCACGGCCGAATTCATCGGCATGGAGCGCTCGGCCCTGCACCGGAAACTGAAGCTTCTGGGCATCGGAGGCTGACCGATCGGGATGGCGCGCCTCTCCCTTTGCGAAAAACTCTTGCGCTGCAGCAACGGAGCGCTTGTAATGCCCCGGCTGGTCGCGGACCGTTCCAGGTCCAGCAACGACAACAACAGGGCCGCCCATGACCAGCCTGGCGGACCGACAGGACAAACTCATGCCGACCGAACGCGGCCAAAACCTACAAGACACCTTCCTGAACCATGTCAGGAAGAACAAGGTCCCGCTCACCATCTTCCTCGTGAACGGGGTCAAACTTCAAGGCATCGTCACCTGGTTCGACAGCTTCTGCGTCCTGCTGCGGCGGGACGGGCATTCCCAGCTCGTCTACAAGCACGCCATCTCGACCGTGATGCCCGGCCATCCCGTCCAGCTCTTCGAGCCGGAAGAGGGAGACAAGGGCTGACGAGGCGCCCGGCCTTTCCGGGCGTGGCGGTTTCCGTGGCCCGCCCGTGAGCGGGTCCGGCGCCTCGGGGAAGGATCGCCCCAGCCGCGAAGCGGCAGAGCGGGCCGTGGCGGCGCGCACGCGTACGCTCGTCATTGGCCCGTACCTCACCCGCCCCAAGGGCGAGGCCGCGGGGCAGGGCAGGGCAGGGGCGTCGCCTCCGCGCCGCCCCCCCGAGGCCCGGATCGCCGAGGCGCACGGCCTCGCCCTCGCGATCGACCTCGACATCGCGGGCGAGATGATCGTGCCCATCTCGGCCCCTCGCCCCGCCACCTATCTCGGCCGGGGCAAGGTCGAGGAGATCGCCGGGATCGTCGCGGCGGAGGATGTGGGCCTCGTCGTGATGGATTGCGCGCTCTCGCCCGGACAGCAGCGCAACCTGGAGAAAGCCTGGGGCACGAAGGTCATCGACCGGACCGGCTTGATCCTCGAGATTTTCGGCCGGCGGGCGCGGACGCGGGAAGGCGCGCTCCAGGTGGAGCTGGCCCATCTCGCCTACCAGAAGAGCCGCCTCGTCCGCTCCTGGACGCATCTCGAGCGCCAGCGCGGCGGCTTCGGCTTCCTCGGCGGGCCGGGCGAGACCCAGATCGAGGCCGACCGCCGCCTCATCCAGGAGCGGATGCGGCGCATCGAGCGCGACTTGGAAGGAGTCAAGCAGACCCGGACCCTTCACCGGGCCAGCCGGCGCCGGGTCCCCTATCCGATCGTGGCGCTGGTCGGCTACACCAACGCCGGCAAGTCGACCCTCTTCAACCGCCTGACCGCGGCGGAGGTCTTCGCCGAGAACCTCCTTTTCGCGACGCTCGACCCGACCTCGCGCGCCATCAGGCTGCCGCACGGCGCGACGGCGATTCTGTCCGACACGGTCGGCTTCGTGTCGGAACTGCCGACCATGCTCGTCGCGGCCTTCCGCGCCACCCTGGAAGACGTTGTCGAGGCCGATGTCCTGCTTCACGTCCGGGACATTTCGGGCGTCGAGACCGAGGCGGAGGCGGCCGATGTCGAGGAGGTCCTGGGACAGCTCGGCATCGACACGCATGACCGCTCGCGCCTGATCGAGGTCTGGAACAAGGCGGACCTGCTGTCGCCCGGCGACCGGGAGCGGCTTGCGGCCACGATCGCGCGCATGCCGCCCGAGAGGCGCCCGAGCCTCGTTTCGGCCGTGACCGGGGAGGGCATCCCCGATCTCCTCGCCGGGATCGAGCAGGCGGTGGCGAGAGGCCGCGCGCTGTTCGAGATCGTGCTGGAGGCGAGCGACGGGGCGGCGCCGAACTGGCTCTACGAGGAGGCGGAGATCATCCGGCGCGAGGAGGAGGGGGAGGGCGCCTCGATCCGCCTCCTCGTGCGGATCGCGCCCGAGAAGGAGCCTCGCCTCCTGTCCCGTTATCCGGGCGCTCGCAGGCTGGAGCAGGCCGCTCCGCCCCTGCCCTAGCCTGCATCCCCGACCGCCTTCTCGGCCTCCTTGGCCTCGACCCAGAGCCGGTCCATCTCGGCGAGATCGGATGTCGCGGGTTCCTTGCCGAGGCGTCTCAAGGCGGCCTCGACAGCCCGGAAGCGCCGCTCGAACTTGCGGTTCGTGGCCATGAGCGCCGCCTCGGGATCGATGTCGAGTTGCCGCGCGAGATTGGCGAAGGTGAAGACAAGGTCGCCCAGCTCCTCGACGATGTCGTCCTTGTTCCCGTCCGCGAGGGCCTCGCGCAATTCGGCCAGTTCTTCCTCGACCTTGTCGATGACCGAGACGGCATCGGGCCAGGTGAAGCCGACGGCGGCAGCCTTGCGCGTCAGCTTGTCGGCGCGGGTGAGGGCGGGCAGGCCGGGAATCACCCCGTCCAGCACGCTGGCGGGCCGAACGGCGGCCCTGCCCCGGCCTTCGGCCTTCTCGACGCGCTTGATCTCCTCCCAGAGAACCTTGACCTCGTCTGGAGACAGGTCCCGCGCCTCGCCGAAGACATGCGGATGGCGCCGGATGAGCTTTGCGGTGATGGCCTCCACCACGCCGCCGAAATCGAAGGCGCCGCGCTCCTCCGCCATCCGGGCATGGAAGACGACCTGGAGAAGCAGGTCGCCCAGCTCGTCGCGCAGATCCTCCATGTCGCCGCGGGCGATGGCGTCGGCGACCTCGTAGGCTTCCTCGAGCGTGTAGCGGGAGATGGACGCGAAATCCTGGACGACGTCCCAGGGGCAGCCGGTTTGCGGATTCCTCAACTCCTTCATGAGATGGAGCAGGGTGGCGATATCGCGGGACGGAACGATGCGCGCGGTGGGCTCGTCGGTCGGCATGGCGGCGGTCAGGTCCAGGAAAAAGCGGCAGAGCCGGCGTGGGCACCGGGGCAGGGACCCCGAAGAATGATTCGCATAAGATATATTATGGAACCGATATCCCTGGGCGGTCTCGCGAGAGCCTGTATCCGGCCGCGCATCGAGGTCCGGTCAGCCGGTGACGGCCAGCCGCATGCCGTCGAAGGCCGGCTCGACATTCGGAGGCAGCCCGGCGGCCAGCGTGGCGTAGTCGAGATCGGTATGCATGTTGGTGAGGATCGCGCGCCTGGGCCCGAGCATCTCGATCAGGGCCAGGGATTCGGCGAGCGAGAAATGGCTCGGATGCGGCGTGTAGCGCAAGGCGTCGAGGATCAGGAGATCGAGGCCGCGCAGCATCTCCAGGCTCTCCGGCGGCAGGGCGCTGACATCGCTGGCATAGGCCGCCGAGCCGAACCGGAAGCCGAGCGCCCGCGTCTCGCCGTGCTCCATGTCGAAAGGCACGCCGCGGATCGGGCCTCCGGGGCCGTCGATGGCGAAGGCCCTGCCGGCTTCCAGGCGATGCTCGTCCAGCAGCGGCGGATATTGGCTGCCCGGCGGCGTCCGGAAGCAATAGCCGAACCGTTGGTTCAGCACCGCGCTGGTGCGCTCGTCGGCATAGAGAGCGATCCTTCGGCGCATATGGATCACGAGCGGGCGAACATCGTCGAGCCCGTGCGTGTGGTCGGCATGGTCGTGCGTGATGAGGATGCCGTCGAGCCGCGTCACGCCGGCATCGATGAGCTGCTCGCGGCAATCGGGCGAGGTGTCCACCAGCACCGTCGTCGTGCCCCCTGGGCCGGCCCGCTCGACGAGGATCGAGCAGCGGCGGCGGCGGTTCCGGGGATTGGACGGATCGCAGGCGCCCCAGCCCATGGCGACGCGCGGCACGCCCCCGGACGAGCCGCAGCCGAGGATCGTGATGGCGAGCGGCTCTGCGGTCATGCGGCGGCGCTGGCGGAGGGCGTCTCGACGAAGGGTCTCGCCTTGGGGAAGAGGCGCAGGAAATTCGCCGTGGTGAGCTGCGCCGTCTCGGCAGGCGTCGACCCGATCGTGGCGGCGAGCACCTTGGCGGTTTCCGCGACGAAGGCGGGCTCGTTGGTCCGCCCGCGATGCGGGACGGGAGCGAGATAGGGTGCGTCCGTCTCGACGAGCAGGCGGTCGCGCGGCACGATCTCGGCCGCGATGCGCCGGATCTCGGCCGAGCCCTTGAACGTCAGGATCCCTGAGAACGACAGGTAGAAGCCGAGTTCCACGCCGGCCCGGGCGAGGGCCTCCGTCGAGGAGAAGCAATGCAGGACGGCATCGAAGGCCCCTCGCCCGTGCTCCTCGCGCAGGATGCGGATCATGGCCTCGTCCGCCTCCCGCGCGTGGATCACGAGCGGCAGGCCGCTCGCCCTCGCGGCCTCGATATGGGTGCGGAACACCCGCTCCTGCACGTCGCGCGGCGCGTAGTCGTAGTGGAAGTCGAGACCCGCCTCCCCGATCGCGACGCAACGCGGGTGGCGCGCAAGCTCGACGATCTCGGCCGCCGTAACGTCGGGTTCTTCTCCCGCCTGATGGGGATGGGTCCCGACCGTGAACAGCACCTCGGGATGCGCTTCGGCAAGGGCCCGATAGGTCGCCGCATGGCGGACCAGGGTCGAGATCGTGACCATCCGCCCGACGCCGCTTTCCGCGGCCCGGGCCAACACTTCGGGCAGGCGGTCGGCGAGGCCCGGATAGTCGAGATGGCAGTGGCTGTCGATCAGCATGCGCTCACGCTTCCGGCTCGACATAGCGCGGGAAGATCGCAGCCGGAGCCGGCAGCTTCGTTCCCGGTGTGATGCGGCCGGCCGGGCCGACGCGGGCGAAGGCCCGCTCGCTGGGCGGCACCGCCAGAAGGTCGAGAAGCTTCGCGGCCGATCCGGGGATGAAGGGCAGCGTCGCGATGGCGATCGCCCGCAGGGCCTCGGCCGTGACGTAGAGGACGGTTCCCATGCGCGCAGGATCCTGTTTTCGCAGGATCCAGGGTTCCTGTGACGCGAAATAGCGGTTCGCCTCGGCGACGACGGCCCAGATATCCGCCAGGATCGTATGCAGGGCGAAGCCGTCGAGAGCCGCCCTTCCCCGCTCGGGAAGCTGGTCGGCCAGATCGAGCAGCAGCCGATCCGCGTCCGTGAAGGGACCCGGCTCCGGCACGGCGCCGCCCAGGTTCTTCGCGATCATCGAGAGCGAGCGCTGGGCGAGGTTGCCGAGGTCGTTGGCGAGATCGGCATTGATGCGCGTGACGATCGCCTCGTGCGAATAATTGCCGTCCTGCCCGAAGGGGACCTCGCGCAGGAGGAAATAGCGGAGCTGGTCGACCCCGTAGTCCGCCGCGAGCGAGGCCGGGTCGATCACGTTGCCGACCGATTTCGACATCTTCTCCCCGCGGTTGAAGAGAAAGCCGTGGCCGAAGACGCGCTTCGGCAGGGGCAGGCCGGCCGACATCAGGAAGGCGGGCCAATAGATCGCATGAAAGCGGACGATGTCCTTGCCGATGACGTGGACGTCGGCCGGCCAGAAGCGCCACAGGGGCGAGGTCTCGTCGGGGAAGCCGGCGCCGGTGAGATAGTTCGTCAGCGCATCGACCCACACATACATGACGTGGTCGGGGTCGCCGGGCACCGGCACGCCCCATTTGAAGGTCGTGCGGCTGATCGAAAGGTCCTCGAGGCCGCGCTCGACGAAGGCGACGATTTCGTTGCGGCGCGTCTCCGGGCCGATGAAATCGGGATTGTCGCAATAGTGCTTCAGGAGGCGCTCGCCATAGGCCGACAGGCGGAAGAAATAGGAGTTTTCCTCCACCCACTCGACGGGCGTGCCCGTGGGCGCGCGGCGGATGCCGTCGGGGCCCAGGGTCAGCTCGCCCTCGTCGTAATAGGCCTCGTCCCGGACCGAGTACCAGCCGGCATATTTCGACGGGTAGATGTCGCCGCCCGCTTCCATGCGCCGCCAGACCTCCTGGACCGAGCGCTTGTGGTCCTCGTCGGTGGTGCGGATGAAGCGGTCGAAGGAGCAGTCGAGCAGTTCCGCCATCTCGCGGAACTTCGGCGCCATCCTGTCGACGAAGGCTTGCGGCGAGATGCCTTCCTTGTCGGCCGCCTGCTGGATCTTCAGCCCGTGCTCGTCCGTGCCGGTCATGAAGAAGACGTCGTAGCCGTCGAGCCGCTTGAAGCGCGCGACCGCGTCGGCCGCGATCACCTCGTAGGCATGGCCGATATGGGGCGCGCCGTTCGGATAGGAGATGGCGGTGGTGATGTAATAGGCCTCGCCGGCCATGCGTTGAACCCGCGCGGAAAAGGGGAGGCGGTCAGGCCGCCCGGCGGACGGCTTCGGCCAGGTCCCCGAAGGTCGATACGATGAAAGCGCGCCGGTCGAGATTGTAGATCTCGACCGCGCGCGCCGCCTCGGTCACGTTCTCACACACCTCCGCCAGGGGCGCAAGGCGACGGGCCCCTGCCCCCGCCTTGCTTTCCACACGCGCCGCGAGCCAGCGCAGGATGGCGTCGACGAGGACGGGGAATTCCTCTGCGCCGCGCCGGTCCCCGGTCTTCTCGGCGAGCGACAGGATGGCCGATGCCGGGGTGCCGGGCAGGGCGTCCAGGAGAGCCGTCAGTTCGTCGATGAGCGCCATGCGCCTCGGATCGAGCAGCGTCAGCGCGCGGCGGACGGAGCCTTCCGCCAGGGCGGCGGCCCGCATCCGCAGGGAGGCGTCGGCGGGAAGATCGAGCCCGGCCAGGACCCGGTCGAGATCGGCCGGCCCGAGCGGCGGCAGGGTGAGCCTGCGGCAGCGCGAGCGGATCGTCGGCAGGACGCGCTGGGGAGCATGGCTGACGAGAAGCACGAGCGCGCCCGGCGGCGGCTCCTCGATCGTCTTGAGAAGGGCATTCGCGGCGGAAGCGTTCAGGTCGTCCACGGCATCGACGATGCAGATCCGCCGCCCCCCATCCGCCGCCGTCGAGGCGAAGAAGCCGAGAGCCTTGCGGACCGCATCGACCGAAATCCCCTTCGGGGCCGCCCTGCCCTCTTCCGCCGTTCCCCTTTCGAGCGCGATCAGGTTGGGATGAGACCGGGCCGCGACCTGCCGGGCCGTCTTCCCGCCCGGGTCGACGCCGAGCCCGTCGCCGCCGCCAAGCCTTTCAGATGGCGGGGCGAGAAGGTGGCGCGCGACACGATAGGCGAGCGTCGCCTTGCCGATCCCCTCCGGGCCGCCGAGCAGCCACGCATGATGGAGGCGGCCGGAGCCCTCGCCTTCGCAAAAAGCCGCGGCCGCCCCGTCCTGCCCGAGGAGGAGGTGTCGCTCGCGCGGATGGGGAATCTCGATTTCGCCCGCCATGAGCTACCCTGCCCTGCCCTTGATGCGCGGGGCGAGCGCCGACCAGATTGCCGCCGAGACCTCGTCGGCGGAAGCCGCGCCATCGACGACCACGCATCGTTCCGGCTCGGCCGCGGCGATGGCGAGAAAAGCCGCCCGCACCTTCTCGTGATAGGCGGCGCCCTCCCCCTCGAAGCGATCGGGCGGCTCTCCGCGAGCTTCCCGCCGCGAGCGGGCCCGCGCAAGCCCTACCGGGACCGGAACGTCGATGACGAAGGTGAGATCGGGCGTCGTGCCGCCTGCCGCCGCAGCCTCCAGCCGCGCCAGGAAGCCGGGCTCGATGCCCGCCACGGCCCCCTGATAGACTCTCGTGGAGTCCACGAACCGATCGCAGAGGACGATCTTTCCCTCCCGCAAGGCCGGCGCGACGAGCGTGTCGACATGATCCAGCCGGGCGGCGGCGAAAAGGATGGCCTCGCCCGTTTCCTTCAACTGCTTCGCTTTTGCTTCCAGCAGGATGGCGCGGATTCTTTCAGCGCGATGCGAGCCCCCCGGCTCGCGCGTCGTCACGACTGCGCGCCCAGCAGCTTCCAGCCGCGCCCGGATACGCCCGATCTGCGTGGACTTGCCCGCGCCCTCGCCTCCCTCGAAGGAGACGAAGACCCCGCGCGTCGAGGATGCCTCGGTCGGCCCGGCCATGTCCAACTCCTCTAGAGGATGGCGCGGACCGGGTGAACCCACGCGAAGAGGGACCTCAGCGTCCGCCCTTCATATCCGGGCGACGCGGCGGGAGCACGTCCGGGGCCGCAGGCGCGTCGTCCAGCCGGGCGGCCCGGATCGGTTTGCCCTCCGCCGGCCGGGATATCGAGGAAGGCCGCCGCATCGCGGGAGGCTCGCCCTCCGCCCCCTTGCCGCTTTTCGCGCCTTGCAGGGCGGCGCTCCTGATCTTCGGTTCGGGCGGCTTGCGCTCCGGCTCCCCAGGCTTCTCGGCCTGGGCGAGCATCATGCGCGAAGCCGCAGGCAACCCGTCCGTCCGAAGACTGGCCAGAAGCATCTGGTCGTCGCTCCCGGCCAAAGGCGCGCGGCCGACATATTGGACCCTTACGCGGCTCGTGCCCTTGCGGTGAAACCCGAGGGCATCCGCCGCGCGCTCGGAGAGGTCGATCACCCTGTCCTGCTCATAAGGCCCCCGATCGTTCACCCGCACGATCATGGATCGCTTGTTGATGAGGTTCGTCACCCTCACGTAGCATGGCAGGGGCAGCGTGGGATGCGCGGCGGCGATCGAATCCCTGTCGAAGATTTCTCCGTTGGCCGTCAGCCGGCCATGGAAGGCCGTGCCGTACCAGGAAGCCCAGCCCTCGCGGTCATATCCCCGCCCGGGACGAGGAACATAGGTTCGGCCAGCCACCACGTAGGGCTTTCCGACCATCTCCCGCCCTCCCCCCTTGGGGATCGGCTGGCCCTCGGGAATGACGCGCGGGCTCGAGAGGACGCCATATTTGGCCTCGCTCGCGTTGCGGCGCGCGACTGTCGTCGACGAGCAATTGGCAAGCGGGAGGGCGAGGATCGAAACCGCGATCGCTCCGGCCACGCGCAAGGCGCGCGCCTCCCCTGCCCTGGCCGGCCCGATCCCCCAGGATCGCGCCGCCTGCTCTTCGATCCGTGCCACTCCACGCCTCGTCCTGAAACCGGGCGATCAGGATCGGCGGGAGGCGTTAAATTTTCTTTTGCACCGCACCCTTTTTCAGATTCTTCTCAGGATCGGTTAAATATCTTTTTGCTTCAATCGGTTAATAAAATATATCGATTCGTTTCATGAAGAGGGGTCGCAGCGCAGGCGGAAAAGAAAAAAGCCACTATTTCTGAGGTGGTTGACGGATTTTTGAAAGGCAATTCCTTAAGGTCGGCTCTCATCGGTGAGCTGCTTGATCGAAAGGGCTCCGCGCGCCTTGAAGAGGAGGTCCAGAGCCTCCAGCATGAGCTGGTGGATCTTGGTGCGTTCGGTATAGGCGATGTCGCGGAGCTGATCGTGGACCGGCGGCTCCAGATAGACGGAAAGCTGCTTGGCCCGCTGCTTCAGGGTGGCGCGTTTCGCTTGGCTCGCCGCAGGCGAGATGGAGCTGAGCTGGACGATCTCGGCCCCCGGCTGCTTGGCCGGACCGGGCGCGGCGGCCGCCACGATGGATGCGAGGCTGAGTTTAGGCGGCTTTGACATTCGACGGGATTCCCTGCGTGCGCTTGGCGATCCAGGACCACAGGCTGCGGATCTCGTTCGCGGCCATCCCGGTCGGATTGTATTCCGTGACGCCCTGGCCGAGGCCGAGGGCGTCCTGGTGGTCGTTGCGCATGACGATATTGACGTCGGGCAGGACCCCGAGAACCGCGAGGCCGTCGGCCGCATCGCGGACGCGGTAGCTGCGCGGCGGCGTCTGGTTCAGGACGAAGGCGAATTTCTTCTCGAGGCGATAGATGGCCGCGAGCGTCGGCTTGAAGGCCCGCAGATCCGCGGGCGTCGGTCGGCAGGGTACGACGCAGAGATCGGCGGCACGGATCGCCGCGAGGCTTCCGGGGCTGTCGACGCCGGGCGTATCGATGAAGACATAGTCGAAATCGGAGGCCCGCAGGCGCTGCATGATGTCGTCGAGCTGGGTCGCATCGATCTGCGCCACCTCGGGCGTATCCGCATGCCGGTGCTCGACCCAGTCGGACACGGTGGCCTGACGGTCCATTTCCAGGATGCAGACCGATTGCCCGGCTTGCTGCGCGGCGACGGCGAGCGAGATGCAGAGCGTGCTTTTTCCGCTCCCGCCCTTCTGGGTGACGAACGCGATCGCCTTCATCGGCGTTCCTTTCGCAGGGAATGATGTGCCCGAGGTGGAGTTCCACTCCGGTCCGGTGCCGTGAATCAGATGATCCTTGGACGCCGTGACGGAACGACCTGAGCCTCGGCATGGTTAACGATGCGTTAAGATGCCCTCCTCCCGCTGGAAAATCGGCGAAGCCTTTGATCACGCGCGATCAGGGGATCCCGCACTCCCTTGATCCGTGGATACGTGGATCCCGAGCGTCCTTTGACGCTAGGCCTTTGCCGAGATGTCATGATTCTGGTTGCCGAGCGCAGCGAGGCGACGGGGAAGCTTGTCCCCGCCGCGCGGCGATGGCAAAGCGCAAGGGCACAGGAAGGGTGGCCGAGTGGTTTAAGGCAGCGGTCTTGAAAACCGCCGTGGGGGCAACCTCACCGTGGGTTCGAATCCCACCCCTTCCGCCATAGGCGCATCCAAACCCTGGCCGGGCCCCCACTTTCGAAAGCCGCTCCCGCTGGGACGATTATCCTGGCCGCGAACAGAGCGGAGGATGCGAAGCGGTTCCGTCCGATCATCGATCATCGCCTGAGGAATATTCGCTCCGGCGGCCGGAGGCAGCTGCGCTGGGCAGATCGGAGAATAGGGAGCCCTTGCCCTGGCGGTGTCGCGCCGCATCGCGCATCATGCGGCGGAGAGGATCAGGAGATGAAGGCACTCGCAACAGCTCTTTTCCTGCTCGCCGGCGCGGCCACGGCCGCCTCTGCCGGCATGGGCAATTATCCCGGCATTTCAAAATATAATTATTGGCGCGGGGAAGCTTGCGGTGACGGAGGCGATCCCGGCTCGGCCTGCGAGCGCCTGTTCCAGCGTATGTGCGGAAAAACGCCGAGTGCAGCCTGCGTCAAGAAGCACCAGAAGGCTTTCGATCGGGCGCCGAAATTCAACCGGCGCTGAGAAGCAGCCCGGACATGTGGCCGAGGCGGCCCGCCGCGGCTGCCCCGCCGAGAAGTAGAAACAATGCCGGTTAAGATGCAGGAAGAAATGGTGCCCAGGGGCGGAATCGAACCACCGACACTGCGATTTTCAGTCGCATGCTCTACCAACTGAGCTACCTGGGCGCGCCTGTCTCCGACCGGGCGAGCGGGCTTATATCAGGACATTCGGCCATGTCCAGGGAGGTCGGCGCCCAGTTCCCCTTCTTTCTGCTCAGGTTCGGCCTCGTCCTCGGCTACGGGAATGGCATAGCTCCCGGTGAGCCAGCGGCCGAGATCGACGTCGGCGCAGCGGACGGAGCAGAAGGGCCGCGTCTTCGCCTGAGAGGGGCGGCCGCAGATCGGGCAGGCCTTCGTCGACATCGCGCTCACGCCGCCGAATCTCCCCAGCCGGCCCGGACAGGATAGCCTGCGCCCTCGAGAAGAGCGGCGGTCTCGTACAGCGGCAGGCCCACCACCGCGCCGTAGGAGCCCACCAGGGAAAGAACAAAGGCGGCCGCCAGTCCCTGAATGGCGTAACCGCCCGCCTTGCCCCGCCATTCTCCCGACGCCAGATAAGCCGCGATCTCGGGATCCGACAGGCGCTTCATCTTGACCCGCGTCTCGACGAGGCGCTGGCGCAGCCGGCCGGCCGGGCACGACAAGGCGATCGCCGTATAGACGCGGTGGGCGCGGCCCGACATCAGTTCGAGACAGCGCCGCGCCTCGCCTTCCTCCTCCGCTTTCGGCAGTACGCGGCGGCCCACGGCGACGACCGTATCCGCCGCAAGGAGAAACCCGCCCTCCCCCCCTTCCGCAGCGCGGGCCGCCTCGCATTTCTCGCGCGCGAGGCGCGAGGCAAGCCCGGGCGGCAACTCGCCCTTGCGGGGGGCCTCGTCGAGATCGGTCGCCCTCACCTCGTCCGGCCTGATGCCGATCTGCTCGAGGAGCGCGAGCCGCCGGGGCGAGGCCGAGGCGAGGATCAGGCGCGGGCGCGCCTCATTGGCTGTCAGGTCGATTCTCCGTGGCGGACGCGGCGGGTGACTCGATGCCGGCCTCGGCCTCCTGAGCGGCCTGAAGAGGCGGCGCCGCGGCTCCGCGCTGCAATGCCCTGTAGCGGGCCACGCTGAGGGGAATGGTGCACAGATAGACGAGGCTGAGGCAGGCCATCGCCTCGAAAGGAAAGCTGACCAGGAGACCGAAGGCCGCCACCGTCAGCACGAAGAGCGGCAGCACCCAGTCCCGCGGAATGCGCTTGCCCCAGGTCTTTCCCGAGAAGGTCGGCACCGTCGAGACCATCATCAGGGCGATGGCCAGGACATAGAAGAGGGCCATGGGGGCGGCCGAGGTGACCGGCACGCCGAGGAAATGCAGATAGATCGGCAAGAGCGCCGTGCCGGCTCCCGCCGGAGCGGGCATCCCGACGAAGAAATCCTTCTTCCATTCCGGCTGGTGGGGATCGTCGAGGGCGACGTTGAACCGCGCCAGCCGCAACGCGGCGGCGATGGCGAAGATCATCGCCACCACCCAGCCACCCGCCTTGACGTCCTTGAGAATGAAGGAATGCAGCACCAGGCCGGGCGCCACGCCGAAATTCAGGAAATCGGCGAGGGAGTCGAGTTCGGCCCCGAAACGGGACGTGCCCTTCAGCAGCCGCGCGACGCGGCCGTCCACGCCGTCCAGCACCGCGGCCGCCACGATGGCGATCACCGCGTATTCGAGGCGTCCCTCATAGGCGACCCGGATCGCCGTGAGGCCGAGGCAGAGCGCGAGCAGCGTGATGAGGTTCGGCGCCACCATGCGGAACGGCACCGGCCGGAAACGCCGCTTCTTCGGCTCCGAGGGGTCCGGGGCATAGGGCTGGAAGAGATCGCTCATCGGAAGACGACGTTATGCACCCGGCCGGTCCGCCACAAGCGAGGCGCTCACGCGGTCACGTAGGCGCGCTCGCCCCCGGCGGGGTCGAGATCGGCGAGCACGGTCTCGCCGGCGATCGCCGTCTGGCCGACGCCGACGAGCACCTTCGTGCCGAGCGGCAGGAAGACGTCGACGCGCGAGCCGAAGCGGATGAGGCCGAACCGCTCGCCCGCCGTCAGCGACTGGCCCTCCTGCACCCAGCCGACGATGCGGCGCGCGACGAGGCCCGCGATCTGGACGACGCCGATCATCTGCTTGCCCGTGTCGATGACGAGGGCGTTGCGCTCGTTGTCGTCGCTGGCCTTGTCCAGCTCGGCGTTCAGGAAGAGGCCGGGCGTGTAGACGATCCGCACGATCCGGCCCGCGACCGGCGAGCGGTTCACGTGGCAATCGAAGACGTTCATGAAGACCGAGATGCGCAGCAGAGGTGCCGGGGACAGTCCCGTCTCCGGCGGCGGCACGACGGTCGCGATCATGCTGATCCGCCCGTCCGCGGGCGAGACGACGAGCCCCTCCCGGATCGGCGTCGTCCGCGCGGGATCGCGGAAGAAATAGGCGATCCAGACGGTGATCAGCATCAAAAGCCAGAACAGAGGTTTCCACAGGAATCCGAGCACGACGCCGAGCACGAAGGCGATCGCGATGAAGGGGAACCCCTCCTTGCGGATCGGCACGAAGATGCGCCGGACCGATTTCAGGATGTCGTTCATGAGTGGTCGTGGTCCAGGGGCCGCCGCGATCCGGCTCGACATGAGCCGTTCTCCGCGTCCGAAGGGGTTTGCAGGACGCGCCGCCCGCGTCAATCCGCGAGCGGCTCCGCCAGCCTGATCCGATGGGAGGGGGCTTCGGCGGCCTGCTCGCGCTCCAGCGTCTCGATCGCCTCCGCCTCGCGGCGCTGCCGGTCCCAGAGGGCGGCATAGGTGCCGCCCGCGGCGAGAAGGGCGGCGTGGGTGCCGCGCTCGACCACCCGCCCGGCATCCAGCACGATGATCTCGTCCGCCCCGACGATCGTGGACAGGCGATGGGCGATGACCAGCGTCGTGCGCCCTTCCGACACCCGCTCCAGGGCGTCCTGGATCTCCCGCTCGGTGAAGCTGTCGAGGGCCGAGGTCGCCTCGTCCAGCACCAGGATGGGAGGGGCCTTCAGGATCGTGCGGGCGATCGCGACGCGCTGCTTCTCGCCGCCGGACAGCTTGAGCCCCCGCTCGCCGACCGGCGTATCGTAGCCCTCGGGCAGAGAGGCGATGAAGCGGTCGATCTGCGCGAGACGCGCGGCCTCCTCGACCTCTGCCTCGCTCGCGTCCCAGCGCCCGTAGCGGATGTTGTAGCCGATCGTGTCGTTGAACAGCACGGTATCCTGCGGAACCATCCCGAGCGCCGCGCGCAGGCTCGCCTGCCGCACATGGGCGATATCCTGGCCGTCGACGAGGATGCGCCCGCTCCAGGGCTCGTAGAAGCGGAAGAGCAGGCGCGAGATGGTCGACTTGCCGGCCCCCGAAGGCCCGACGATCGCGACGGTCCTCCCGGCGGGCACGGTGAAGCTCACCCCCTCCAGGATCGGGCGTTCGCGGATATAGCCGAAACGCACGTTCTCGAAGCGCACCTCGCCCCCCGTCACGGAGAGGGCGGGAGCGCCGGGCGCATCCTCGATCTCCGGGTGCCGCCCGAGGATGTGGAACATGTCGTCGATGTCGATGAGGGCCTGCTTGATCTCCCGGTAGATCATGCCCATGAAATTCAGCGGCATGTAGAGCTGGATCAGCATCGCATTCACGAGCACGAAGCTGCCGATCGACACCCGCCCTGCGATCACATCTCGCGCCGCCAGCAGCATCACGACCGCCATGCCGGTCGAGAAGATGATCGCCTGGCCGCTGTTGAGCAAGGTGAGCGAGGTGTAGGTCTGGACCGAGGCGCGCTCGTAGCGGGCCATGGAGCGGTCGTAGCGCTCCGCCTCGCGGCGCTCGGCGCCGAAATATTTCACGGTCTCGAAATTGAGGAGCGAATCGACGGCGCGGATATTGGCGTCGGTATCCGATTCGTTCATCTGCCGGCGGATCGAGATGCGCCATTCGGTCGCCCGGTAGGTGAAGGCGAGATAGGCGCCGACCATCGCGACGACGGCCGCCGAATAAAGCCAGTCGAACTGATAGCCGAGAATCGCGATCACGAGCACGAACTCGACGATCGTCGGCACGAGCTGGAGCACGAAGAGGCGGGACAATTCCTCGATGCCGTTGCGGCCCCGCTCCAGGATGCGGGTCAGGCCGCCTGTCTTGCGCTCGAGATGGAAGCGCAGCGAGAGGGCGTGCATGTGCTCGAAGGTCTGCTGCGCGAGGCGCCGGACGGCGTTCATCGCCACTTTCGCGAAGACACCGTCGCGCGCCTGGGTGAGGAGCGCCATCAGCGCTCGCGAGAGGCCGTAGGCCATCGTCAGGAGGGCCGGCATGCCGAGCAGGAACGCGCTTTCGCCCGCCGAGGGCGTTTTCCCCTCCGCCGCCGCGACGAGCGCGTCGGTGGCCCATTTGAAGGTGAAGGGCACGAGCATCGTCACGCCCTTGGCCATGAGGAGCAGGCCGAAGGCGAGGAAGACGCGGATCTGCAGGTCGCGCCGCGCGTGGGGCCACAGGAAAGGCCAGAGCTTCAGCAGCGTGCCGACGAGGCCCGGCCCCGCGGTCGAGCGCTTCGAGGAATCGGTCATGGGATGAAATGTCCGGCGAGGCGCCCGGTCAGCGGGCGTCGCCTTCGCGATTGTCTGCGGGCAGAACGAAAACCTGGCCCGGATAGATCAGGTTGGGATCGCGAATCTGCTTCGCATTGGCGCCGTAGATTACGGTATAGCGCGGGCCCTCGCCATAAGCGCGCTTGGAGATCGCCCAGAGGCTGTCGCCCCGGGACACGAGCGCCGTATTGATCTTGGGCACGAGCACGGCGGCACCCGGCCCGGACGTGCCGGCCGCCGGGGGCGGCGATCCGGCGCGTGCGGGATTGCCCGTCCCCTCCCCCGCTGCCGAGGCGAGCCGCCCCGAGGGGGGCTCGGTTGCCGGGCCGCCTGCCGCCGGCGCTTCGTCCGCGGCGGTGGCGCCCGCCACCTGCTGGGGCATTTCGAAGGGAACCTCCGCCCGCGAGCGGACTTGCCCGGAGACGGGATCGATATCGTCGAGCCGCACCTTGTAGGAGCCCGGCTGCATGCCGCGCTCGATCGAGAACGAGACCCGCCCGTCCTGCCCCGCCGAGGCGGGGGCGATGAAAGTGTCGTTGAGATAGAGCCGCACCACCGCAGCGGGAGCCGCGCTGCCTGCCACGAGGAGCCGGCCGGCTCCTTCCGTTTCCACGCTGACGATCTGCACTGTCCGGCGCTGCTTCGCGGGGGGAGCGCTCTCCGCCTCCGGCTTCGCGCCCTCGCCCGCCGCCGTTCCCTCGGCGCCCGGCTTGCCGGAATCCGGGGAGGGCTTGGCGCTTGCCACGCTCGTCGGGACGTCCGGGCGCGAGAGCACCACGGCGGGCTGCCCCGGAGCCGTGATGGTGACGAGCGGTGGGTCCTTCCGGTTCGCCGCCACCACGACGGTGACGCTTTGCGGCGAGCGTATCCTGCTCCCGTCGCCATTGGTCACCTGGAGCGTCAACTCGTGAGTGCCGGGCGGCAGCGGATCGGGCACCAGCGCGAAAAGTCCCGAAGGATCGGCCACGACGCGAGACTGGCGCGCGCCGTCCAGAAGCAGCTCGACGCTGGCGCCCGGCGCCGCGCGGCCCGCCACGACGATTTCGCCCGTGGGCTCCACGCGAACGACGTCGAAAGCGGGGGCGACCGGGGCGGCGGGAACGGCCGAGGCGGCGGAAGACGGAGCGCCCGGCTGCGGGGATTCAGGCGGAGCGGCAGCCGCGCCGGCCGTTTGCGGGGCGGCGGGCGGCGGGGGCTTGCCCTCTTCCTGCGCCGGCGCGGCCCGCGCGGGCTTCGCCTCGGGAGCGCCGCCCGCCGCTTCCTTCTTCGGGGGATCGGATTTCACGGGTTCGGCCACGGCGACCTGCGGTGGGGTCGCGGGCGGACGCGTCATATGCTGGTAGCCGAACCATCCGAGGGTTGCGGCAAAGGCCCCGACCGCCAAAATGGGAATCGCAAAGGGTCCGATTGCGCTCATCGCTTGAACTATGTGGGTGCCGACGGTCCAATTGGAAACAGGTCTTGCGGTGTACGAAGGAAGAATGACAACAACAAGGACGGACCCATGCGTGAAAATATCCCGGCCGCCAAGGGCGGCGGGCGGCAGGTGGCGGAGCAGAAGCCGAGAATCCGCCATGTCTGCATCTATTGCGGCTCCAGTTCCGGGGCGGACCCGGTTTTCGAGGAAGCCGCGACGGAACTCGGCCGCCGGCTGGCGCAGGCCGGCATCTCTCTCGTCTATGGCGGCGGCGATGTCGGATTGATGGGCGCGGTGGCCCGCGCCGTCCTTGGCGCCGGCGGGCACGTCACCGGAATCATTCCCGATTTCCTGCGCCGGCGCGAGAACATGATCGAGGAGGCGCAGGAACTCGTCGTCGTGCGGGACATGCATACACGCAAGCGGATGATGTTCGACCGCGCCGACGCCTTCGTGGCCTTGCCGGGAGGGATCGGCACGCTGGAGGAACTGGTCGAGCAGATGACCTGGTCGCAGCTCGGCCGGCACAGGAAGCCGATCCTGCTCCTCGACGTGCGCGGCTTCTGGCGCCCTCTCGTGACGCTGCTCGATCACATGCGGGCCGAGGGCTTCATCAGGCCGGGGCTCGACCTGACCTATCTCGTCACGGATCGGGTCGAGAAGGTGCTGCCCATGCTGGACCACGCCTTCACGCAGCCGCCGACGGAGGAGGAGGAGGCGCTGATCCAGGAGCGGTTCTAGCGGTTCTGCGCCGCAGTCCCGCAGGATCGGCTGGACATCGCGAACCGCTTCTGGTGTGTCGCAGCATCAGCGAGATCGCCCGCCCGGGCCGGACTTCAGCGAGACGCTCATGAAACTGACCCTCCTGGCCACGACCGTCCTCGCGCTGAGCCTCGCAGGCCCGGCTTTCGCCCAGCGCTCTCTGTTCGATCAGCCCGTGCAGAACCCGGCCGAGGCTCCGGCGCCCGCAGCGCCGGCCGCCCCCGCGGCCCCACCACCGGCCCCGCCCGCCGCGGCGGCTCCCGCAGCCGCCCCGGCCCAGGCCGAGGAACCGGCCGAGGCGCCGAAACCGCGCAAGGCGAAGCCCAAGAAGCCGAAAGGGCCGGTCCCGGCCCGCTCGCTCACCGTGGTCAACGAAAGCTCGGCCACGCTCGTCGGCCTCGAAGTGTCGCAGGACGGCCGGGGCGCGAAGCTCAAGAAGCCCCTGCCGACAGGCAAGAAGACGCGCCTGTCCCTTCCCGCCTTCAAGACCTGCGAGGTCAGTGTCGTCTCGACCTTCGAGGGCCAGGCCGCGAACCAGCCGAGCACGGTCGATATCTGCAAGGAGAAGGTGCTGAACTTCAAGAACTAGCGACGGTCATGCCGGGCGGGCGGCGGCACCGTTTCGAGGTGCTCTATACCGAGTCGATGCTGCGCGACGCGGTCCGCGCCTATGTCTTCCGGCGTTTCGTCGTCGAGCAGAAGCGCCTTTGGCTGCTCTGCGGTCTCATGATCGTGCTGGCGTTCTATTTCGCCTGGAAGGGCCAGCCACCCTGGGTGATCGCGCTGGCGGCGAGCGGCGCGCTCATGGCCCCGGCCCTCGCCGCGCTCGGATGGTGGGTCCACCTGTCCAACACGCTCGAAGCCCTCCGGCGCATGCCGGCTCCCCGCGCCTCGATCGGATTTCGCGACGATGCGATGGAGCTGTCTTCGGAGGCCGGGAAGGGTGAGCTGCCCTGGTCGAGCCTGACCGAGATCTGGGAGCGCCCCGGATACTGGATGTTCTTCACCGGCAGGAATCGTTTCAACGTCCTGCCCATGGCGAACGTGCCGGAGGAGGCGCGCGCCTGGTTCCGGGGCAGGAACCGGGCGATTCTCAAGAAGGCGTGACGCCGGCCCGAGGCGCGCCTCAGCTCATCTGAACGTCGACAACTCCGGGAACCGCGCGGAGCGCGCCCGCGATCTGGGGCGAGGCGGGATAGCGGCCGGGGAGCTTCACCTCGACCTCCCGCGCGCCGCCGTCCAGGATCAGGATCAGCGATACCTCGCCCTCCCCCCGCGCCGGCCCGGCCTGTCCCCTGAGCCGCTGCTGCACGCTGACGATCGGGCCCGTGTCGCGCAGGAAGACGCGCATGTCGTTGCGATGCTTGCCGAGCGCATCCTCCAGCGGCTCGGCGGTCTGGATGCGGGCGCGGACTTCCTCGCCCTCCACGCTCGCCTGGATGGTGAGGAGAAGGTCCCGTCCGGGCTCCAGAAGCTCGCGGTAGAGGCCGAGGCCCTCGGAGAAGACGATGGCCTCGTAATGCCCCGTCTGGTCGGACAGGTTCACGATGCCCATCTTGGACCCGCTCTTGGTGCGGCGCTCCTGCCGGTCGAGCACGCTCGCGGCGACGCGGCCGACCGCGCCGTTCGCGGCGCGGGCCGCCCGGCAGAAATCGGTCCAGCTCTGCACGCGGAGCTTCTTGAGCAGCTCGCCGTATTCGTCGAGCGGATGGCCCGACAGGAAGAAGCCGACCGCCTCGTATTCCCGCCTCAGGCGGTCGGCGGCGAGCCATGGCTCGTAGGGCGGGATGCGGAAAGTCGCCGCGCCGTCCGCCATGCCCCCGAACATGTCGATGGCGCCGACGAGCTTCGTCTCCAGCGTATGCTGGGCGAGCGCCATCATGCCGTCGAGGGCGGCGGTCGCGCGGGCACGGTCCGGCTCGATCTCGTCGAGGGCCCCCGCCGCGATCAGGCTCTCGAGCGTGCGCCGGTTGAGAAGGCGCGGATTGATGCGCTCGGCGAGGTCGGCGAGGCTCGCGAAGGGCTGATTGCCCCGCGCCTCGACGAGCGATTCCACCGCCGCCCGCCCGACGCCCTTCACGGCGGCGAGCGCGTAGCGGATGGCGCCCAGGCCCCCATCCTCCTCGACCTCGAAGACGACGCCCGATTTGTTGATCGAGGGCGGTTCGACGCGGATGCCGAGGCGCTGCGCCTCGCGGCGGAATTCGGCCAGCTTGTCGGTATTGTCGAGGGCCATGGTCATGCACGCAGCCAGGAACTCGACCGCATAATTCGCCTTCAGATAGGCCGTCTGGTAGGCGACCAGCGCATAGGCCGCCGCGTGGCTCTTGTTGAAGCCGTAATCGGCGAATTTGGCGAGAAGGTCGAAGATCGTGTCGGCGCTCTCCTCCGGGAGGCCGCGCTCGGTCGCCCCCTTCACGAAGCGCGAGCGCTGGGCGTCCATCTCCGCCTTGATCTTCTTGCCCATGGCCCGGCGCAGGAGATCGGCATCGCCCAGCGAATAGCCGGCGAGGAGCTTGGCGACCTCCATCACCTGCTCCTGGTAGACGATGATGCCGAAGGTCTCCTTCAGGATCGGCGCGAGCTTGGGGTGGGGATACCAGTTGGATTCGGGCTCCGGGTCGCGCCCGAGCTTGCGCGCGCAATAGACCGGGATATTGGCCATCGGCCCCGGCCGGTAGAGCGCGACCAGGGCGATCAGGTCCTCGAAGCGGTCCGCCTGCATCTCGACGAGCGCCTTGCGCATGCCCGCCGATTCCACCTGGAACACCCCGACCGTCTCGCCGCGGCCCAGGGTCTCGTAGGTCTTCGGATCGTCGAGGGGCAGGGAGGCGAGGTCGACGGCCCCTCCCCGGTTGCGGATCAGCTCGACGGCGCGTTTGAGGATCGTGAGGGTCGTCAGGCCCAGGAAGTCGAATTTCACGAGCCCGGCCGGCTCGACCCATTTCATGTTGTACTGGGTGACCCGCATGCCTGTCTTCGGATCGCGATAGATCGGCACGAGGTCCTGGAGCGGGCGGTCGCCGATCACGATGCCGGCGGCGTGGGTCGAGGCGTGCCGGTGAAGCCCCTCCAGCTTCCTGGCGATCTCCAGCATCCGCCCGACGATGGGCTCCTCCTCGGCCGCGGCCTTGAGCTTCGGCTCGCCCTCGATCGCCTGCTGGAGCGTGACGGGGTTGGCGGGATTGTTCGGGACGAGCTTGGTCAGCTTGTCCACCTGCCCGTAGGGCATTTCCAGCACCCGCCCGACATCGCGCATGACGCCGCGGGCGAGAAGCGTGCCGAAGGTGATGATCTGCCCGACCTGCGCCTCGCCGTAGCGGTCCTGCACGTATCGGATGACGCGCTCGCGCCCGTCGACGCAGAAATCGATGTCGAAATCCGGCATCGAGACGCGCTCGGGATTGAGGAAGCGCTCAAAGAGGAGGCCGAAGCGCAGGGGGTCGAGATCGGTGATGGTCAGCGCATAGGCGACGAGCGAGCCCGCGCCAGAGCCGCGGCCCGGTCCGACCGGGATGTCGTGCTCCTTGGACCACTTGATGAAGTCCGCGACGATCAGGAAGTAGCCCGGGAACTTCATCCGGGTGATGACGTCGATCTCGTAGTCGAGCTGCTTGCGATAGGCTTCGGCATCGAGCCCCGGCGCGGGGCCGTGGGCGGCAAGCCGCGCCTCCAGCCCCTCCCGCGCTTGCCGGGCCAGTTCCGCCGCCTCGTCCATCGCGGCGTCTGCGCGTCCCGTTCCGAACGAGGGCAGGATGGGCTTGCGCGTCCGCACGCGGAACGCGCACCGCATCGCAATCTCGACCGAAGAGGCGAGCGCATCCGGCAGGTCCTTGAACAGGGCCTGCATCTCGGCGCGGGTCTTGAAGCGATGCTCGGGCGTCAGGCGGCGGCGGTCGTCGTCCGAGACGAGCCGGCCGGCGGCCAGCGCGAGGAGCGCGTCATGGGCCTCGTGATCGTCGGCCTTGGCGAAGAAGGGCTCGTTGGTCGCGACGATGGGCAGGCCGCGCCGGTCGGCGAGCGCGATCAGCTCGCCCTCGACCATGCGCTGCCCTTCGAGGCCGTGGCGCTGGATCTCGACATAGAGGCGGTCGCCGAAGGCATCCGCGAGCTGGTCGAGGCGGCGCGCGGCGACGGCGCCGCGGCCTCCGTCGCGCAGGGCGCTGTCGAGAGGCCCCGACAGGCCGCCGGTCAGGGCGATGAGGCCATCCGCATGTTCTGCCAGGATCGCAGCCGCCACCCGCGGCGGATCGCCCAGGGGGACGTCGAAATAGGCGCGGCTCGCGAGCCGCATGAGATTGAGATAGCCCTCCTCCTTCGTCGCGAGGAGGACGATGTCGGATGCCTTCGGCAGGGCCGCGCGGCTGTTCGGCTCGGCCTCCTCGAAGCAGACGGAAAGCTGGATGCCGGCGATCGGCTGGATCCCCTTGCCGGCGAGCTTCTCGGAGAATTCGAGCGCGCCGAACAGGTTGTTGGTGTCGGTGAGGGCGAGGGCGGGCTGCGCATCGGCCTCGGCGAGCTTCAGGAGGTCGGCGATCTTCAGCGCCCCCTCGAGCAGGGAATAGGACGAGTGCACGTGAAGGTGCACGAAGCCGAGATCGGTCAGGATGGCCACGGGCGGTCAGCGTTCGGTCGATGATGTCCGAGCTTCGCGCGGCCGGGCCGCGCTGTCGATTCCCCCGGTGCCGGAATCTGTGGACCCAACGGCCCGCCGATCTGATATGAGCGCGTCAACCCTCTGCGAGGATCGGCAACCCCAGCATGACATGGTGACGACGAGCGGCCCGTTCCTTCCGACCGTGCAGGTGCTGCGGGCGATCGCCGCGCTGATGGTCCTCCTGTACCATGTCGAATCCGGGATCACGGCCTGGTTCGCGCCGTCAGGTCCCCTGCCGGCCTTCGGGATCGGCGCGAGCGGCGTCGATCTCTTCTTCCTCATCTCGGGCTTCATCATGGTCCTGACCTCGCGGCGCCTCTCGGCGCGCGCGTTCATGGTCAGGCGCCTGATCCGGATCGTGCCGCTCTATTGGCTCTCGACGCTGATCTTCCTCGCCGCCGCCCTGGTGCTTCCCCAGCGCGAGGGGCAGGACCATTCGCTCGGAGCGCTGGTCACCTCGCTGCTCTTCATTCCCCATGCGCGGCCGGACGGCGCCATCCAGCCGCTGAACCCGGTCGGCTGGACGCTGAACTACGAGATGCTCTTCTACGTCGTCTTCGCGCTTGCGCTGCATGTCGCGCGGGAGCGGCTGGCGAGCGCGGTCGGCCTCGTGCTCGGGGCGGCGGTCGTCCTCGGCGGGGTGTTCCGGCCCGAGGCGACCGTCCTGCGGTTCTGGTCCGATCCCATCATCCTGGAATTCCTCGCCGGCATGGCGCTGGGGCGCCTCTATCTCTCGGGCCTGCGGCTCCGGGCGCTGCCGGCTGTCGCCCTCGCCTTGGCCGGCATCCTCGCCTATCTCCTCGTCGCCCGGATGCCCGAGCCGCAGGAATGGTCTCGCGTCGCGCTATGGGGCGGCCCGGCGCTGCTGCTGCTCGCGGCCGCCGCCCTCGGCCCGGCGCCCAAGGCGCCGCCTTTCGTCCTCCTCCTCGGGGACGCGTCCTATTCCCTCTACCTGCTGCACCTGCCCGTTCTCCTGGTCTTCAAGCAGATCGGCGGGCGCCTTCCCCTGCCCTGGCAGGCGCCGGCCACCTCCTGGCTCGCCGCGGGCATCGTCGTCGCCATCTCGGTCGCAGTCGCGGTCTTCTGCTATGTCGCGTTCGAGCGTCCGCTCACGCGCCGGCTGCGGCGGCGCCTCGACGCCACCGATCGGCAGAGACTCGCGCCCGCGCCGGCCCGGGCCTCGTGACCGGCCCATGACCGACGATCTCCCTCGTCAGCGCCCGCCGGGGCGGGCCGCCATCCTGCCGGGCATCCAGGTCCTGCGGGCTGTCGCCGCGCTGATGGTGGTGCTTCACCATGCGGAATTGAGCGTCCTGCTCGGCTTCGGCTTCGCAAGCCCGCCGATGCTGCTCGGCGGATCGGCCGGCGTCGATATCTTCTTCGTGATTTCCGGCTTCATCATGCTGGTCTCCTCGCGCCGCCTCTTCGCCGCGCCGGGAGGCAGCGCGACCTTCCTGAAGCGGCGACTGATCCGCATCGTGCCGCTCTACTGGGCCGTGACCAGCATCTATGTTGCCGCCTTCCTCTTCGCGCCGGCCGCGCTCGGACGGCCCGTCTCGGGCGGAACCGTCCTCGCCTCCTACCTCTTCTGGCCCCGTCTCGGGCTCGACGGCACCTTCCACCCCATCCTGGTGGTCGGCTGGACGCTGAACTACGAGATGTTCTTCTACGCGCTCTTCACGATGGCCGTCGCGTTGCCGCAAAGGTCGGCCGTCCTCCTCGTCACCGGGGCCCTCGCCGCGACGGTCGGCCTCGCGACCGCCCTCGGCGCTTCCCTCCCTCCCCTCGCCTTCTGGGGCGAGCCGCTCGTGCTCGAATTCGCCGCCGGAATCGCGCTCGGGATCGCCTATGAGCGGGGCGCCTTCGTGCCCCGTCCGGCGGCGGGGCTGGTGGTCACGATCGCTCTTGCGCTCTTCGCCTGGCGGATGGGAGATCCGATCCTGGAAGGCTGGCCGCGGCTCGCCGGCTACGGGCTGCCCGCCCTGCTCCTCGTCGGCGCCGTGGCGCTGGCGCGCCCGGCACAGGGAGCAGGCCGCTTGCCGGCATCACTCGTCTTCCTGGGCGACGCCTCCTATTCGCTCTATCTGGTCCACCTTCCCGCGCTGACGGCCCTGCGCCTCCTCGCCGGCCGGCTCGGCCTCGCGCCGGTCTCGGCGGCGGGGGCGGTCGCCTTCATGGCCGCAAGCGTCGCGGCGGCGATCGTGGCCGCCATCCTGAGCTATCTGGCCTTTGAGAGGCCGGTGACGCGCCTCCTGCGTGAAAGAATCGAGAAGCGGCCCGCTGGCGCGCCGCGCGCCGCGCCGACCTGACGCCCCCTCAGGGCGCCTCGACCACCCGGCCCTCGCTCAGCGTCACGCGGCGGTCCATGCGCGAGGCGAGATCGAGGTTATGGGTCGCGATGAGCGCCGCCACCCCCGAGGCCCGCACGAGGGAGATCAGCGTCTGGAAGACATGCGAGGAGGTGTGCGGGTCGAGATTGCCCGTCGGCTCGTCCGCGAGAAGGATGCGGGGGGCGTTCGCCACCGCGCGCGCGATCGCGACGCGCTGCTGTTCGCCGCCCGACAGCTCGGCGGGCCGATGGGCGAGGCGCTGGCCGAGCCCCAGGAAGGAGAGCAGCTCGGCAGCCCGCCGCGAAGCTTCCCTCTGCGGCAGGCCCCGGATGATCTGCGGCAGGACCACGTTCTCCTGCGCCGAGAATTCCGGCAGGAGATGATGCGACTGGTAGACGAAGCCGATCTCCTCGCGCCGCATGCGGGTGCGCTCGCTGTCGCGCAGGCCGTTGGTCGAATGGCCGCCGACGAGCACGTCGCCGCCATCGGGCTGCTCGAGGAGCCCCGCAACGTGCAGGAGCGTCGACTTTCCCGTCCCGGAGGGGGCGACCAGCGCCACCATCTCGCCCGGCCGCAGGTCGAGCGAGGCGCCCGTGAGGATCGCGAGGCTGCTCTTGCCCTCGCGATAGCGCCGCTCGATGCCGACGAGCCGCAGGGCAGGCACGCCTGAGGAGGTCCCGCTCGCCATGAGCTATCCGTAGCGAAGGGCCTGGACGGGATCGAGCCGCGCCGCCCGCCATGCCGGAAAGAGGGGGGCGAGGAGCGAGAGCGTGATCGCCATCGCGACCACCTGCATCACCTCGCTCGAATTCAGCTCGGCCGGGATCTCGGAGAGGAACCGCACCGTCGGGTCCCAGGCGCCAGGGAACAGCGTGCGCTGGATCGCCTGGATGTTGTTCGTGATCAGCACGCCGAGAAGGACGCCGGCCAGGGTTCCGATGATGCCGATCGCGGCCCCGGTGATCTCGAAGATGCGCATGATGGCGCCGCGCGTCGCGCCCATCGTGCGCAGGATGGCGATGTCGGACGACTTGTCCTTCACCAGCATGTGGAGGCCCGAGACGATGTTCAGCGCCGCGACCAGCACGATGAGGGTCAGGATGAGGAACATCACGTTCCGCTCGACCTCCAGGGCCGAGAAGAAGCTCTTGTTCCGCTGGCGCCAGTCCTGCATCAGGACCGGCCGCTCGGCCGCCTGCTCCAGCGAGGAGCGTGCATCCTCCACCTTGTCGGCGTCGTCGAGATAGACCTCGATGACGTTCACGTCGCCGTTGCGGTTGAAGAAGGCCTGCGCCTCGCCGATCGGCAGAAAGACGAAGGTCGAGTCGAATTCCGACATCCCGATCTCGAAGATCGCCGTGACCGGATAGCCCTTCACCCGCGGGGTCATCCCGAAGGGCGTCTGCGCGCCGCGGGGCGAGATGAGCGTCACCGTGTCGCCGACCGACACGCCGAGCGTCTCGGCGACCCGCCGGCCGAGGGCGATGCCGCCCGATTCCTCGAATTTCTCGATCGAGCCCTGCTTGACGTTGCCGGCGACGCCGGGGATTCGCAGGATGTCCTCGTCCCGCACGCCGCGCACCAGGACGCCTGTCCCGCCCCCCGGCGCGGAGGCGAAGGCCTGTCCCTCGACGAGCGGGATCGCGTATTTGATGCCGTAGACCTTGGACAACCGGTCGGCCACATCGGCGTAATCGGTGAAGGGCGTGTCGGTCGCCAGCACGAAGATGTGGCCGTTGATGCCGACGATCTTGTCGAGCAGTTCCTTGCGGAAGCCGTTCATCACGCTCAGCACGATGATCAGCGTCGCGACGCCCAGCATGATGCCGATGAAGGAGAACAACGCGATCACCGACACGAATCCTTCGCGCCGGCGCGTGCGCAGGTAGCGGCTCGCGAGCAGCCACTCGAAGGGAGCGAAGGGGAAGGTTCCCCGGGGCGCCTCGGCGCTTCCCTCCCGCGCCGCGCCGCTATCGGCGAGCCGGCTCATATGGCTTCGGCGCGCCCGGCGGCAATCCAGGCGGCGACGGCGGTGAGCGGCACCGTCTCGCGCTCTCCCGTCATGCGGCGCTTCAGCTCGACATTGCCTTCGGCGAGGCTCTTCGGCCCGACGATCACCTGCCAGGGAATGCCGAGAAGATCGGCGGCGGCGAATTTCGCACCCGGCCGCTCGTCGCGATCGTCGTAGAGGACCGCCCGGCCCGCGCCTTCCAGTTCCGCATACAGGCTTTCGCAGGCGGCGTCCGTCGCGGAATCGCCGGTGCGCAGGTTCAGGATCACCGCGTCGAAGGGCGCGACGCTGTCCGGCCACTTGATGCCCGCCTCGTCATGCGACGCCTCGATGATGGCCGCCACCAGCCGGCTCGGCCCGATCCCGTAGGAGCCCATCTGGACCTCGTGCTCCTTGCCGTCCGGCCCCGTGACCGTCGCACCCATGGGAGCCGAATATTTGGTGCCGAAGTAGAAAATATGGCCGACCTCGATGCCGCGCGCCGCGAGCCTTTTGTCCTGCGGCAGGGCCGCGAAGGCGGCCTCGTCGTGCATCTCCTTCTCGGCCGCGTAGAGCGACGTCCAGTGCTCCACGGTTGCCTGCAATCCAGCGGCATCCTGGAAATCGGTCTCCGCCGGCGGGATGTCGAAATCGAGATAGTCGCGGTGGCAGAAGACCTCGCTCTCGCCGGTCTCGGCGAGGATGATGAATTCGTGGCTGAGATCGCCGCCGATCGGCCCCGTATCCGCCCGCATCGGGATCGCCTTGACGCCCATTCGCGCGAAGGTGCGCAGATAGGCGACGAACATGCGGTGATAGGCGGTGCGCGCGCCCGCCTCGTCAATGTCGAAGGAATAGGCGTCCTTCATCAGGAACTCGCGCCCGCGCATGACGCCGAAGCGCGGCCTGACCTCGTCCCGGAACTTCCACTGGATGTGGTAGAGGTTGAGCGGCAGGTCGCGATAGGACTTCACGTAGGTGCGGAAGATGTCGGTGACCATCTCCTCGTTGGTCGGCCCGTAGAGCATCTCGCGCTCGTGGCGGTCGGTGATGCGCAGCATCTCCTTGCCGTAGGCATCGTAGCGGCCGCTCTCGCGCCACAGCTCGGCCGACTGGATGGTCGGCATCAGGATCTCGACGGCGCCGGAGCGGTTCTGCTCCTCGCGGATGATCTGCTCGATCCGGCGCAGGACGCGCAATCCGAGCGGCAGCCACGAATAGATGCCGGCCGCCTGCTGGCGGATCAGCCCCGCGCGCAGCATCAGGCGATGGGAGACGATCTCCGCCTCGCGCGGCGCTTCGCGCAGAATGGGAATGAGGGAACGCGAGAACCGCATGGCAGGTATCGGCAGGATGTCGGAGAGATCGGCGTGAGTCGCACGCGCTGCACTGCCGCAAACAGACCATTCCCCGGCAAAAGGCAAGGGGAGCCGTCTTCACAGGCGCCCTGGCGAGGATTTCCGCGAGGCCCTGGCTGTCTTGAAGGTAAAATATTCAAAAAAAGGGGTGACAACGGCGATTTCCTCGCCTATGGCCCTTTCAAGCGCGCCCCATAAGAGAGGCGCGACGGTCCAGGTCTCGGGAGGGGACTTCAAGAAAACTCGGCCTGCCAAATGGGCAGAATCGTAAAAGGCCGGGACGATCAATTGCCGAGAGGCGCAAGCAAGGCTCATGCCTTGCTTTTTTTGTTTCAAGCACCCGATTCCAGAAAACCTGTCATCCGAATCCGAGCGATTGGGCGAGCTATTCGGGCACGGGCGTCGTCGGGCGCGAGTGTCCTGGCCGGGACGGCGAAGAGGCGCAGCCGGCCCTTTCGGTCGGAAGCCCGTCAAAGTCCCGAGAGCGGGAAAAACGCCGCGATCAGAACGAAGACGACCGTCGAGACGACGGAGGTCCAGATCGCGCGCTCCCGGAGCGCCGGCGCGGAGGGGGCGCCCGGATCGGTCCCGGGCACGACCTCGTCCAGATCCGATTGGGTGCGGATGCGGACCGGCAGGATCGTGAACAACACCATCCACCAGACGATGAAATAGAGTCCGGTCGCCCCGACCGTCGTCAGGTCGAAGGCGCGACCGCCGGCGATCCCCGCGAGGCCCAGGAGGAGGACGGCGGCGCAGGTGGTCCAGATGGACCCCGCCAGCCGGGCGACGAGGGAGGGCATCGCGGCCGGACGAACCTCAGGCCTGTTCCAGCTCGACCAGCGTGCCGAGGAAATCCTTCGGATGCAGGAAGAGCACCGGCTTGCCATGCGCGCCGATCTTCGGCTCTCCGCTCCCGAGCACGCGCGCGCCGGAAGCGACGAGCCTGTCGCGCGCCGCGCGGATATCGTCCACCTCATAGCAGACATGGTGGATGCCCCCGCCCGGATTGCGGTCGAGGAAAGCCCGGATGGGTGAATCCTCGCCCAGGGGCTCCAGGAACTCGATCTTCGTATTGGGCAGATTGACGAAGACTACGGTGACGCCGTGATCGGGCTCGGGCGCGGGCGCGGTCACCTCGGCGCCGAGGGCCTCGCGATAGAGCTTCGAGGCGGCTTCGAGATCGGGGACCGCGATAGCCACATGGTTCAGGCGACCGATCAACGCATCCTCCTCACACTTCGAGCACCATGACGTGGCAGGCCGGCTTCTTGCCCCACACGTTGCGCAGCGCGCCGCGCACGGCCTTCGCCACCGCGTCCTCGATGGCGTCGGGGTCGCGCCGAACCCCGCGCGGAAGGTTTCGCAGCACCGCCACCACCGCATCGTCGACGATGTCGGCAAGCGGCTCGCCGGAGCGGGACTTCTCGGGCAGGCCCATCTGGTCGATCGCCGGATCGCCGACGAATTCGCCGCGCTTGTCGACGGCGATCGCAATCGAGACGATGCCGGCGAAGGCGAGCTTGCGGCGCTCGGGAACGGCCCGGTCGAGGGCCGGGATGACGATGTCCCCGTCCCGATAGAGCCGCCCGGCCGGAACGTGGTCGAGAATCTCGGCCCGGCCGGGAGCGACGCGGACGAGCGTGCCGTTGCGCGCCTTCACGACGGTCTCGACACCTTGGGCATGAGCGAAGGCCGCATGCTCGGCGAGATGCAGATCCTCGCCATGGGCGGGGATGGCGATGCGCGGCCGGGTCCATTCATACATGCGGCGCATCTCGTCGCGCCGCGGGTGGCCGGAGACGTGGACGAGATCGTGCCGGTCCGTCACGACGTCGATGCCCTTGCGGATCAGGGCGTTGATGATCGCGTTCACCTCGCTCTCGTTCCCCGGGATCGTGCGGGAGGAGAAGATGACCCGATCGCCCGCCGTGAGCGAGATATCAGGGTGCTGGTCGGCGGCGATGCGCGCCAGGGCGGCACGCGGCTCTCCCTGCGAGCCCGTCAGCAAAGCCACCACCTTGTCGCGCGCGAGATAGCCATAGGCTTGCGGCGACTTGAACTCGGGAAGGCCCGGGAGATAGCCGATCTCGGCCGCGACGCCGGCGACACGGTCCATGGCCCGCCCGACGACCACGACGTCGCGCCCGGCCGCCTGGGCCGCCTCCGCCACCGCGCGCATCCGCGCGACGTTCGAGGCGAAGGTCGTGACGGCGACGCGATGCGGAGATTCGCGGATGATCCGCGCAAGGGTCGCGGAGACCTCGCTCTCGCTCGGGCTTTCGCCGTCGCGCACGACATTGGTGGAATCGCAGACGAGGGCCAGCACGCCCTCCTCGCCCAGCGCGCGGAACTGCGCCTCCGACGTGTTGCTGCCGAGGGTCGGCGCCGGGTCGAGCTTCCAGTCGCCCGTATGCACGACGAGCCCGTGTGGCGTGCGGATGGCGAGAGCGTTCGATTCCGGGATGGAATGCGAGACCGGCACGTATTCGATGTCGAAGGGGCCGAGCGAGAAACGGCGCCCGGGGAGAACCTCGCGCATCTCGATCCTTGGCGCGCCCGGCTCGGACAGCTTGCGGGCCGCGATCAGGGATGCGGCGAAAGGCGTCGCATAGACCGGCGCCCGCAACTTCGGCCACGTCTCCACCAGGGCGCCGATATGGTCCTCATGCGCGTGGGTGATGAGGATGCCGAGGAGATCCTTGCGCCGCTCCACGATGTAGGAGAGGTCCGGGTACATCACATCGATGCCCGGCGTGTGCTCCTCGCTCGCGAAGCCCATGCCGCAATCGACGAGGATCCACTTGCGCCGCCGTTCCGGTCCGAAGCCGTAGAGGGCGGCATTCATGCCGATCTCTCCCAGCCCCCCGAGGGGAAGAAAGACAAGCTCGTCCTGCGCCGTCATGGCCGGGCCTCCGCCCGCGCGCTGCCTGCGCCCCCAAAATGCACCTCGCCGGCGCTGACATGGCGCGCCGACCCGTCCCCGGCCCGGATCACGAGTTGCCCCAGTTCGTCGATCGTCTCGAAGCGGCCCTCGAGGAGATCGTCTCGAATCCGCACGCTCACCTCGCCTGCCAGCCCCGCCGCCCGCGCAAGCCACCGCTCGCGGATGGCCGCGAAGCCGCGTCCGTCGTCCCACAGGGCATGGACGTCCAGCCAGGCGTCGGACAAGGCCCCGAACAGGGTCTGCGCATCCAAATCGGCGCCCAGCGTGCGGAGCGAGGTCGTGGGATAGGGGACCCCCTCGGGCTCGTGCCGGAGATTGACCCCGATCCCCACCACGACGGCGCGACCGCCCGAAGGCAGGCCCTCCGTCTGCAACAGAATGCCGGCGAGCTTCCTGCCGCCGGCAAGAACATCGTTGGGCCATTTGAGAGCGATGGTCGCGCCCGGATGCGATCCGAGGGCGGCATCAAGCGCCCGGACCAGGGCGAGCCCGGCCACGAAGCCGAGTTGGGCGATCACGTCCGAGGGACGGGTCGTGACCAGGAGAAGGCTCGCGGCGAGATTCCCGCGCGACGTCTGCCAGGGATTGCCGCGTCGGCCTCGGCCGGCCGTCTGCTCCGAGGAGACGAGCCAGAGCGGCCCGCCTTCCTCCGCCCTGGCTCGGGCGAGGCCCTCTTCGTTCGTCGAGCCGATCGTGTCGAAGGCAGCCAGCCGATAGCCAGCCGCCGCCGCGCGCGGCGACAGGGGAAAAGCCATCCGATCAGTCGAACAGCGAGCGTGCGGCGTGGGCTGCTGAGCTGACGAGCGGCGAAGGCAGCATCCAGAACAGCACTACGATGATGCTGCACACCACCAGGACCGCCTGGGCTCCTTCCGGCAGGCGCTCGAAGCTCGGCTTCGGCTCGTCGAAATACATGATCTTGACGATGCGAATATAATAGAAGGCGCCAACGACGCTCGCCAGCACGCCGATGACGGCGAGGACGATCAGCGCCGTCTGGCCGGTCTGCACCGCCGCGGCAAAGACGTAGAATTTCGAGAAGAAGCCCGCGAGAGGCGGAATGCCGGCCAGCGAGAACATCATCATGGCGAGGCAGAAGGCGCGCCAGGGATGGGTCTGCGCGGCCCCCGACAGATCGGCGATCGCCTCGACATATTCGTCGCCCCGGCGCATGCCGATGATCAGCGCGAAGACGCCGAGCGTCATGGCGAGATAGATCGCCATATAGATGATGACGCCCTGCACGCCCTCGGGAGTGCCGGCCGCGAGCCCGACCAGCGCAAATCCCATATTGGCGATCGCCGAATAGGCCATGAGGCGCTTGAAATTCGCCTGGCCGATCGCCCCGAAGACGCCGATCGCCATCGAGAGGATGGAGATGAAGATGATGATCTGCTGCCAGCTCTCGACGACGGACGGGAAGGCCCCGACGAAGACGCGGACCGCCATCGCCATGGCCGCCGCCTTGGGAGCGGAGGCGAAGAAGGCGGTGACCGGCGTCGGCGCGCCCTCGTAGACGTCCGGCACCCACATATGGAACGGCGCCGTGCCGAGCTTGAAGCAGATGCCGGCCGCGAGGAACACGATGCCGAGGACGAGCCCGATTGACGCGTGGCCCTGGAGCGCGGAGGCGATGGCGGGGAAGGAGACGGTCCCGGTGAAGCCGTAGACGAGCGAGGCGCCGTAGAGCAGCATGCCCGACGAGAGCGCGCCGAGAACGAAATATTTGAGCCCCGCCTCGGTCGAGCGCACGTTGTCGCGGTGGATGGCCGCAATGACGTAGGAGGCAAGGCTCTGGAGCTCGATCCCGAGATACAGCCCGATCAGGTCGTTGGCCGAGATCATCATCATCATCCCGACCGTCGCGAGCAGGATGAGGATGGGATATTCGAAGCGCGCAAAGCGCTCGCGCACCATGAAGTCGGACGACAGGCCGATCGTGGCCGCGGAGGCGAGCAGGACCAGGGCCTTCATGTAGCGGGCGAAATCGTCCGAGATGAAGGCCCCGCCGAAGGTCGCGTTCTTGGCGGGGGGCGTCAGCCCGACCGCCAGCAGCGCGATCACCAGCAGGATGAACGACGCCGTGCCGACGAAGGCATTCGCGCGGTTGCCCCGGATCGCGCCGACCAGGATCAGCGCCAGCACGCCGATCGACAGGAGGATCTCGGGGAGCGCTGGCCCGAAATCGGACGCCATGAAGGTGGAGGTCATCGGATCGTCCGTCAGAAAGCGCCGGCTGCCGCAGTCTTGGTCGTCGCCACGATGCTGGCGACGCTCTTGAGCAGGGCTTCCGTCGGCGGCGCGAAGGCGTCCAGGATCGCCCCCGGCGCGAAGCCGTAATAGATGACGAAGAACGCGAGCAGGGCAAGCATGCCGTATTCGCGCCGGTCGAGGTCGGAGATGCTCGCCAGGGACGGCTTCTCCAGCTTGCCGTAGACCACGCGGGCATAGAGCCACAGCGCATAGGCGGCGGAGAGGATCACGCCGAAGGCGGCGAAGAACCCGACCCAGGGATTGGAGCGGAAGCCGCCGAGCATCGTCAGGAACTCGCCGACGAAGCCCGAGGTGCCCGGCAGGCCGACATTGGCCATCGTGAAGATCATCAGGACGACGGCATATTTCGGCATGCGGTTCACGAGCCCGCCATAGGCGGCGATCTCGCGGGTGTGCATGCGGTCGTAGATGACGCCCACGCAGAGGAAGAGCGCGCCCGAGACGAGGCCGTGGCTCACCATCTGGAACATGGCGCCCTGGACGCCCTGCGGGTTCAAGGAGAACAGCCCCATCGTGACGAAGCCCATATGGGCGACCGACGAATAGGCGATCAGCTTCTTCATATCCTCCTGCATCAGCGCGACGAGCGAGGTGTAGATGATCGCCACGACCGAAAGCGCGTAGACGAGCGGCTGGAAATACAGCGACGCGTCCGGGAACATCGGCAGCGAGAAGCGGATGAAGCCGTAGCCGCCCATCTTCAGCAGGATGCCGGCGAGGATGACGGAGCCCGCGGTCGGCGCCTCGACGTGGGCGTCCGGCAGCCAGGTATGGACCGGCCACATCGGCATCTTCACCGCGAGGGAGGCGAAGAAGGCGAGCCAGAGCCACGTCTGCATCGAGGCGGGGAAGCGGTGCTGGAGCAGAGCCTGGATGTCGGTCGTGCCCGCATGCCAGTACATCGCCATGATGGCGAGCAGCATCAGCACCGAGCCGAGCAGCGTGTAGAGGAAGAACTTGAACGAGGCGTAGATGCGCCGCTTGCCCCCCCAGATCCCGATGATCAGGAACATCGGGATGAGGCCCGCCTCGAAGAACACGTAGAAGAGGACGAGGTCGCCCGCCGCGAAGACGCCGATCATCGTCGCCTCGAGGATGAGGAACGTGACGTAATAAGCCTTCACGCGCTTCTCGATCACCTCCCACGAGGCCAGGATGCAGAACGGCATCAGGAAGGTCGTGAGCAGGATGAACGGCATCGAGAAGCCGTCCACCGTCAGCTTGAACTTGATCGACTCCGTCAGCCAGGCATGCGTCTCGGTGAGCTGGAAGGCGGCGGTCGTCGGGTCGAAGCGCCACCAGGCCACGAGGGAGAGCAGGAAGGTGATGAGCGTGGTGGCGAGGGCGGCCGCGCGCGCATTCGCGCGCACGTCGCTGTCCTCGCCCCCGAGAGTCAGGACGAAGGCCGCCCCGGCGAGAGGCACGATGATCAGGCCGGCGAGGATTCCGAGGGAAAACATCAGTGGGCTCCCCCGCCGACGATCAGATACCAGGACACGATCACCGCGACCCCGATCAGCATGACGAAGGCATAGTGGTAGACATAGCCGGTCTGGAGCCGCACGACGCCCCGCGTGACGTCGACGACCCGGGCCGAGATGCCGTCCGGCCCGAGGCCGTCGATGACGGCCCCGTCGCCCTTCTTCCACAGGAAGCGGCCGAGCCACTTCGCCCCGCGGACGAAGATCACATCGTAGATCTCATCGAAGTACCACTTGTTGAGAAGGAAGCGGTACAAGATGGGCTGCTGGTGAGCCAGCGCAGCCGGAAGATACGGCTTGCGGACATACATGAGGTAGGCGAGCAGGAAGCCGAGCACCATTGCCACGAAGGGAGACACCTTCACCAGGAAGGGGACGTGATGCATCTCCTCGAAGAGGTGGTACTGGCTCGACGCGAGGGCGCCCTTCCAGAAATGCTCGGCCCCGTGGCCCACGAAGGAACCCGAGAAGATCATGCCGGCGAAGATCGCGCCGAAGGCCAGGACCGCGAGCGGCACGAGCATCACGCGCGGGCTCTCGTGCGGCTGGTGGCCATGGCCGTGATGATCGTCCGCGTGATGATCGTCGTCATGTCCATGCGCTGCATGGTCGTCCCCATGGGCATGATCGTCGCCATGGGCGTCGTGGCCGTGGCCCGAGCCCCAGCGCGCCGTCTGCTCGAAGGTCATGAAATAGAGGCGCCAGGAATAGAACGACGTCATCAGCGCCGCGACCACGGTCGAGACGAAGGCGATCGCATGGCCCGGCCGGTCGGAGACGAAAGCGGCCTCAATGATGGCATCCTTGGAGAAATAGCCGGCCGTGAACGGAAATCCCGTCAGCGCGAGCGTGCCGATCGTCATCATCAGCGTGGTGAACGGGATGTACTTCCGCAGCGCGCCCATGTTTCGCATGTCCTGCTCGTGGTGCATCGCGTGGATGACCGAGCCTGCGCCGAGGAACAGGAGCGCCTTGAAGAAAGCATGCGTGAAAAGATGGAAGATGCCTGCGCCATAGGCTCCGACGCCGAGGGCCACGAACATGTAGCCGAGCTGCGAGCAGGTCGAATAGGCGATGACGCGCTTGATGTCGTTCTGGACGAGGCCGACCGTCGCCGCGAAGAAGGCCGTGATGGCGCCGATGACGGTGACCACCGACAAGGCCGCCGGGGCGAGATCGAAGAGCGGCGACAGGCGCGCCACCATGAACACGCCCGCGGTGACCATCGTCGCAGCATGGATGAGCGCGGAGACCGGCGTCGGCCCCTCCATCGCGTCGGGCAGCCAGGTATGCAGCAGGAACTGCGCCGACTTGCCCATCGCCCCCATGAACAGCAGGAGGCAGGCGAGGGTCAGGGCATTCCAGTCGAAGCCGATGAAGTGGAAGGTCGCGTCCTTGAGCGCCGGAACCTTGGCGAAGATCTCGCTGTAGATCGTCGAGCCCGTCAGCACGAAGACGAGGAAGATGCCGAGCGCGAAGCCGAAATCGCCGACGCGGTTGACGATGAACGCCTTCATCGCCGCCGCATTGGCCGAGGGCTTCTCGTACCAGAAGCCGATGAGGAGATAGCTCGCGAGGCCGACGCCCTCCCACCCGAAGAACATCTGCACGAGGTTGTCGCTCGTCACCAGCATCAGCATGGCGAAGGTGAAGAGCGACAGATAGGCGAAGAAGCGCGGGCGATGCGGATCCTCGTGCATGTAGCCGATCGAATAGAGATGCACGAGGGCCGAGACCGAGTTCACGACGACCAGCATGACGGCGGTCAGCGTGTCGATGCGGAAGGCCCAGTCAACCACCAGCCCGCCCGAGGTGAACCAGTTGGCGACCATGTAGCGTCCCCCGCCCGAGCCGAAGCCGACGGAGAAGAAGGCGATCCAGGAGAGGAAGGCCGAGACCATCAGAAGGCTCGTCGTGACGAGCTCGCTGGGGCGCGCGCCGATGCGGCGGCCGAAGAGGCCGGCGATCAGGAACCCGAGAAGGGGGAGGAAGACGATGACGTGGTACATCGGTCAGCCGCGCATCATGTTGATGTCTTCGACCGCGATCGAGCCGCGATTGCGATAGAAGACGACGAGAATGGCGAGGCCGATCGCGGCCTCGGCCGCGGCGACCGTCAGCACGAAGAGCGCATAGACCTGGCCGACGATGTCGTGGAGGAAGGTCGAGAACGCCACCAGATTGACGTTCACCGCCAGCAGGATCAGCTCGATCGACATCAGGATGACGATCACGTTCTTCCGGTTCACGAAGATGCCGAGGACGCCGATCGTGAACAGGATCGCGGCGACGCTGAGGAAATGGCCGAGGCCGATCGTCATGACACGCTCTCCGGCAAGCCCTGGCGGGACGGGACGCTCTGGAGGCTGACGGCCTCCTTCGGGTCGCGCGCGTTCTGGACCGAGATGTTCTGGCGGCGAACGCCGGGGCGGTCGCGCAGGGTGAGCACGATGGCGCCGATCATGGCGACCAGCAGCACGAGACCGGCGCCCTGGAAGAAGAGCGCATAGCGCGTGTAGAGCACGCGTCCGATCGCCTCGGTATTGGTCAGGGCCTCCGCCGGAGGATTGGCGACGATCGACACCTGGAGCGCCTCGGGCGAGATGGCCCAGGTGGAGACGACGAGGACCAGCTCGACCAGGAAGATCAGCGCCACGAGGCCGCCGATCGGCAGGTATTGCAGAAAGCCCTGGCGCAGCTCGGCGAAATCGACGTCGAGCATCATCACCACGAACAGGAAGAGCACCGCGACGGCGCCGACATAGACGACGACGAGGATCATCGCCAGGAACTCCGCCCCGAGCAGCAGGAACAGCCCGGCGGCGTTCACGAAGGCGAGGATCAGGAAGAGCACCGAGTGCACGGGATTCCGCGAGGCGATCACCATGAACGCGCTGGCGACCGCAACGGACGAGAAGAGATAGAAGAACAGGGCGGTCATGGCGTCAGGCTGCTCCAGGTCTCGCCGCGGGCGGCCGATACCGGAATCCGAAGGGCGTCATAGGCCGCCGTCCCTGAGAGGACAACGGCGCCGGAGATGCGATCGCTGCGCATGACGCCCTCACCGGTAGGGGGCATCGGCGCGCAGGTTGCGCGCGATCTCGCGCTCCCAGCGGGCGCCGTTCTCGAGCAGCTTCTGCTTGTCGTAGTAGAGTTCCTCGCGCGTCTCGGTGGCGAATTCCATGTTCGGCCCCTCGACGATGGCATCGACCGGGCAGGCCTCCTGGCACATGCCGCAATAGATGCATTTCACCATGTCGATGTCGTAGCGCGTGGTGCGCCGCGTGCCGTCGTTGCGGCGCGGGCCGGCCTCGATCGTGATCGCCTGGGCCGGGCAGATGGCCTCGCAGAGCTTGCAGGCGATGCAGCGCTCCTCGCCGTTCGGATACCGGCGCAGGGCGTGCTCGCCACGGAAGCGGGGCGAGGAATAGTTCTTCTCGAAGGGATAGTTCAGCGTCGCCTTCGGCTTCACGAAATATTGCATCGAGAGGACGAAGGCGTCGATGAACTCCTTGAGCAGGAGCGATTGGGCGGCGCGGGCGATCGCGGACATGGGCGGCGCTCCTTCAGCCGGCGACCGGGGCGAGCCCGGTGATCTTGAGGACGGTCGCCACGACCACCACGGCCGCCAGCGACAGCGGCAGGAAGACCTTCCAGCCGAGGCGCATGAGCTGGTCGTAGCGATAGCGCGGCACGAAAGCCTTCACCATGGCGATGAGGAAGAACAGAAACGAGACCTTCAGGACGAACCAGATCACGCCCGGCACCCAGGTGAAGGGCGGGAAGGGGATGGGCGAGAGCCAGCCGCCGAGGAACAGGATCGTCCCCATGGCGCACATCAGCATGATGGCGACGTATTCGCCGAGCATGAAGAGCAGGAAGGGCGTCGAGGAATATTCGACCATGTAGCCCGCCACCAGCTCGGATTCGGCCTCCGGCAGGTCGAAGGGCGGCCGGTTCGTCTCGGCCACCGCCGAGATGAAGAAGATGACGAACATCGGGAACAGCCAGAGCCAATACCAGCCGAAAATCCCGTAATGGTCCTGCGCCTCGACGATCCGGGTCAGGTTCAGCGAGCCCGCGCACATCAGCACCGTGACGATCACGAACCCGATCGAGACCTCGTAGGACACCATCTGCGCCGCCGAACGCAGCGCGCCGAGGAAGGGATATTTCGAGTTCGAGGCCCAGCCGCCCATGATGACGCCGTAGACCCCGAGCGAGGAAATCGCGAAGATGTAGAGCACGCCGACATTGAGGTCGGCCACGGCCCAGCCCGCATTCACCGGGATCACCGCCCAGGCCGCGAGGGACAAGGTCGCGAAGACGAGCGGCGCGAGCAGGAACACGCCCTTGTTGGCAGGCGCTGGAATCACCGGCTCCTTGAAGAAGAACTTGGTCAGGTCGGCGAAGCTTTGCAGCAGCCCCCAGGGCCCGACCACGTTCGGTCCCCGGCGCATCTGCACGGCCGCCCAGACCTTGCGGTCGGCATAGAGCGCGAAGGCGATATAGACGAGCAGGCAGACGAGCAGGACGACGCTCTTCAGCGCCGCGAGCAGGACGGTGATGAGGAGATCCATCGGGCTCACTCCGCCGCCTGGAGCGCAGGCACCGCATGCAGGGCCGAGCACTCGGCCATGACGCGGGAGGCGCGTGCGATCGGGTTGGTCAGGTAGAAATCGGCGACGGGCGAGACAAAGGCTTCGCCCCCGGTGCTGCCGCCAAGTCCAGCCAGGGCAGCCAGGGCAGCGCTTCCCTCGCCGGGGGCGATGGCGTTGAGCGCGGCGAGATGCGGATGCGCCGCATGCAGGTCCCGCCGCAGAGCGGGAAGATTGTCGAAGGGCAGCCTGTGGCCGACTGCGTCGGACAGGGCGCGCAGGATCGTCCAATCCTCGCGGGCATCGCCCGGCGGAAACACGGCCCGGTTGGTCTGCTGGACCCGCCCTTCCGTATTCACGTAAGTGCCAGACTTTTCGCTATAGGCGGCGCCGGGAAGGATCACGTCGGCCCGATGGGCGCCGCGGTCGCCATGCGTGCCCTGGTAGATCACGAAGGCGCCGGGGCCGACCTCGATTTCGTCCGCGCCGAGATTGAACAGCACGTCCAGGGCGCCGGCCTCGGCCATGGCGGAGGCCGCGAGCCCCCCCTCCCCCGGCACGAAGCCGATATCGAGGCCGCCCACCCGCGAGGCTGCCGTATGGAGCACGGCCAATCCGTTCCAGCCCTCCACCACGGTCCCGACGGCCTGGGCGAGCCGGGCGGTCGCGGCCAGCAAGGCGCCGCCGTCGCGACGCGCGGAGACCGCGGCACCGACCACGATGAGGGGACGCTCCGCCGCTTTCAGCTTGTCGAGAAAGTCGCTGCCCGCCGCGAGCTGCCCCAAGCTCTCGGGACCGGCGCCGAGATGAGTATAGGGATAGGTCAGGTCGACCTGCTCGCCGATGAGGCCGACGGGGAGCGGCCCCAGGCGCCAACGCTTGCGCAGCCGGGCATTGACCAGCGCCGCTTCCCAGCGCGGGTTGGCGCCGACGATCAGGATCGCGTCGGCTTTCTCGATCCCCGCGATGGTCGGATTGAAGATGTAGGAGGCGCGGCCGTGCTCCGGAGACAGCGCCGAGCCGTCCTGGCGGCAATCGACATTCGCCGAGCCAAGGGCAGCCATAAGCTTCTTCAGAGCCCACATCTCCTCGACCGCCGCGAGGTCGCCAGCGATCGCCCCGACGCGCTTTGGATCGGCGCCTGCGAGCCTCGCCGCGATGGCCGCGAAGGCTTCGGGCCAGGTAGCCGGCCGCAAGCGGCCGTTCTCGCGCAGATAGGGCCGGTCGAGGCGCTGGAGCTTGAGCCCGTCGACATGCTGGCGGGTCTTGTCCGAGATCCACTCCTCGTTGATGCCCTCGTGCACGCGCGGCAGGACGCGCATGACCTCCTTGCCCCGGGCATCGACGCGGATATTCGAGCCGACCGCGTCCATGACGTCGATCGAAGGCGTCTTGATCAGTTCCCAGGGGCGGACATGGAAGGCCTGCGGCTTGTGGGTCAATGCCCCGACCGGGCAGAGGTCGGCGACATTGGCCTGCAACTCCGAGCGCATCGCGCGCTCGAGATAGGTCGTGATCTCCATGTCCTCGCCGCGGCCCGTCGCGCCGAGATCGGGCACGCCCGCCACCTCGGTCACGAAGCGGATGCAGCGCGTGCAATGGATGCAGCGATTCATCGAGGTCTTCACGAGAGGCCCGATATACTTGTCGTGAACCGCGCGCTTGTTCTCGTGGAAGCGGGAGGAATCGACCCCGTAGGCCATGGCCTGGTCCTGGAGGTCGCATTCGCCGCCCTGGTCGCAGATCGGGCAGTCGAGGGGATGGTTGATGAGGAGGAACTCCATCACCCCCTCGCGCGCCTTCTTCACCATGGGCGAGCGGGTGACGACGGTTGGCGGCTCGCCGTTCGGGCCGGGCCGGCAGTCGCGCACGCCCCAGGCGCAGGAGGCCACCGGCTTCGGCGCGCCCTTCAGCTCGACGAGGCACATGCGGCAATTGCCGGCGATGGACAGCCGCTCGTGGAAGCAGAAGCGCGGGATCTCCGCCCCCGCGGCCTCGCAGGCCTGGAGGAGCGTGTAGTCCGCGGGGACGTCGACCTCGACGTCGTCGACGATGATCTTCGTCATCTTTCTACTCCGCCGCCATGAGGGCAGGCTCGGAATGCGGATTGGCCGAGTACTGGTCGATCCGCTTCTCGATCTCGCCGCGGAAGTGCCGGATGAGGCCCTGGATCGGCCATGCCGCCGCGTCGCCGAGCGCGCAGATCGTGTGCCCCTCGACCTGCTTGGTCACTTCGAGCAGCATATCGATCTCGCGCCTCTGCGCCCGGCCCTCGGCCATCCGCGAGAGCACCCGCCACATCCAGCCGGTCCCTTCGCGGCACGGCGTGCACTGGCCGCAGCTCTCGTGCTTGTAGAAATACGAGATCCGCGCGATCGCCCGGACGATATCGGTCGACTTGTCGAGGACGATGACCGCGGCCGTGCCGAGGCCCGACTGGAGCCCGCGCAGGGTGTCGAAATCCATCGGCGCGTCGATGATCTGCTCGGCCGGCACGAGCGGCACCGACGAGCCGCCCGGAATGGAGCAGAGCAGGTTGTCCCAGCCGCCCCGCATGCCGCCGCAATGCCTGTCGATCAATTCGCGGAAGGGAATGCCCATTTCCTCCTCCACGTTGCAGGGCTTGTTCACGTGCCCGGAGACGCAGAAGAGCTTGGTGCCGGTGTTGTTCTTGGTGCCGATCCCGGCGAACCAGCCGCCGCCGCGCCGAAGGATGGTGCCCGCGACCGCGATCGATTCGACGTTGTTCACTGTCGTCGGGCAGCCGTAGAGGCCCATATTGGCCGGGAAAGGCGGCTTCAGCCGCGGCATGCCCTTCTTGCCTTCAAGGCTTTCGAGCAGCGCCGTCTCCTCGCCGCAGATATAGGCGCCCGCGCCGTGGGCGACGTAGATGTCGAAGGGATAGCCGTGGACGTTGTCCTTGCCGACGAGCCGCGCCTCGTAGGCCTCGTCGACCGCCTTCTGCAAGGCGATGCGCTCGGCGATGTATTCCCCCCGCAGATAGACATAGCAGGCATTTGCCCGCATCGCGAAGGAGGCGATCATGCAGCCTTCGATCAGGAGATGCGGGTCGTGCCGCATGATCTCCCGGTCCTTGCAGGTGCCGGGCTCCGATTCGTCCGCGTTGACGACGAGATAATGCGGCCGCCCGTCCGACTTCTTCGGCATGAAGGACCATTTGAGGCCGGTCGGGAAGCCGGCGCCGCCGCGCCCGCGCAGGCCCGACGCCTTCATCTCGTTGATGATCCAGTCGATGCCCTGCTCCAGCAGGAACTTCGTGCCGTCCCAGGCGCCGCGCTTCCGCGCGGCCTCGAGCCCCGGCGAATGCAGGCCGTAGAGGTTGGTGAAGATGCGGTCGCGATCGGCGAGTGCCATCAGGCGGTCCCCTTCGTTCCGCGGCCGACGGCCTCGGCATCCTGCTTCGAGCCGCCGCCCGCCAGCACCTTGGCCTGCTCCACCCAGCGATCACGCATCGGACGCCCCTTGAACGCCTCCAGATGCTCGTCGATCCAGCGCAGATTGTCATCCGTCCAGGAAGCGATCTGGGCATAATGGAAGACGCCGAGGTCGTTCAGCAGCGCCGCGAGCTTGGGCCCCACGCCCCAGATGTTCTGAAGCTCGTCGCCGCCGCCCTGGGGAGCCGATGTCAGCAATTCGGGTTTCGTGCCGCCGCCCGGCAGCACCTCCCCTCCCGAGGAAGCTCCAGACGCCGCCGGAGCCGCAGGAGGCGCGTCGACCTCCGCCTTGGGCGCGCCGGTATCAGCGGCCGTCGCCTTGGAGGCGTCCGCCGCGTCGGCGCGCGCCTCGGGGTGGATCGGCTCCTTGCCCTCCTGAACGCGCTGGGCCGGGGCATCGGCCGCCGGCGCATGCTCGGCCCGGCCCGCATCGGGCTTGCCGGGCTTCGGATCGTGAGGACCGGAGGCCGTGACGACGCCCGGATCCTTGGCTGGCGGCACGGGCGCCGCCGGAGCGGGAGCCGCAGCGGCGGGACGGGCCTCGTCGAGCAGCTCGACCTCCCGCCGCTCGAAGCGCTTGCGCCAGGCGCCGATGAGCGAGCCGTCGAACAGGGCCGGATCCTGAAGCGTGTCGATCGCGTCCTGGGGCTCGGAGGCGCGGCGGCCGTTCTGCGGCCCGACCTTCACCTCGCGCCCGGCGGCGAGGTCGTCGAGGAGCTTGATCAGGAGGTCCGGCGTCAGGTCCTCGTAATAATCGTCGTTGATCTGCACCATGGGCGCGTTGCAGCAGGCGCCCAGGCACTCGACTTCCAGCCAGGAGAAATTGCCGTCCGCGGTGACATGCTGCTGGTCGCCGACCTTCTCGAGCAGGACCTGCTTCAGGTCGAGCGCGCCCTTCACGTGGCAGGGAACGGTGCCGCAGAGCTGGATGAAGAAGCGGCCGACCGGCTCCAGGTTGAACATGGTGTAGAAGGTCGCAACCTCCAGCACCCGGATGACCGGCATGTCCAGGCGCGTGGCGACCGCCTCGATCGCCTTCTGGGGCAGCCAGCCGTCATGCTGCTTCTGGGCCTGCCAGAGCATCGGGATGACGGCGGAGGCCTGCCGGCCCTCGGGATATTTCGCGATCTGCTTCTCGATCCAGCGCTCGTTCTCCTCCGTGAAGGCGAAGGAGGCCGGCTGGATTTCGGGCGGGGCGAGACGACGGACGGACATCAGCGATCAACCTCGCCGAACACGATATCGAGGGAGCCGAGGATCGCCGAGACGTCGGCCAGCATGTGGCCCCGGCAGATGTAATCCATGGCCTGGAGATGGGCGAAGCCCGGCGCGCGGAGCTTGCAGCGATAGGGCTTGTTGGTGCCGTCGGCGACCAGATAGACGCCGAACTCGCCCTTGGGCGCCTCGACCGCGGCATAGACCTCGCCGGGGGGCACGTGGAAGCCCTCGGTATAGAGCTTGAAGTGATGGATGAGCGCTTCCATCGAGCGCTTCATCTGGCCGCGCTTGGGGGCGACGACCTTGCCGTCCACGGAGGAGACGGGGCCCTGCCCAGAGGGCTCGCGCAGCTTGCGGATGCATTGCTGCATGATGCGGTTCGATTGCCGCATCTCCTCCATGCGGATCACCTGCCGGTCGTAATTGTCGCAGTTCTTCCCGACCGGGATGTCGAACTCCATCTCGTCGTAGCACTCGTAGGGCTGCGCCCGGCGCAGGTCCCAGGCCGCGCCGGAGCCGCGCACCATCACGCCCGAGAAGCCCCATTTCCAGCAATCCTCGAGCGTCACGATGCCGATATCGACATTGCGCTGCTTGAAGATGCGGTTGCCGATGAACAGGACGTCGAGATCATCCAGCACCTTCGGGAAATGCTCGCAGAACTCCTCAATGTCGTCGAGCAGCTTCGGCGTCAGGTCCTGGTGCACGCCGCCCGGCCGGAAATAATTCGCATGCATGCGCGAGCCCGAGGCCCGCTCGTAGAAGACGACGAGCTTCTCGCGCTCCTCGAAGCCCCAGAGGGGCGGCGTCAGCGCGCCGACGTCCATCGCCTGGGTCGTGACGTTCAGGAGATGCGACATGATCCGCCCGATCTCCGAGTAGAGCACGCGGATGAGCTGGCCGCGCCGGGGCACGTCGAGCCCGAGCAGCCTCTCCACCGCCAGGCAGAAGGCATGCTCCTGGTTCATCGGCGAGCAATAGTCGAGCCGGTCGAAATAGGGCGTCGCCTGGAGATAGGTCTTGTACTCGATCAGCTTCTCGGTGCCGCGATGCAGGAGCCCGATATGCGGGTCGACCCGCTCGACGATCTCCCCGTCGAGCTCCAGCACGAGCCGCAGCACGCCGTGGGCCGCCGGATGCTGCGGCCCGAAATTGATCGAGAAA
>OEIU01000300.1_pt1 | contig 49798 bp, 49 predicted proteins | sample 1539221 | NCBI WGS metagenome assembly OEIU01 (sample SAMN03792071, study PRJEB22550) | activated sludge metagenome | feature: wastewater treatment plant; material: activated sludge; isolation source: Wastewater treatment plant of a petroleum refinery complex | place: Argentina: Zarate | collected... | reverse complement strand
CGCGTCTCGGGCTTCCGCTCGAGACGGTCGCCTGCCATGACGACCTGACGGCGGCCGACCTCACCGGCCGCTATCTCATCAAGAACGACGAGACCGTCTGGAGCGACGGTCCGCTGTCGCGCGCCGTGCGACGCGGCGGCGTCTGCTATCTCGATGAAGTGGTGGAGGCCCGCAAGGACGTCACCGTCGTCCTGCATCCGCTGACGGACGACAGGCGCATCCTGCCGCTCGAGCGCACCGGCGAGACGCTGCACGCGCCGGACGATTTCATGCTGGTGATCTCCTACAACCCCGGCTACCAGTCGATCCTCAAAGCGCTGAAGCCGTCGACCCGCCAGCGTTTTCTGGCGGTCGAATTCGACTATCCCTCGCCCGAAAACGAGGCGCGCATCGTCGCGCGCGAGAGCGGCTTGCCGCTCGAGGCTTGCCGGACGCTGCAGCGCCTCGCCGGACGTCTGCGCGAATTGAAGGGCCACGATCTCGAGGAGGGCGCCTCGACGCGCCTCATCGTCGCCTGCGCCAGCCTGATCGCCGGCGGCATGAAGCGCGACGACGCGATCCGCGCCGCGCTGATCGAGCCGCTGAGCGACGATCCCGACGTCAAGCGCGGCCTCATCGACCTCGTCGCCGTCACGCTCGGCTGAACGCCATGACCGGCGGCTCCTTCCTGTCGCGGCTGAAGCTCTGGGAGCCGGAGGAAACGGTCGGCCACGCCTGGGACGATTATCTGCATCGGGTCGGCGATACGCCCGCCTATCCCGAGGCCGCCGTGACGCTGGCGGAGATGTCCGGTCCTCTCGGCGTGTTCTTCCGCGGCCTCGGCGGCGATCACGGCGTCGCGATCAAGGCCGGCGCCGAGACGCTGAGCCAGCATCGCCGCCGCTTCCGCCGCCGTCTCGCGCGGGTCAACGAAAGCGTCGCGACCGCGCGCTACGACGGCGCGGAGCTGCTGCTGCCGGAAAGATTCGACGTATTCGCCGATCGCGCGGCCAATCGGCGGCTCTATCTGTGGCTCGCCGCGCAGGCCGTGTTCTCCGCCGAAGATGTCGTCGCGCCCAGGGATCCCCTGCAGGCCGACGTCGCGCGTCTGGCGCGGGCGGCGGCCGATGCGCGCAACGCGGTCGCGTTGCTGCCCGGGCTCGCGCCGATCCGGGACGAACTTTATCGCAACGCGCGCGCCGCGCGCCTCGATCTCGCCCGCCCGCCGATCGAGGCGCGCCTCGAGGAGTGGATTTGCGCCGAACTCGACTGCGTGGCGCCGCAGGCTCCCGACGACGCGCTCGCCCGCGCGCTCGCGGGCGATGCGCAGGCCCTGGCGACGCTCGTCGCGCCCAAGGGCTACCGACCGTTTCGGCCCGCGCCGGTGTGGCTCGACCGGCGTGCCCCGCCGTCTGCAAGTCCGCGCCGCACCGGCGGCGACGCGCCGGCGCCGGGCTCCGGCGCGGCCGACGAGGCTAGGAAAAAGCGGGCCGCCGAGCGCCAGAAATCCGACCAGGCCGACCGGCGCGACAGTCTCATCCTGCATCGCTTCGAATCGATCCTGGCGATGGCCGACTTTCTCAACCTCAATCGCGCCGTGGACGACGACGACGAGGCAGGCGCGCGGAAAGCCGCCGACGATGCGGACAAGATGGCGGTCGGCGAGCATCACAAGTCGCCGAAGACGCGCCTCAAGTTCGATCTCGATCTCGCGCCCGAGGACGCGGACCGCGAGACGACGGCCGGGCTGCATATCTATCCCGAATGGAACTACAAAACGCGCAGCCTCGATCCCGCGCGCACGCGGATTCTGGAAAATCCCGCGAAGCCGGCCGAGACGATCGTTCCGCGCAGTCCGGCTTCGCGCCGGCGGATCGAGAAGGTCCGTCGCCGGTTCGAGGCGCTGCGGCCGCGGCGTCGCATGCTGTCGCGGCAGAGCGAAGGGTCGGAACTCGACCTCGACGAGGTCGTGCGCGCGATGGCCGATCGGCGCGCCGGCGGAATCGTCAGCGAGCGCCTCTACCGCGACGCGCGCAACGAGGAGCGCGACCTCGCGGTCGCCGTTCTGCTCGACGCCTCGCGCTCGACCGAAAGCGCGGTGCACGGCAAGAGCGTGATCTCCATCGCCCGCGAGGCGCTGGAGGCGCTGGCGCGTGGCCTCGACGCCTGCGGCGACCAGGTGGCGCTCTATGCGTTTTCGTCCGTGCGGCGCGACAAGGTGTTCGTCGACGTCTGCAAGACGTTCGACGAGCCGTTCGGCGCGCAGGTCGACGCGCGCATCGCGGGACTGAAGCCCGGCTTCTATACGCGCCTCGGCGCCGCGGTCCGGCATGTCTCCTTCCGATTGTCGCAACGGCCGAACGCACGCAAGCTTCTGCTCGTCATCACCGACGGCAAGCCGAACGACATCGACCATTACGAAGGCCGGTTCGGGATCGAGGACACGCGCATGGCGGTGCAGGAGGCGCGCCGTCTCGGCCAGGCCGTCTTCGCTGTGACTGTCGATGAGCAGGCGCGCGCCTATCTTCCCTATCTCTTCGGCCGCGCCGGCTATGCGATGGCGCCGGCCTCCGATCGGCTGATCGACGCGCTTCCGGCGATCTACCGCCACATCGTCGCATGAGCCGATTCAGGCTTCGGAGTCGAGATGACGACAATGGAACGCATGCGCCGCTGGAACGGGCCGGCGCTGTTCAGCTACGGCTTCCGTCCGTTCTTCTTCTTCGCGGCGGTCTACGCGGCCGTCGCTGTCTTGATCTGGACGCTCTGGCTCGACGGCGTCAGCGGCTTGCCGACGACCTTTCCGCCCGTCGCCTGGCACGCGCATGAGCTTCTGTTTGGCTACGCCAGCGCGGTCGTCGCCGGATTTCTGCTCACGGCCGTTCCGAACTGGACGGGACGCCTGCCGGTCGTCGGCTGGCCGCTCGTGGCGCTGTTCTGCCTGTGGCTTCTCGGCCGCGCCGCCATGGCGGCGAGCGGCGCGCTGGGCGCTCTGCCGCTCGCCGTGCTCACGCTCGCGTTTCCGGTCGCGCTGGCGGTCCTGATCGCCCGCGAGGTGCTGGCGGGCCGCAATGTGCGGAACGTCAAGGTCGTCGCGGTGCTCGCCGCGCTGTGTCTGGCGCAGGTCTGCTTTCATGTCGAAGTGTCGCGCGCCGGCGTGGCGACCTACAGCGAGCGGCTGGCGCTTGCGGCCTATCTGATGCTCGTCATGATCGTCGGCGGACGTATCGTGCCGAGCTTCACGACGAACTGGATCAAGCGCGAAAACCCGGGCCGTCTTCCGATCCCCTTCGGCAGGTTCGACAAGATCGCGATGATCGTCGCAGGCGCGGCGCTTGCCGTCTGGGTCGGGCTGCCGGCGTTCGCCCGCGCGGCGCCGTTGGCGACCCTTCTGTTCCTGGCGGCGGCGGTCCTGCATGTCGTGCGCCTCGCGCGCTGGGCGCCGGATCGCGTGTGGGCGGAAAAGCTCGTTGCGGTGCTGCACGTCGCCTACGCATTCATTCCGCTGGGCTTCGCGGTGGCGGCGGCCGGCGCGATGACGAACGATTCCGTCTTCGACATCGCCGCGATCCACGCGTGGGCGATCGGCGCCATCGGACTCATGACGCTGGCGGTGATGACGCGCGCGACGCGCGGCCACACCGGCCACGCGCTGATTGCGCCGCCGAGCACGAGCCTGCTGTATCTTTTCCTGGTCGTGGCGGCGGTCGCGCGAATTGCGGCCGCATTCCTGGACAATCCGGCGCCGGCGCTCACTGTCGCCGGCTTCGCATGGAGCGCGGGCTTCGCCGGCTTCGCCCTTTTCTACGGTCCGATGTGCATCGCGTCGCGACGACAATCCGCGTGAAAATTATCAATTATCAAGGCATGGATTAATCGAATTAATTCAAAACGATCCTGCAACCGACGCTGCGTTGGTGATTGAGCAGGATCAAGGTCCGCGGTGGCGTGCGCAAGCATGTTCTCCGCGCAACCGGAACCGGCCCATCAGGCCAGCTTTGGAAGCCGCCCATATGGGGCGCCCACATTGCGAAGCGACGTTCCGAAGGGAAGCGATGACCGCGACGCTGACACGCCGAAGCCTTTTCAGGGCTTTCCGGCCGAGCGATGACGCTTGCGCGCCGATGGCGCGGGTAGCCCGGATCGGGCCGGCCTGCGTGGAGCCGCGCGGCGTCGCCTGCCGCCGCTGCGGAGAGGCCTGCGACATCGGCGCCATCAGGTTCCGGCTGCAGCGCGGCGGCGCCCAGCCGCTTCTCGACATATCGGCCTGCACCGGCTGCGGCGATTGTCTCGCCGTGTGCCCCACGAGCGCCATCGCCTTCGTCGACGGCGCGCGGGCGCTGGTGGCGACAGGTCTGGCGGAAGATTTCGCGATGGAGGCGAAAGCGTGAGCGCGGAATTCAACATCTGCAGCCTCGTGGTGCATCTTGCGCCCGCGCGCGCGGACGAGGCGGCGCGCGCGGTCGCCGCGCTGCCCGGCGTCGAGATTCACGCGCGCACCGACGATTCGCGCCTCGTCGTCACGGCCGTCGACCAGGCCGCCACGCGCGCGTTCGACCAGATCGCCGAAATCCATCGCACGCCCGGCGTGGTGGCGGCCTCGCTCGTCTACCACGCATTCGACGCCGACGAATCCCGCACGCTTGACGTGCAGACAGTCATTCAGAATTGACGGAGGGCCGGTCCCATGTCCGCAGACACCAATTTCGAAGGCATGCTCGTTCAGACGCGCCGCGATGCGCTGAAAACGTCCGCCATCGCTGCGGCGGCGGGCGCGGCCGGCCTTGCGACGCCTGTCGACGCCACGGCGCAGATGGGCGCTGACGGCATTCGCTGGGACAAGGGCGTGTGCCGGTTTTGCGGCACAGGCTGCGGCGTCATCGTCGGCACGAAGAACGGCCGCGTCGTCGCCACGCAGGGCGATCCCGACGCGCCGGTCAATCGCGGCCTCAACTGCATCAAGGGCTATTTCCTGTCCAAGATCATGTATGGCCAGGATCGTCTGACGCAGCCGCTGTTGCGCAAGAAGAACGGCAAATACGACAAGAACGGCGAGTTCACGCCCGTCTCGTGGGACGAGGCTTTCTCGATCATGGCCGAGAAGTGGAAGGCCGCGCTGAAAGCGTCCGGCCCGACCGCGGTCGGCATGTTCGGCTCCGGCCAGTGGACCATCTGGGAAGGCTATGCGGCCTCCAAGCTGATTAAGGGCGGCTTCCGCTCGAACAATCTCGATCCGAACGCGCGCCACTGCATGGCGTCCGCCGTCACGGGCTTCATGCGCACCTTCGGCATCGACGAGCCGATGGGCTGCTACGACGACATCGAGGTCGCCGACGCCTTCGTGCTGTGGGGCTCGAACATGGCGGAGATGCACCCGATCCTGTGGTCACGCCTCACCGACCGCCGCCTCACGCATCCTGGTTGCGAGGTGCACGTGCTCTCGACCTTCGAGCACCGCTCGTTCGAGCTCGCCGACAATCCGCTGATCTTCACGCCGCAGTCGGACCTCGCGATCCTCAACTACATCCAGAACTACATCGTCAATTCCGGCGCGATGAACAAGGAATTCGTCGACAAGCACGTCGAGTTCGCGCAGACGGTCGAAGACATTGGCTATGGATTGCGGCCGACCAACGTCCTGGAAGCCAAGGCTGTCAACGCCTCGCACAAGGCCGGCAAGGACGGCGCGCAGGACCCGGGGGGCTTCAAGGACAAGATCAGCTTCGAGGATTACAGGAAGCTGCTCGAGCCCTACACGCTCGACTATGCCGCGAAAATGTCCGGCGTGCCGAAAGAGAATCTCGAGCGGCTCGCCAGGCTCTACGCCGATCCGAAGAAGAAGGTCGTGTCCTACTGGACGATGGGCTTCAACCAGCATGCGCGCGGCACGTGGGTCAACAACATGATCTACAACGTGCACCTGTTGGTGGGCAAAATCTCCGAGCCCGGCAACGGGCCGTTCTCGCTCACGGGCCAGCCGTCCGCCTGCGGCACGGCGCGCGAGGTGGGCACGTTCGCGCACCGCCTGCCGGCCGACATGGTGGTCGGCAATCCCAAGCATCGCGAGGCGACGGAGGCGATCTGGAAGCTGCCGCCCGGCACGCTGAACGACAAGATCGGCTATCACGCGGTTCTGCAGAACCGGATGCTGAAGGACGGCAAGCTGAACGCCTATTGGGTGCAATGCACGAACAACATGCAGACCGCGCCCAACATGAACGAGGAGGGCTATCCCGGCTATCGCAATCCCGCGAATTTCATCGCTGTCTCCGATCCCTATCCGACGGTGACGGCGACATCGGCCGACCTCATCCTGCCGACCGCCATGTGGATGGAGAAGGAAGGCGCCTACGGCAATGCCGAGCGCCGCACGCAGTTCTGGCGCCAGCAGGTGAAGGCGCCGGGCGAGGCGCGTTCCGATCTGTGGCAGACCATCGAATTCTCGAAATACTTCAAGGTCGAGGAGGTCTGGCCGGAGGAGCTGATCGCCAGGAAGCCGGAATATCGCGGCAAGACGCTGTATGACGTGCTGTTCGCCAACGGCTCGGTCGACAAGTTCCCGAAGGGCGACGTCCAGAAGGGCTTCGACAATTCTGAAGCGGAGGCCTTCGGCTTCTACGTGCAGAAGGGCCTGTTCGAGGAATACGCCGCCTTCGGGCGCGGCCACGGGCACGATCTCGCGGACTTCGAGCAATACCACAAGGCGCGCGGCCTGCGCTGGCCGGTGGTCGACAACAAGGAGACGCTGTGGCGTTTCCGCGAGGGCTACGACCCCTACGTGAAGGCGGGCGAAGGCGTCGCCTTCTACGGCAAGCCGGACAAGAAGGCGCGCATCATCTTCTGCCCCTACGAGCCGGCGGCAGAAAGCCCCGACAAGGATTTCGACCTGTGGCTGTCGACGGGCCGCGTGCTCGAGCACTGGCATTCCGGCTCGATGACGCGCCGCGTGCCGGAGCTGCATCGTTCCGTGCCGGCGTCCATGCTGTTCATGCACCCCGACGACGCCGCCGACCGCAAGATCCTGCGCGGGCAGACCGTGAAGGTCGAGACGCGCCGCGGCGAAGTGCTGACGCGCGTGGAGACGAAGGGACGCAACAAGCCGCCACGCGGCGTGGTGTTCTTCCCGTTCTTCGATGAAAACCAGCTCGTCAACAAGCTGACGCTGGATGCGACCTGCCCGATCTCGAAGGAGACCGATTTCAAGAAATGCGCCTGCCGCGTGGCGCCGGCGTGATCCTGAACGGGGGAGCGTGACAGCGATGAACGCGCCGACGAAAAGCGCGCCTGCGAATCCCGGCCGCCGCAAGGCGTTCGCGGATATCGCCCGCTTCGGCGGCGGCGCCGTGGCGGCGACGCTGGCGCTCGGCGCGTTCGAGCGCCAGTCGCAGGCGAGGCCCGCGCAGATGCTGCGGCCGCCGGGCGCCCGCGAGGAGGGCGCGTTCCTTTCGGCCTGCGTGCGCTGCGGCCTGTGCGTGCGCGACTGCCCCTACAAGACGCTGAAGCTCGCCGATTGGGGCGACGGGCCCGCGCCCGGCACGCCCTATTACATCGCGCGCGATGTCGCTTGCGAAATGTGCGACGACATCCCCTGCGTGAAGGCCTGTCCGACCGGCGCGCTCGACCACGCGCTCGTTGATATCGCCAAGGCGAAGATGGGCGTCGCGGTCATCACCAGCCGCGAGACTTGCCTCAACCTGCAGGGGCTGCGCTGCGACGTCTGCTATCGCGTGTGTCCCGCCATCGACAAGGCGATCACGCTCGAGCTGTCGCACAATGCGCGGACGGCGAAGCACGCGATCTTCGAGCCGACGGTCCATTCGGACTCTTGCACCGGCTGCGGCAAGTGCGAGAAATCCTGCGTGCTGACCGAGGCCGCGATCAAGGTGCTGCCGGTCGAACTCGCCGCCCTCAAGCAGGACGCGCACTACAGGCGCGGCTGGGTGGAGAAGCAGAAGGCCGGCGGAGCGCTCGTCGACGCGCCCGTCAAACTGCCGACGCGCACGCCGACCGGCGAGCCGGTTCCGGGAATCAAGCCATGAGCGCGCGCTCTCCCTATGCAGAGGCTTACGAGATCAAGGGCGTCTGGGCCTCGCGCCGCTATTTCGTCCTGCGGCGGCTCGCGCAGGCGTCGTTCCTGCTCGTCTTTCTCACCGGGTCCTGGTTCGCGCTGTGGATCGCCAAGGGCAATCTCGCATCCTCGCGCACGCTCGACATCCTGCCGCTCACCGATCCCTTCGTGCTGCTGCAATCGCTGTTCGCGCGCCACTGGCCGGAGACGACCGCGTTGATCGGAGCCGCGATCGTGCTCGCCGCATATCTGGCGCTCGGCGGGCGCAGCTATTGCTCCTGGGTCTGCCCGATCAATCCAGTCACGGATCTCGCCGCCGCCATCCGGCGCCGTCTCGGCGTCAGGCAGACCGCGAAGCTGCGTCCGGAATTCCGCAATTATCTCGCGATCGGCGTCCTCGTCCTGTCGTTCGTCTCGGGAACGATCGCCTGGGAACTCGTCAATCCGATCACGGCGCTGCACCGCGCGCTCATCTTCGGCCTGCCGTTTGCGGCGACCGGCGCGCTGGCGATTTTCGTCTTCGATCTCTTCGTCGCCAGGGACGGCTGGTGCGGACATCTGTGTCCGGTCGGCGCCTTCTACGGCGCGCTCGGCAAGGCGACGCTCCTGCGCGTGTCGGCCGGCGGCCGCGACTCCTGCGACGATTGCATGGATTGTTTCGCGGTCTGCCCGGAGCCGCATGTCATCTCGCCGGCGCTGCGCGGCGGCAGGACGGGCGCGAGCCCGATCATCGCGAGCGGCGATTGCACGCTGTGCGGCGCCTGCGTCGATGTCTGCCCGCGCAAGGTGTTCCATCTCGCGCATCGTTTCGATCACAAGGTCGCGCCGCCGCTCGCGCTGGCCGCGTCCCTCACTCAGGAATCCTCGCTTGCGAAGGGGTAAGCCGATGGCAAAGACAATCCACATCCTCGCCGCGGCGGCGCTGCTGTCGACGCTTGGGGCGATCGCGTCGTCCGTGATCGCGCAGGACCGCGGCGTGAAAGGCCTGCGCGAGACGCCGGTCAATCAGCTCGACGCCGCGCCCGACATCTACAAGCAGTCGACGCCTGCCGAAGGATTCGGCCGCGCCTATCGACAGCAGCCGCCTCTGATCCCGCACAAGATCGACGGCTACCAGATCAGCACGGACAACAACGCCTGCATGAATTGCCACGACTGGCCGGGCAATACGCGCGTCCACGCGCCGAAAATCTCCGAGACGCACTACGTCGATCGGCAGGGCGCGCGGCTCGATAAGGTCGCCGGCACGCGATATTTCTGCACGCAATGCCACGTGCCGCAGGCCGACGCCAAGCCGCTCGTCGGCAATACGTTCGAGAACGCCACGCAGGTGAAGTGACGGGAGGCCGACATGCACGACCCGAAACCGATCGCCGGCGATGCGCCCGGCGCGAAGCCGCAAGGCGCGATCAGGCGGCTTCTCGCCTGGTTCTTCTCCTATCGCGCGCCGTGGCTGTGGGGCCTGATCGCCATCGCCGCCTTCGTCGTCGGCATCCTGTTCTGGGGCGGCTTCAACTGGGCGATGGAGGCGACCAATCAGGAGGCCTTCTGCATTTCCTGCCACGAGATGAAAGACAACGTCTTCGTCGAATACCGCAAGACGATCCACTACTCGAACCGCACGGGCGTGCGCGCGAGTTGCCCGGATTGCCATGTGCCGAAGGAATGGAGCCACAAGGTCGTTCGCAAGATCCAGGCCTCGAACGAATTGCTGCACAAGGCGCTCGGCACGATCGACACGTCGGAGAAATTCAACGCGCATCGCCTGGAGCTGTCTAAGAGCGTCTGGCGCGCGATGAAGACGACTGATTCGCGCGAGTGCCGCAATTGCCACAAGTTCGACTACATGGATCTGTCCGTTCAGGAGCCGCGCTCGTCGAAAATGCACGAGACGGCGCTCAACGCGGGCAAGACCTGCATCGACTGCCACCAGGGCATTGCGCACAAGCTGCCGCCGCGGGCGCCCGAGGCCTATCAGGACATGCTCGCGCATATCGATCAGGTCGGGCCCGTGCAGAAGCTGATCGACTTCCTGCAGGGCGCGGATGTGGAAAAGGCCAAGGCGGCGCGATGACGGCCGTGGGTTACGCAGTCCGCGGGTAAAGCCCGTATCGGGCGCGCATGTCAGGCGACGCGCCGCGATCGCCGCCGGCCGGCGGCGGCGCCGAACGCGTTAAACAAGGAACGGTTGACCTGATTGTTCAGCGAATCGTATTCGGCGTGCCATTGCACGCCGACGGCGAAGCTCTTCGCCTGCGTGACGCTGACGGCCTCGATCGTTCCGTCTTCGGCGACGCCCTCGACGGCGATGCGGCTTCCGGGCGTCAAGATGCATTGGCCATGCAGGGAATTCACCCGGATCGTCGTGGTTCCGAGCATTTGCTCCAGAATGCCGCCTTTCGTCAGCCTGACTTCGTGTCTTTCGGCGAAGACGACAGCGGGATCGGGATGGAATTCCCCGGTCGCGATCCGCGGCGCGCGATGGTTCATGCGGCCTGGAATCTCTGACACCTCGGGATGCAGGGCGCCGCCGAACGCAACGTTCATCTCCTGCAATCCGCGGCACACGCCGAACAGCGGGACGCCCTGATCGACGCAGCCGACGATCAGCGACAGAGCGACGGCGTCCCGTCCCTCGTCATAGGGTTCGTGCCTGGGGTCCGGCTCGACGCCGAAGCGTGAGGGATGAACGTTCGCCCGGCCTCCGACGAGGAGGATTCCGTCGACGAGGTCGATCAGGGACGCGACGTCCACGGCGTCCGGCATGGCGGGGATCAGGATCGGCGTGCATTGCGCGGTTTCGACGAGCGCGCGCAGGTTTCGCTCGCCCACGGCCTGCGCCTTCATTCGTCCCTCGAGAAGATACGAATTGCAGATCACGCCAATGATCGGTCGGCCCATGGCCATTCTCCGGTCGGGAGGATTCGCGGACATTTCCCGCCGCCGCGCTGTCTTCGGCCCGGCCGATCAATTGCGGATCGACCGAAGTCATTTGCAAGCCTTCGCGTCTTCAGCCGTGCAAAATGCCGCAGGAAAGCCTGCAAGGATAGGCGCGGCGGGTCGAGCGGGCCGGAATTGTTCCCGCGCTTCGGAACCCTGACGAAATGGAGGCCGTCGCGCCCGGCGCCGGGGGCATTGCGCCTATCGCGGGCGCGCGGACGTCGCACGGAACTGGACGGGAATCTCGAACGTCAGCGTCTCGTCCGCGACCAGCGGCGGCGGCGGCGGAACGGGATCCGAGCGCTTCATCATGTCGAGCGCCGCATTGTCGAACGCGGCGTCGCCGGACGTCTTCGAGATGCGCGCCGAGACGACATGGCCGAGGCGGTCCAGCGTGAAGACGACGCGGTTCTCGGCCTGGCGCGCGGCGACGGCCGCCGGATATTTCTTGTGCCGGCTGAGGTGCGCAAACAGGCGCTTCTGCCAGTCCGCGCGGATTTTCAGCGCCTGGCGTCCATCGCCGAGGACAGGCGCGCGCGCGGCGCTCGTCTCGCGCGCGACCTCCTGCTGCGGGGCCGCGGTGGCTTCGGACGCGATCGATGCGGTCGAAGCCTCCGACTGCCGCACCTGGGGCTCGGGCTCGCGCTCCGGCGTCTTCGTCTCCTTGGGCGAGACGATGCGATCGGGGTTGTCGGATTCGACCGGCTCCTGCCTGGGGCGATCGCTTTGCTCCGCCTTGGCCGCCGATTGCGCGCTCTCGGGCGCGGCGGCGGAGGCGTCGGCTTCGGGGCCGGGCGGCAGATCGTTCTGCTCGGTCTTCGGCGCGGCCATGTCCATCGCCAGTTCGATCGCCGGCGCGCCGTCGTCGTCGTCGGCATCCTCGGCGCGCAGCGACCACGCGGCGACGCCTGCGACGCCGAGATGCAGCGAGCCCGCGAAGAGAGCCGCGACTACCCAGAGACGCGGCGAGCCGCCGAGCGGAAGAAGCGTGCGCGTCGCGGCCACGTTACGGTTGCGGCTTGCCGTCGGACGGCTGGCTCACGGCTTCCAGCGCCACCAGCGCGACCTTCAGATAGCCGCCTTTGCGCAGACGTTCGAGCACGTCCATCATTTCGCCATAGGGCACGTTCCTGTCGGCGCGCAGGAAGATGCGCCGGTCCTTGCCTTGCTCGGAGGGCTGCGCGTCGAGCGCGGCGACGAGGTCGACGCGCTTCACCGGCGTTTCGCCGAGCGACACGGCGAGATCGCCTGCGATCGTGACGTAGGTCGGCTTGTCCGGCCGCTTTTGCGGCGTCGCGCTCGACGTCGGCAGATCGACCGGCAGATCCACGGTCGAGAGCGGCGCCGCCACCATGAAGATGATGAGCAGCACAAGGATCACGTCGATGAACGGCGTGACGTTGATCTCGTGGGATTCCGCGAGATCGTCGCTGTCGGCGTCGCCGAGCGAGAAGCCCATGGCCTATTCCGCCGCGCGGGGGTAGGCGCGCCGCGCGCCGCTGTCGAGATCGCGCGAGAGCAGGCGCGCGGCCGCGCCCGAGGCCTGACCGACGATGTCGAGATAGCCGGCCGTCCTGCGTGTGAAATGATTGTAGATGATGACCGCCGGGATCGCGGCGACGAGGCCGATGGCGGTCGCAAGCAAGGCTTCGGCGATGCCCGGCGCGACGACGGCGAGATTGGTCGTCTGCGATTTAGAAATGCCGATGAACGAGTTCATGATGCCCCAGACCGTGCCGAACAGGCCGACGAAGGGGGCCGTCGAACCGATGGTGGCGAGGACGCCCATGCCGGTGCGCACGGCGCGCTGTTCGCCGCGCACGATCTCGGCGAAGCGCGAGGCGGCGCGCTCCAGCGTGCGGCCCTGCGCGCCGACGGAGGCGGAAAGCCGCTCTTCCTGTTCGGCCGCTTCCAGAAGCGCGGTCATGACGGGCGCCGTCCCGGCGGCCGCAGCGCGCGCGTCGGAGACGCTCGGCGCCTCGGCGATGCGCGCGAGAGCCTCCGTCAGGCGACGGCGCGCGCCCGAGATTTCGAACGTCTTGGCGAAGAAGATCGTCCAGGTGACGAGCGAGGCGATGGCGAGGCCGATCATCACCCCCTTCACCACGATGTCGGCCGACATGAACATGGTCCAGGGCGACAATTCGTGCGGGATCGCGCCTGCGGGCTTCATCGCGACGGCGACAGCGTCCTGGGCCAGCGCAGGCGCGCTCGCCAGCGCGAAGGCCATGGCGGAAATTCCGCGCCGCGCAATCTGAAGTTTCATGTCTCGGCCCAATATCTGATGAGGTTGTGATAGACGCCGGTCAGCCGCACGGTTTCCGGATCGTCGCGTCCCAGACGTTCGCTCAGCGCCTGGATGGAATTGTCGAGATCGAAGATCATGCTGCGCGCCTGATCGTCGCGGATCATGCTCTGCATCCACATGAACGAGGCGACGCGCGCGCCCCGGGTCACCTCCGCCACCATATGGAGGCTCTTGGAAGGATACAGCACGAGATCGCCCGCAGGCAATTTCACCTCGTGGGAGCCATAGTAATCCTCGATCACGAGTTCGCCGCCGTCGTAGTCCTCGGGCTCCGCCAGGAACAGGGTCGCCGAAAGATCGGTGCGAATGCGCAGGCCGGTCAGCGGGTCTCCCCGCACCGCATTGTCGACATGGACGCCGAATTTCTGGCCGATGCCGTAACGGTTGAACAGGGGCGGAAAAATCTGGAACGGAATCGCCGCGGACACGAAAGTCGCGTTGCGCGTGAGCGCCGTGACGACGCGTTGCCCGAGCCGCCGCGAGAGTTCGCCGTCGGGGGGCAATTGCTCGTTCTTCTTGACCATGGCCGACTGCGCGCCGGCGGTGGAGCGTCCATCTTCCCATTCGACCGCGTCCATGAGCCGGCGGAAGTCGGAGACCTCCGCCTTGCTCAGGACCTCGGGAATGCAGATCAGCATCAGAAGGTCGCCTTCATGCTGAACTGCACGCTGCGACCGGGCGCGACCTGCGCGAAGGGCGCCGCCGACTGGTAGAAGGCGTCGTAATAGGTGCGGTTGAAGATGTTGATCGCCTGCACCTTCGCGGTCACGTTCTCCGTGATCTTGTATTCGGTGAACGCGTCGAAGCGCCAGTAGGACGGCAGCACGGTCGGCACGTTGAGGAAGGGATTGGCCGCCGTCGGCGCCGGAAGGAAGGTGACCGCGCTGATCGCCGCGCCGCCGTTGGCCGCAAGCAACGAACCGCCATAGCGCCGCGAATTGTAGACCGCCTGGCCGCCGACCTCCCAGGCGTCGGTCACCTGATACTTGGAGAGCAGGCTGAAGGAGGCGTGCGCGAGATTGGCGAGCGGCAGGCCGATATTGGTCACCGCCTTCGAACTCGTCACCTTCGACTGCATCAGCACGATGCCGCCGAGCACGCTCCACTTGTCGGTGATCTTGCCGGAGACGCCGAGGTCGATGCCCTGGATCCGGTAGGCGCCGCTGTTGTAGACGTTCGTGCCGAATACTTCGCGCGCGTTGGTCTTCGTCGTCTGGAACAGGGCGGCCGTCAACAGGAGGCGCTTGTCGAAAAGCTCCAGCTTGGAGCCGACCTCGACCGACCTGTTCTTTTCCGGCGCCAGGATCTGCGACGACGCATTCAGCGCGCCATAGGCGGCGGCCGATCCGTCGAGCTCCGCGCCGACGGGATTGGCCGATGTCGCATAGGCGGCGTAGACGCTCCAGCCGGGCAGGGGCTTCACCACGAGGCCGGCGTTGTAGTTGAACAGCGACGAATGGGCGCCTGCATAGGCGTTCCAGAATGTCGTCGGCGCCGTCAGGCCCTGCACGGCGGCCGCCGCGACGGTCGGCGAATAGGAGGAGATGCGGTAGTCGTCGAGGCGAATGCCGCCGTTGGCGATGATGAAGTCGTTATAGTTCGCCGTGTGGATGAGATAGGCCGACTTGCTGTCGACGACGATGTTGGTCGGATTGCCCGACAGATAGGGCTTGCTGGTGAATGGCAAGGTATTGGGCGGGAAAAGGATGCCGCCGGGAACCGAGCCGTTTCCGTTGAACGCGCCGGGACCCACCGCCTCGGAGGAAAGACCCGCGTAGGAATCGCGCGTGATCTGTTCGTGCGAAATCTCCGTGCCGACGACGGACGTGTGCATGACAGGCCCGGTGTCGAACTTGATGGTCGCATCGTTCTGGCTCGCGATGACGGCCGTCTGCTGATACCTGCTCTGCGGATTGAGGCTGACCTGGCCGCCGGGAATAGTCGTGGCGAAGGTCGGCCCTTCCGCCAGCGTGCCGACATAATCGAGCAGCGACTGCTGGCGGCGGAACCGCGACGACAGCGTGACATGGTCGTTGAGCTGATATTCGACGCCCGCTGTGCCGATGTCCTGACGGATCCGCTGGAAGTCGCGATTGGCGAAGCCGTACCACAGATTGCGGTCGGTGAAGCCCTCAGTGAAGGGACGGTTCGTTCCGAACCTGTTGTAGGGCACGCCGAAGTCGGGGAGACCCCAGAGATCGGTGTGGATGTAGTCGAGCGAAATCTTCAGGGGCTCGATCGGCTTGTAGACGACGGAGACCGCCGCGCCCGCACGGTTGTCGGTGACGAAATCGCGGCCTGGGACCTTCTGGTTCTGGTAGAGTCCGTTCACGCGGATCGCGAGATCGGAGTTGATCACCTGGTTGACGTCGACGGTGAAGCGGCCGCCGCGATCGGTCGGCGCTCCCGTGCCTTCCATGATGCGGAAATTGCCGTCGGTGCTCGCCTTCTTGGTCACGATGTTGATCGCGCCGCCGGCGGTGCCGCGCCCCGCGAAGGAGGAAGCAGGGCCGCGCAGGATCTCGACCTGCTCGGTGAAGAAGTTTTCGCGCACGCTGACGGCAGGATCGCGGATGCCGTCGAGGAAGACGTCGTTGCGGGCATCGAAGCCGCGGATGAAGAAGCGGTCGCCGAAGGCGTTGCCGCCTTCGCCGGTCCCGAGCGTGACGCCGGCCGTGCTGCGGCCGAGTTCGCGCAGGCTGGTCGCGCCCTTGTCCTCGAGCGCTTCCTTCGACAGCACGGTGATCGTGCGCGGCGTGTTGGCGATCGGCTCGGAGAATTTCTTCGACTGAAGACGATTGACCTTGTAGGGCGCGCCGGCCTGCGCATAGGGATTGCCGCTCGGCAGGCGGGCGAAGGTCGGAACGGGCGCGGGGCTCGGCGCGGCCGGCGCGGGCGCTGCGACCGGCGCCGTGCGCGCGCGCCGGCGTATGGCGGTGCGTGCGCGCACGTGCGTGGGGCTCGGCTTCGGCGCTGCGGCCGGACGGCGCTTGGCCACGGGAGCGTCGACGACCACGGGAGGAAGCGTCGAGGGTTGCGTTTGCGCCTCGGCGACGCTGCCGCCAGCAGCGGCGCAGACGAGCGCGAGGGACGGCGCGACGATGCTCTCCGAGGGGTGACGCGCTTGCTGGCGACGCAACGAACGCGGCGACTTCACGACACCCATGTCATCTCTCTTTCGACAAGTTCCAAGCGAGTTTTAGCCATACTCGACCGGAGCAGTGCCGCATTGCGAGACGGCGAGTCAATTAAAAGGCGAATGCGTTGGTCACATTGGAAGAAGTCGAAAAGTCCAGTTTGGAAATGTTATAAATTCTGGCGCTGAAACGTTCGATCCGCCGAGCGCGCCCTTGTTGTGATCGGGATTTGTGGAGCGGAGAAGCCGGCATGGCGGGCGAACGATATCGTCCGCAAGGGGACGGAGGCCGCTTCGGTCGAGCGTCCGGACACGAACTTCTAGTCGTGTGTGTCCGATGGCGGCTTCATCAACGCAAACAGCTCGTCCAGCGTGCGACGCGCGGCCATGCGCACGGCCGTCTCCTCCTCGCGGTCCGCGATACGCACGCCCGAAACCACGGCGTGCATTTCGTCGCGAAAATCCGTGACGAAGCGCAACGGATCGGACGACGTATTGGCGAGCCGCGCGACAAGCCCCGCGATCAGAAGCTGACAGGCGACCAGCCGGCCGTTCAGCTCATCCATGGCGCAACGGTCCCGCGCGAAACAGCCGAAGGCGCGTCGAGACGGCCTTCATGCAGCCTCTTGCTTGGCCGCCTCGATGCATTCGCACCGGCCGGGGATGCAGCCGCGGTCGCATACGGCGGCGCGCGCGTCCTTCAGGATTTGATTGATCGTGCTGACGCAGCGGCCGCACTTCGGCGCGCATCCGAGAGCGCGATAAGCGGAGGCGACGGTGGCGGTGGCCGACTGCGCGCAGCATCCGGCGATTTCGCGGTCGGACAGGCGGTTGCACGAGCAGACGATCATCGACGCGTTCCTATGGTTGCGCATCGCGTAGCACAGGCGCTCGGTCGGCCCAATGCGGGTGGGGCGCCTTTTGAATTGGTCTAAGTTTGAAACCGGGAGACACGATCGCGCCGGCCGCCCTGACGATCCTGCCCCGGACGCCGGGATCGCCGCCATCCGCCGCCGCGGCCGGTTGCAAGACGGGGGGCCGCCCGGTTCTCGGTCAGGCGTCGCCGACGCCCGCAAGCTGAGAGGCCCGGACGTGAATTTTCGCCAGCAGGCGAATGGCGGCGCGGCGTTCCTGCTCGCTGAGGCCGGCCAGCAGGAATTCCTCGCGTTCGCGCGCGACATCGACGATCTGGTCGTGCAGTTCGAGGCCCGCTTTGGTCAGGGCGATGAACTGCCGGCGGAAATTGTTGTCCTGGAACCGCGTCTCGACCAGGCCGCGTTCCTGCATGAAGGCGACGCTGCGGCTGATGACGGCCCGGTCGAAGCCGATGACTTCCGAGATGCGCCCGGCCGGAATCCACGGTTCGACCGCCAGCAGCGCCATAATGCGCCAATCTGTCACGCCGACGCCGAACCGTTTGCGGTAGATGACCGAAGCGCTGCTCGAAATCTTGTTGGCGATCCAGGTGAGATAGGCCACGGCGTAATTGTCGAGATCGAGCGCCTTGGGCGAACTGCGGATGTCGCCGCCGACCGGCGACTTGCGCCGCGCCGGCGTTCCGTTTTCCGCATTCCCGACAGCCCGCCGCGCGCGCATCCGACTCTCCCTTACTGGCGTGTCACGCGCACCGGCAGTGATGCAAACGCGCGCAGCACGTTGTTGTAGCGCCGTTTCGGCGCGCCGACGAGTTCGATCGTCGCGACCTTGCGCGCGAATGCGGCGAACACCGCCTCGCCCTCGAGCCGGGCAATCGGCTGGCCGACGCAGCCGTGGATGCCCGTGCCGAAGCCCATATGGCCGACCACTTTGCGTTCGATGTCGAATTCGTCCGCCCGCTCCCAGCGGCGCGGATCGCGATTGGCCGATTGCATGAAGGCGCAGATCTTCTCGTTCGCGCCGATCGACACGCCGCCGATCTCGGTGTCCGTCGTCGTCGTCCGGAAGAAGGCCTGCGCCGGCCCCTCGTAACGCAGGCTCTCCTCGAAAGCGTTGCGCGCCAGCTCCGGTTTTTCACGCAGCTTCTTCCATTGATCGGGATGCGTCGCCAGACACCACAGCAGGTTGCCGAAGGCGTCGCAGGTCGTATCCACGCCGGCCGAGAGGAACGAGCGCACCAGCATGCCCGCTTCGTCCTCCTTCAGTTCGCCCGTGTCGACCGCGGCGTAGATCGTCGCGCCCAGCCCGTCGGGCGTCAGGGCGGCGCGCGCGCAATTGGCCATGATCCAGCCGCGCACGGCATCGGCGTTGGCCATCGCTGCCTGCGTGAATTCGTTCTGTGGCCCGAACGAATTGAACACCATGGAGCCGTAGGGCAACAGGTTCTCGCGGCCCTTCGCCGGCAGCCCGAGCGCGTCGGGAAAGACCTTGGTCGGATAATGTTCGGCGAAATCCGTGACGCCGTCGAAGGTTCCGAGATCGAGCATCCGGTCGACGAGAATCTCCGCCTCCCGCTCGAACCGCTCGCGCAACGCCTTCACGACGCCGGGCGTCATGGTGCGGGCGAGCACCGTCCGCGTGCGCGTGTGCAGCGGCGGGTCCGCCTCGAGCACGATGCTGGGCGGGCGCCACGGCGTTTCCTTGTTGAAATTGGCGAGTCCCACGCCCGCCGCCGAGGAAAAGCTCTGCCATTCGCTGAGCACGCGCTGGACGTCGTCGTGTCGCGCGACGAAATAGCATCCGTATTTCGGCGACCAGAGGACAGGACCGGCCTCGCGCATCGCCTCGAAATGCGGATAGGGATCGTCCATGAATTCCCGCGTGAAGGGGTCCGCGTGCAGGATGGGCGCGGAGGTGTGTGTTTCGACGGTCGCGTTCATGTTCCCCTCCCTCATTTCGCCAGCGCGCAATCGCCCTCGGCCATCGGCCGGAAGGCCTGATCGCCGGGGATCGTCTTGATCAGCTTGTAATAGTCATAAGGATATTTGCTCTCCTCCGGCGACTTGACCTGGAACAGATGCATCGCGTGAACGGCGCGGCCGTCAGCGCGCACGCTCATGTCGCCGAACAGCGGATCGTGGAACGGCGCCTTCTTCATCTGCGGAACCACGTCGCTGGCGTTGTCGCTGCCCGTGGCCGCGACCGCCTTGAGATAGGCGAGGGTGGCGGAATAGACGCCGGCCTGGTTCGCGCTCGGCATCTTGCCGCCCATGCGCGCCGCAAACCTCTTCGCGAAGGCGCGCGTCTCGTCGTTCATGTCCCAGTAGAAAGCCTCGGTCAGCTGCAGTCCCTGCGCGGTCTTCAGGCCCATCGCGTGGACATCGTTGACGAACATCAGGAAGGCGACGAGCGACTGGCCTTGCGCGCGCATGTTGAATTCGGCCGCCTGTTTCATGGCGTTGGCGGTGTCCGGCCCGGCGTTGGCCAGCGCCACGACCCTGGCTTTCGACGCCTGCGCCTGCAGCAGGAACGACGAGAAGTCCGAGGCGCCAAGCGGGTGCTTGCTGGAGCCGAGAACCTTGCCGCCCTTCGACTGAATGTAGGCGGTGGCGTCCGCCTCGATCGAATTGCCGAGCGCGTAATTGACCGTGACGAAATACCAGCTGTCGCCGCCGCGCTCCAGCATGGCGGCGGAGGTCGCATGCGAGATCGCCCATGCGTCCGTCACCCATTGCACCACGTTGGGCGAACAGGCCTTGCCGGTGAGATCGGAAGTCGCGGTGGCCGAGGCCAGCATGGTCATCGGCGTGCCGCGCACGATCGTGTTGACGGCCAGCGCCACGCCGGAATTCGGCAGGTCGACGATGGCGTCGACCTTCTCGACGTCGAGCCAGCGGCGCACGATGGACGAGCCGACGTCCGGCTTGTTCTGATGATCGCCCGAGACGATCTCGACCTTGATGTTCTTTCCGCCGCCCGCGAAATCCTCCGCCGCCATTTTGGCGGCCTCGATCGAGCCGGGGCCGTTGTAATCCTGGAACACGCCGGACGTGTCGTTGAGAACGCCGATCCGCACGACGCCATCCGATATTTCGGCTCGTGCAAGGCCGCCCGAGACGCTGAGCGCAATGGCCGAAATTCCGGCCGCAAGGAACCGTTGCATAGTTTTCCCTCCCGTTCGAAGCGTCTTTGGCTTCTGATTTCGGACGACACCGGGCGATGGGGTCTGAATCAAGCGCGCCGGCGCGCTCCTGCCACTTATGTTGCTATAGCAATATTGTGTTGTCAAATTTTTGTGGCCGCCGGATACGCCGGCTTCCGTCGAGGCGCGGTTGCAGGGGAGAGGCCGCGCGCAAGGCCGGCGTGGCGTTCGTCGTGAGCGACGCCAAGGTGGACCGGCATTGCGGCTGATACGCGATCCCACGCGCGGCGGGCTCGCGGCCACGCTCAACGAGATTGCGCATCAATTGCGCGTCGGCGTGCGCATTTCGGAAGAAGCGCTGCCGATCAGACCGGCCGTGGCGGCCGCCTGCGAGCTTCTCGGGCTCGATCCGCTTCATGTCGCCAATGAAGCAAGCTCGTCGCGGTCGTCGCGCCGGACGCCGCCGCAACCTTGCTGGCGGCCATGCGGGCGCATCCGCTCGGCGCGGACGCCGCGCTGATCGGCGAGATCGTCGCCGACGATCAGCGCTTCGTGCAGATGACGATGGCGTTCGGGGGCGGACGCATCGTCGACTGGCTGTCCGGCGAGCAATTGCCGCGTATCTGCTGACATGTCGTCATGCGCCGCCTGGCTCCCGCCGCCGCAGGGGGGAGCCGCAGACGATCCGGTTCGAAAGCGCGCGATCGTAGAACCGTCAGTCTTTCCGCGCCGATTTCGCGGCGGCCCGAGCGCAGTCAGCCGATCGCGGCGGCGGTTGCGCTGATCATTCAGTGCTTTGCAGGGTTTTCAGATATTCGAGGACGCTGCCGAGCTGCTCGTCCGTGAAAACTTCCTTCCACGCCGGCATGCCCTTGGACGGACGGCCGTCGTGCACGGTTTTCCAGAACACGTCCTTCATGTCGTCGCCGTAGCGGATCGTCAGGCGGCGCAGGTCGATTTTCTTTTCCGACTGGACGGCGTCCGGTCCATGGCAATGCGCGCATGTGCCGTTGAAGACTTCCTTGCCTTCCGCGAGGTTGCCGGCCGGGGCGGCGGCAGGGGGCGCGCTCGGCGCGGCAGGCGCCGCGGCTGCGGGCGCCGTGGCCGGCTGCGCGGCTTGCGCGACCTGAAAGGCGGTTTCGCCCATCGCCGCCACGCGCACATGCCGGACGGCCGCCAGTTCGCCGAACTTGACGGGCTGGTCGACCGGCAATCCGTATTTCTTCATGACCGCGGCGATCGTGTCCTTCATGTCCGGCAGAAGGGCGTCGATCTTGTCGCGGAGCTCGCTCGACTCTTTGGCAAATCCGATCGCCGTCGGCCATTGCAGGGCGGGCCCGTCAACGGACACCAGCTTGTATTTGTCGCCATAGGCGGTCGCATTCAGATAGCCGGCGTGCGCGCCCCAGAGGAAGCCGATGTCGGCCTTGCCCTCGGCGAGTTTCTTCATGCCTTCTTCCGGCGAGAGGACGGTGACGCTGGTGATGTCCTCGCGCGGGCCGATCATGTTGTGCGGCGTCGTCGAGAACTGCACGGCGACGCGCTTGCCGATGAGCGAGGAAAGCCCCTTGAACTCGAAGTCCTTCGGCGTCACGAGCACGTAGCCGAGCTTGAACAGCGGCTTCGAGAAGATGACGCGCGGGCCCATGAAATCGGAATCCTGCGGCAGGCCGATCGTGGCGTCGCACTGGTTGGCCAGCATAGTCACGCGCACGGCGCGTTTGCCGAAATTGGTGCGATACCAGACCATCGAGACCGGGCGGCCGAGCGCCTTGCCGATCGCCTCGCCGATCTCGACGTAAACGCCGGGCGTGGCGGAATTCTCGCTCGACAACGGGAGATTGTCCGGATCGGCGCACAGGCGCAGGGGAACCGGTCCGGCGGCGACCGCCGGACCGAGGGCCGCCGTGACGGCGGCCAGGGAAATTGCGGCGAAGGACGCCAGCTTGCGAATATTCATCACGGTCCTCCGCCGCCGATTTCTCAGTTGAGCGCGAATACGAACAGCGAGCCGCCTTCAGGCGCGGCCGCCGTCATCTTCTTGCCGATGTCGCCGAGGAAGGCGGGCAGGGCCGCCGTGCGGCCGACCACGACTGCGACATATTGCTTGCCCTTCACCGAATAGGTGATCGGGCCGGCGCCGATGCCGCTGCCGAGATTGACCTTCCACAGCTCCTTGCCGTTGGCCGCGTTGATCGCGCGGAAATCGCCGTGCAGATCGCCCCAGAACACCAGATTGCCTGCGGTCGTCATCGTGCCGCCGTTGAACGGCAGATCGGACTTCATGCCCCAGACTTTCTTGTTGGCGACCGGATCCCAGGCGATCAGCTCGCCGAGATAGCCGCCCGGTCCCGGCAGCGTCGGGAATTCGGCGCCGAGATAGAAGACGCCGCGCTTATAGGAGATGTCCGACACCGACCAGTCCATGCAGACGTTGTTGGACGGGATGTAGACGAGGCCCGTGCCGGGATTGAACGACATCGGCTGCCAGTTCTTGCCGCCGATCAGGTTCGGGCACGCGTTCTTGGCGGGCTTGCCGGGGCTCGCGCGCTGCGCCGGATTTTCATCGGCGCGGCCGGTCTTCACGTCCCACTTGTTGGCCCAGGTGACCGGCACGTATTTCTCGGCCGTGATGCCCTGGCCCGTCTCGCGGTTGGTGACGAAGAAGAAGCCGTTGCGGTCGGCCTTCATGAAGACGGGCGTGGTCTTGCCGCCGATCTTGAGATCGGCGAGCACCGCCTCGTTCACGCCGTCATAGTCCCAGGCGTCGGCCGGCGTGTTCTGCTGCCACCACTTGATCTTGCCGGTGTCGGGATCGAACGCGATCGTCGACGAGGTGTAGAGGTTGCTGAGCTTGCCGAAATTGCCGTCGCCGGTCGACCGGATGGCCGTGTTCCAGGGGCCGGGGTTCGAGGTGCCCCAGAAGACCGTGTTGGTCTTGGGATCGTAGGTGCCGGTCAGCCAGGCCGCGCCGCCGCCGTGCTCGGCGGAATCGCCCTTCCACGTATCGCCGTTCGCCTCGTTCTTCAGCGGAACCGTATAGGTCCGCCACACTTCCTTGCCGGTCTTGACGTCGAAGGCCTGCAGCGAACCGCGCACGCCGTATTCGCCGCCGCCGAATCCAATGATGACCTTGTCCTTCACGACGAGCGGCGGGGAGGTGACGACCGAGCCCTGCTTGTAGTCGATGACGGTGGTCTTCCACATCTCCTTGCCGGTGCTGGCGTCCAGCGCCACCATCTTGCCGTCGAGCCGGCCGACAAAGATCATGCCGTCGGCGTAGGCGACGCCGCGGCTGTTCACGTCGCAGCAGGCGTATTGCAGGACGTCGTCCGGAATGTCCGGCTCATAGGTCCACTTGCGCACGCCGGTCGCGGCGTCGAGCGCATAGACGTATTTCGGTCCCCAGGAGGAGGTGACATACATCGTGTCGCCGATCACCAGCGGCGAGGATTCGTTCGAACGCAGCGAGGCGAGCGAGAAAGAATAGACGAGTTTCAGATTCTTGACGTTGTCGGCGTTGACCTGCTTGAGCGGGCTGAAGCGCGTGCCGTCGTACCCCTTGCTGTACATGCCCCAGCCGTTGGGGTCGGCGGCCGCCTTCATCGCGGATTCGTTGGCGTTCGCGACGCCCGCGAAAAGCCCGATGGTCAACGCCACGCCCGCAAGCAGACGCCCCGTTCTATTGTCGGTCATCAACGTTCCTCCATGCGCACTTCACACGAGGACCGCGCCGCGCGCTTGCGTCAGCCCTTTCGTGATTTGAAACATGCGACCGGACGCATTGAAATTGCCATTAGGTACAAGTGCCGTCGCCCGCAGGTTCAGTTCATTCGCATGACAACAGTTCGACCAGAAACATTTCAGAAAAACTTGTGCAATGCAGCGTGCAAATGTTCTGATGTGGACGAACGGAGAAATGAAAGTCTGTCAAGAGCCGAGTAGTACAATTGTCCGGCCTTTTGTCCCTCGATATCGTATGCGCCATGTCCGGGTTTGCGGCCGGACCGTAGAAGCAAACGAGGAAGGAGACTGCAATGGCCTGGACGACTCCCGAAATTTCCGAAGTCTGCGTCGGCATGGAAGTCACGAGCTACGCCTCGGCGGAGATCTGATCGCGACGATCGTCGCTTGCATCCGGGCTGAGGGCGCGTTGTGCGTATCATCGTGCTCGGATCGGGCGCAGGCGGCGGCGTTCCGCAATGGAACTGCGCTTGCGAGAATTGCCGTCTCGTCTGGGCGAATGATCCGCGTGTTCGCGCGCGGACGCAATCAAGCCTGGCGATCAGCGCCGATGGCGCGCGCTGGCTGCTTCTGAACGCCTCCCCCGATCTCCGCCAGCAAATCATCGCGACGCCCGCGCTGCATCCGCGCGGCGCGCTGCGCCAGTCGCCGATAGCCGGCGTTTTTCTCACCAACGGCGACGTCGACCATCTGACAGGGCTGCTCACGTTGCGCGAGCAGCAGGCCTTCACGATCTACGGTTCGCGCGCGACCCTCGCGCAGACGACGCAGGGCGTCTTCGGCGTCCTCAACGCGCAATTCGTCGATCGCGTCGAAGTCGCGCCGGGCGCGCGCGTCGATCCGGGCCTCGGCTTCACGGTCGAAGCCTTCGCAACTCCCGGCAAACCGCCGCTCTATCTCGAAAGCGCCGACATCGAAAAGGAGATCGGCGCGGAAACCGAGAGCACGATCGGGCTCGAAATCCGGCGCGGGGACCTGCGCGTCTATTACATTCCGGGCTGCGCGAAGGTGACGCCGGCTCTCGCTGCGCGCGTCGCCGGGGCGGATGCGCTCTTTTTCGACGGCACGACCTTTACCGACGACGAGATGGTTCGCGCCGGCCTGTCGCAGAAGACGGCGTGGCGCATGGGCCATGTCGCCATGAGCGGCGAAGACGGATCGCTCGCCGCCTTCGCGCGGGTTCCGCTCGGCCGCAGGATTTTCATCCATATCAACAACACCAATCCCGTTTTGCGCGAGGATAGCGCCGAGCGCGCGGAAGTCGCGCGGGCCGGCTGGGATGTCGGCCATGACGGGATGGAGATCGTTCTATGACCGGGCAGATGCTGAGCGCGGCCGAATTCGAATCCGCCATTCGCGCCGTCGGCGTGGAGCGCTACCATAACCTCCATCCCTTCCATAAGCGATTGCACGGCGGCCAGTGCAGCCTCGATCAGGTTCAGGCCTGGGCGCTCAACCGCTATTGCTATCAGGAAGCCGTGCCGCGCAAGGACGCCGCGTTCATGAGCCGGGCGTTCGACCGCGATTTGCGGCGCGAATGGGTTCGCCGCCTGCTCGACCACGACGGTTACGGCGAGGAGGAGGGCGGCATCGAGCGCTGGCTCGTGCTGACCGACGGACTCGGGTTTTCGCGCGATTACGTGACCTCGCGGCGCGGAGCGCTGCCGATCACCAAATTTGCGGTCGAAGCCTATGTTCGCTTCGTGCGCGAGGAGCCGCTGGTGGCGGCCGTCGCCTCCTCGCTCACGGAATTGTTCGCGCCGGCGATCCACAAGGAACGTATCGTCGGCATGCTCGAGCACTATGATTTCATCGACGACCGCGTGATGGCCTATTTCAAGCGCCGCCTGACGCAGGCGCCGAAGGATTCCGATTTCGCGCTCGCCTTCATCAAGCAGAATTGCCGCAATCGCGAAGAACAGGACGCCTGCGTGGCCGCCGTGCGCTTCAAGTGCGACGTGCTCTGGGCGCAGCTCGATGCGCTGTGGTACGCCTATGTGACAGGCGATATTCCGCCGGGCGCCTGGCGGCCGGGCGACGGCATGGCGAAGCGGCCATGAATCCGGGGCCCGACAGCAGACCGCGCCTGCCGCGCGGCGTGCGTCTCAAGCACGACGAGGTGCGCGGCGAATGGCTGCTGCTTGCGCCCGAGCGCGTGATCAAGGCCAATCCGATCGCCGTCGCCGTCATCGAGAAATGCGACGGCGCGCGCAGCCTGCGCCAGATCGTCGACGAACTCGCGGCGACCTACAACGCCGACCGCACGGTCATCGAGCGCGACGTGACGAAGCTCGTCGGCGATCTCGCGAGCAAGCGCATGGTGGATCTGTGAGCGCGCGGACGGACATTCCCGCCCCTGCGGGCATGCTCGCAGAGCTGACGCACCGTTGTCCGCTCGGTTGCCCTTATTGCTCGAACCCGGTCGCACTGGAAAAGCCGGCGTCGGAACTCGATACGGCGACCTGGAAGCGCGTCTTCTCGGAAGCCGCCAAAGCCGGCGTCCTGCATGTGCATCTGTCGGGCGGCGAACCCTGCGTGCGGACGGATATTGCGGACCTGACCGCGCATTGCGCCGACGTCGGCCTCTATACCAACCTCATCACCTCGGGCGTCGGCCTCAACCGCAGATTGTTCGATGCGTTGGTTGCGGCGCGGCTCGATCATCTCCAGCTCTCGATCCAGGACGCGGAGGCGGCGTCCGCCGATCGCATCGCAGGCTACGACGGCGCCTTCGCCCGCAAGAAGGAGATTGCGCGCTGGACCGTCGAGGCGGGACTGCCGCTGACGATCAACGCGGTCATGCATCGCGCCAACATCGCGCGCGCGGCGCGGATGGTGGAGCTGGCGATCGAGCTCGGCGCGCGCCGCGTGGAAGTCGCGCATGCGCAATATTACGGCTGGGGTCTGGTCAATCGCGCGGCGCTCATGCCCTCGCGCGCGGAAACCGAGATCGCGGTCGCCGCCGTCGAGGCGCTGCGCAAGACGCACGAGGGCGTGATCGTCATCGACCACGTCGTGCCCGATTATCACGCGCGCTATCCCAAGGCCTGCATGAGCGGCTGGGCGCGCCGCACGTTCAACGTCACGCCGTCGGGCAAGGTTCTGCCCTGCCATGCCGCCGAAACGATTCCGCATCTCGATTTCTGGAACGTGCGCGAGAGATCGGTGGCCGACATCTGGTACGAATCGCCGGCGTTCAACGCCTATCGCGGCCTCGACTGGATGAAGGAGCCCTGCCGCTCGTGCGAGCGCCGCGAAATCGATTTCGGCGGCTGCCGCTGCCAGGCGCTCGCGCTGACCGGCGACGCGCGCAACACCGATCCGATCTGCGAGAAGTCGCCGCTTCACGCCGGCGTCGGCGCGCTCGCGGCGCATGATGCGGCCTCGGGCGCGCTCGACTATCGGTATCGCCGTCTCGGCGCGAAGACCTGACGATCAGCGGCAGATCACGACCACGGGCACGCTGACGCTCGCGCGGTTCGACGGCGCGGGGAACGGTCCCGCGCGCCGCACCGCCGACAATGCCACGGTATCGAGCATGGAATTGCCGCTCGCGCTCGACAGCGAGGCGCTCGCGATCCGGCCGGACGGGGAGATCAGCAGCGCGACGACGACGCGGCCGCCGCCGCCAGCGGAGCAGGCCCGGCTGGTCGAGGCCGAGACCGCGCGCGCGACGACAGAGCGATAGCCGGCGGCGTCGAAGGCCTGCGCGGCGGGACGCGGCTGCCCGGCCGCGCCGAGCGAACGCGCCGCAATGCGGCGGCGCTCCTGCGCCGCTTGCGCCTGTTGTTCGCGCTGCGCCGCGCGCCTGGCTTGCGCCCGGCGCTCCTGCTCGAGTTCCGCGCGCTCTTCCGCCGCGCGCGCGCGCTCGCGGGCGATCCGTGCGGCGCGTTCGTGCGCCAGCTTCGCCGCTTTTTGTCGCGCTGCGGCGTCGCGCTCTTCCTGCGCGGCTTCGCGTGGGCTCTCGGCGGATGCGGCGTCCGCAGCGGGGGACGTGGCTGGCGCAGTCAATAGCGTCGCGGCGGCTTCGGGAGGTTGCGCCTCGGCCGCCTCGCGCTTCAGGGCCGCGGCGATCGTTTCCTCAGGCGGCGCCGGCTCCGGCATGGCGGGCGCCGCGATCTCGGCTGATATGCGGTTTGCGACAGCATCGTCCTGCATCGGCGCGTCCGCGGGCGTCGCCGCTTCGGCTTGTGCGGCGTCGGCGTTCGCTGCGCCGCCTTCGATGACGATCTCGACCGGAATTTCCTCGATCGCGTCCAGAGCGCGCAGGTTTTCGCGCCAGGCGTAAGCCCCGATCGCGACCAGCGCGGCATGCGCGCCCAAGACAAGCAACAGGGCCGGGGCGCGAGGCAGCAGCCTGCGCGCCGTCTCGCGCGCCGGCGGCGGGGCGGCGAAGTCGCGCGGCCGCGCTGCGGCTGCGATCGCATCCGCGATGGCGTGCGGCGCAACCGGCGCGTCGATCCATTGCTGGCGCGTCAGACTGAGCGACACACGCGCGTTTCCTTCCTCGATGCGACTGCCGCCTGTATGTGAGCCCCGGTCGGGGGCGTCGTCGCCGGTCTTGCCAGAAAGACTAGTAGGCGACCTCGCGAGGCGCTAGTAGGCTCCTCCCAAAGAACAAGTCGAGCGGCAGGCTGGGCGGAATACGCTGCGCATGACCGTCCGGCCTTGGGAGGTTGGAGATTGCGTATCACGTCGCCGGCGGCCGTGGTCGATGCGCCTGTCGATCCGAAATGCAGGTTCTGGCCGCGCATGTTCCAGCGACCGCGCCGCCTTGCAGACATCGCGCCCGCAGCGCCGCGTCTCCTTGCGGCGACGCTTCTCGCGGCGGCGGTCCTGTCGGGGCCTGCCGCGCCGACATTGGCGGCGGAGCCGGCGGAGTTGAAAATCGGCGTATTGCGCCAGCCGCAGCCGCGCGAAACCATTTCGATCCTCGAGACTCCGGCGGAAGACGAAACGCTCGCTGGCGCCGAACTCGGCGCCGACGACAACAACACGACGGGCGTGTTCAGCGACCAGAAATTCACGCCGATCGACGCGATCGCGCAGCCCGAGGACGATATCGCGAAAGCGGTCGCGAAGCTCGGCGACCGCGGCGTTTCATTCGTCATCGCCGACCTGCCGGCCGATCGGCTTCTGGCGGCCGCAGACGCCGGCAAGACGCGCGGCATGGTGTTCATCAATTCGGCGGCGCCCGACGATTCGCTGCGCGAGCAGGATTGCCGCGCCAACATTTTCCACGCTGCGCCGACGCGCTCCATGCTGACGGACGGTCTCGCGCAATATCTCGTCTGGAAGCAATGGCGGCGCTGGCTTCTGATCAAGGGGTCGCATCCGCAGGACGAGGCGCTTGCGGCGGCCTATCGCGCCAGCGCGAAGAAATTCGGCGCGAAGATCGTCGAGGAGCGGACGTTTGCGGACGCTGGCGGCGGCCGGCGCTCCGATACCGGCGTCGCGCAGGTTCAGCGCCAGATGCCGCAATTGACGCAGAACGCGCCCGCTTACGACGTGCTCGTCGCCGCCGACGAAAGCGACGTCTTCGCCGCCTATCTGCCCTATCGCACCTGGGATCCGCGCCCCGTCGCGGGCTCCGCCGGCCTGCGGCCCGAGAGCTGGAGCCCGGCGCACGAGCAATGGGGCGCGACGCAATTGCAGAATCGCTTCTATCGGCTGTTCAAGCGGCCGTTGCGCGCCCGCGACGCGCAGGCGTGGATGGCGATGCGCATGATCGGCGAGGCGGCGACGCGCACGCAGAGCGTCGACCCGAAAAAAATAGCCGATTACCTCGCCGCGCCGGAATTCGAGATCGCCGCCTTCAAGGGCCAGAAGCTGACGATTCGCCCGTGGAACCTGCAATTGCGCCAGCCGATCCTGTTGTCCGACGGGCGCACGGTGGTTTCCGTTTCGCCGCAGGAAGGTTTTCTGCATCAGACATCCACGCTCGATACGCTGGGCGCCGACAGACCGGAGACGAAATGCAAGCTGCGCTGATCCGCGTCTGTCTCGGCCTGACGCTGCTGCCGCTCGCCGGCGCCCCGGCGATGGCCTTCTCCGCCTATGTGACGAACGAGAAGGGCAATTCCGTCACAATCGTCGATATCGAGAAGATGGAGGCCGTGAAGACTTTTCCCGTCGGCAAGCGGCCACGCGGAATCGTTCTCAGTCCCGATGGCGCGCGGCTTTACGTCTGCGCGAGCGACGATAATGTGATCCAGATTTTCGATACCGCGTCCCTCAAGCTCATCGGCCGCATACCGACGTCCGATCCGGAGCAGGTCGTGCTCAGCCCCGACGGCGCGCGTCTCTACATCGCCAATGAGGACGACAATCTCATTTCGATCTTCGATGCGGCGACGCGCAAGCCGCTCGCCGAAGTGCCAGTCGGCGTGGAGCCGGAAGGCGTCGCCGTGTCGCCCGACGGCAAGACGATCGTCGCGACGTCGGAAACGACCAACATGGCGCATTTCATCGACGCCGGCGCGCGCAAGATCGTCGGCAACGTGCTGGTCGGCGCCCGCCCGCGCTTCGCCCTGTTCAAGCCCGACGGATCGGAACTGTGGGTGTCCTCGGAGGTCGGCGGCGCGGTGTCGGTCATCGATCCCGCGCAAAAGAAAGTGGTCGCGAAGGTCGAGTTCGAGATTCCCGGCCTGACGAAGGAGCAGGCGCAGCCCGTCGGCATCCGCATGACGGCGGACGGAAAGACGGCCTTCGTCGCGCTCGGGCCCGCCAATCGCGTGGCCGTCGTCGACACGGCGACGAAAAAGGTCGAGCGCTATCTTCTGGTCGGGCAGCGCGTGTGGCAGCTCGCGCTCACGCCCGACGACAAATATCTGCTCGCCGTCAATGGCGTGACCAACGACGTCTCGATCATCGACGTCGCGGCGCGAAAAGTATTGAAATCCGTTCAGGTCGGCATATTGCCCTGGGGCGTCGCGGTGACGCCGAAATGACGGCCGCCGATGCGACGGGACCACTCGCGCTCGAGGTCGCGGGCGTCAGCCACAGCTACGGCGCGCGCAAGGCGCTGGACGACGTCAGCCTGACGGTCGCGCCCGGCCAGTTCGCGGTCCTGCTGGGCCTCAACGGCGCGGGCAAGAGCACGCTCCTCTCGCTGATCACGCGGCTGTTTGCGGCGCGCGTCGGCCGCATCTCGATCTTCGGTTGCGATATCGCGGCGACGCCCGGCGAGGCGCTGCGCAGGATCGGCGTCGTCTTCCAGGCGCGCACGCTCGATCTCGATCTCTCGATCATGCAGAACCTGATCTATCACGCCGCGCTGCACGGCATCGGCCCCGCCGAGGCGCGCCGGCGCGGCATGGCGGTCCTGAAGCGCGTCGGGCTCGCGGAGCGCGCGAAGGACAAGGCGCGCGTGCTCTCCGGCGGGCAGATGCGCCGCATCGAGATCGCGCGCGCGCTGCTGCACAGCCCGCGCCTGTTGCTGCTGGACGAGCCGACGGTGGGCCTCGACGTCGCTGCGCGAGCCGAAATTCTGGCGCAGGTCCGCCAGCTTGTCGCCGAAGAGAAAATCGGCGTTCTCTGGACGACGCATCTGATGGACGAGGTGCAGGCGGACGACGAGGTCGTGGTGCTGCATCAGGGCAGGGCGCTCGTCTCGAGCCGCGCCGCCGATATCATCACGCAGACGGGCGCGGCCGACATGGCCGGCGCCTTTTCCGCGCTGACGGATGCGCGCAGGCGCGAGGCCGCGGCATGAGCGGGACGACCTCCATGGAGGCGCGCCAGTCCGCCGGCTTCACGGCGCGGCAATATGCGGTCTGCTTCGGCGGCATCGTCTGGCGCGAGGCGCTGCGCTTCGCCCATCAGCGCGAGCGCTTCGTCTCCGCGCTCGTGCGCCCGCTCGTCTGGCTGTTCATCTTCGCGGCGGGCTTTCGCCAAGCGCTCGGCATATCAATTATCCCACCCTACGAAACCTATGTCCTCTACGAGGTCTACATCACGCCCGGCCTGATGGCGATGATCCAGCTCTTCAACGGCATGCAATCGTCGCTGTCGATGGTCTACGACCGCGAGATGGGCAACATGCGCACCATGCTGGTGAGCCCGCTGCCGCGCTGGTTCATTCTCGTGTCGAAACTCGCGGCCGGCGCCGCCGTGTCTGTCGCGCAGGTCTACGCCTATCTGCTGATCGCCTATTTCTGGGACATCGAACCGCCGACCTGGTGGGGCTATCTCACCGTGCTGCCGGCGCTCGTGCTCGTCGGCCTCATGCTCGGCGCGCTCGGCATGCTGCTCTCTTCGCTCATCAAGCAGCTCGAGAATTTCGCCGGCGTGATGAATTTCGTCATTTTCCCGATGTTCTTCGCGTCCTCCGCGCTCTATCCGCTCTGGCGCGTGCGCGAGTCGAGCCCCTTTCTCTACCGCGTGTGCGAGGCCAATCCCTTCACGCACGCCGTCGAGCTGATCCGCTTTTCCTTCTACGGCAAGTTCGATCCGCTGTCCTTCGCCGTCGTGCTCGGCTGCGCGATCGTCTTCCTCGGCGCCGCGATCATCGCCTACGATCCGTCGCGCGGCCTGCTCGCGATGCGAGGTTGACTGATGCGCCCGCGCTCCCTCCTTCATCTGACGCTCGTGACGATTGTTGCAGTATTCTCGCCCGGTGCGGCGTCCGCCGCCGCCGCCGATCGCATACGGCTCGCCATCCAGAAGACCGGCACGGTCGCGTGGGAGATGGCCGTCATCCGCGCGAAGGGCCTGGACAAGAAAGCCGGGGTCGATCTCGCCGTCGTGGAACTCGCCTCGACCGACGCCGGCAAGATCGCCATCGCCGGCGGCGCCGCCGACGTGATCGTTTCCGACTGGCTGTGGGTCGCGCGCGAGCGCAGTCTCGGCTCGAAGCTCACGCTGCGTCCCTATTCGACGGCCGTCGGCGCCGTGATGGTCGCGAAGGACTCGCCGGTCCACACCATCGCCGACCTCGTGGGGCGCAAGATCGGCGTCGCGGGCGGGCCGCTCGACAAGAGCTGGCTGCTCCTGCAGGCGCAGGCCCTGCGCGAAGGCGTCGATCTGAAGAAGCAGGCGCAGGTCGTCTATGGCGCGCCGCCGTTGATCGCCGAAAAGCTGGCGCAGGGCGAGATCGACGCGGCGCTCGAGTTCTGGAATTTCTGCGCCGACCTCGAGGGCCGCGGCATGCGCCGCGCGATCGATATCCGCGAGGTGGAGCGCCAGCTCGGCGCCGCCGGCGCGCCGGTCGTGACGGGCTATGTCTTCGACGAGGAATGGGCCGCGCGCAACAAGGCGCTGCTGCGCCGCTTTTTCGCGATGACGGACGAGGCCAAGCGCCTGATCGCGACCTCGGACGAGGCCTGGGCGATCGTCGCGCCGATGATCGGCGCGAAGGAGGCGGCCGCGCTCTCCATCTATCGCCAGCGCTATGCGCAAGGCATTCCGGAGACATCGGCCGCCGAACAGGAGAATGACGCGCGCGCCCTGTATCGGGTTTTGTCCGGCATCGGCGGAGAGCAACTCGTCGGCCCCGCCAAAGACATGCCGGCGGGCGTATTCTGGGCGGACGCCCCATGACGACGCTCGCCCGCATCGCCTCTGTTCTGGTCCTTCTGGCGATCTGGCAGATCGCGGCGAGCCATGCGGCGCCGCGCCTCCTGCCGGCGCCGCTCGACGTCTTTTCGGCGATGGGCGCCGAAGCCCGGTCGGGCGCCCTGTTCGCAAATCTGCTCGCCACGCTGCTGCGCGTCGTGGCGGCCTTCGCGCTCGCCATGAGCATCGGCTCGGTCATCGGCGTGTGGATGGGCCGCAGGCGCGGCGTCGATGCCCTGCTCGATTCCTGGGTGCTGATCCTGCTCAACCTGCCGGCGCTCGTCGTGATCGTGCTCGCCTATATCTGGGTGGGGCTCAACGAGGCGGCCGCCATCGGCGCGGTCGCGCTCAACAAGTTGCCCAACACGATCGTGACCATGCGCGAAGGCGCGCGCGCGCTGGATCCCGGCCTGGACGAGATGGCGAGCGCCTTCCGCATGCCGGCGCTCACGCGCCTGCGCCATGTCGTCGTCCCGCAGCTCGCGCCCTATTTCGCGGCGGCGTCGCGCTCCGGGCTCTCGCTCGTCTGGAAGATCGTACTCGTCGTCGAACTGCTCGGGCGGCCGAACGGCGTCGGCTTCGAAATCGGCGCGGCTTTTCAGCTCTTCGACGTGCGGCTCCTGCTCGCCTATGCGCTTCCCTTCGTCGCGCTCATGCTGGCGATCGAAACTCTCGCGGTGCAACCCTTTGAACGACGTGCGTCCAACTGGCGGCTCACCGCGGCTTGAAGTCGCGATCGCCGAGAAGAGCTGGCGGACGGCCGGCGGCGCCGCGCTGCGCGCCATCGGCGATTGCACGCTGTCGCTCGGCCGCGGCGAAGTCGGCGCGCTGGTGGGGCCGTCGGGCTGCGGCAAGACCACGCTGATGCGTATCGTCGCCGGCCTCGACACGGCCTTCAGCGGCCAGGTCGTTCTGCCGGATCATGGCCGCCTCGGAATCGTGTTCCAGGAGCCGCGCCTGCTGCCCTGGCGCAACGTCGAGGACAATGTCCGCATCGCCGCGCCCGACGTCGACGAGGCCACCCTCGACGCGCTGTTCGGCATTTTGGGCCTTGCCGGGCATCGCCGGCATTTTCCCGGCCAGCTCTCGCTCGGCCTGGCGCGCCGTGTGGCGCTCGCCCGCGCGCTCGCCGTCGCGCCGGACCTGCTGCTGCTCGACGAGCCCTTCGTGTCGCTCGACGCCGCGCTGGCGCTGGCGCTGCGCAACGAGATCGCGGCGCTCGTCGAATCCCGACGCGTCACGACGCTGATCGTTACGCACGATCTCGACGAAGCCATCTATCTCGCCGATCGCATCTTTCTTCTTTCCGCGCGGCCCATGCGCGTGCGTGCGGCGCTCGACGTCGCCGCGCCGCGCGGGCGCATGACCGCGGACCTTGCGGCGCGCCTGCGCGCGGCTGCGCTTTCATCGGCGGGAGGCGCCTGATGAGCGTTTTATTCGCGCGGCTCCGGATGGCTCTCTGCGAGCTCATGGCCTTCGGCGCTCCAGCCGTCCGTGCCGTCCGGATACCAGATGACATTGGCGTATCCCATGGACAGCGCGCGTTTGGCCGCATTCCACGACATCCAGCAATCGGCCAGACAGTAGAAGACCAGCGGGCGCGCCTTGCCCGGACCGGAGGCGCGTTCGAGCCCCCGCGCGAAATAGGCCTGCGTTTCGGGCGCAATCGCGCCGTAGCCGACGTCGGGGAGCCACAGGCTGCCGGGAATGTTGTCGCGGCGCTTCTCGCGCCACACGGTGGATGCAGGGAGGTTTGGCGGTTTCGGCGCATGCGGCAGCACATCGATGAAGACGGCGGCCTTGTCCCGCCACAATTGCGCGGCGGCTTCCGTGTCGACGACGCGCGCGCCGGCGAGCGCCGTCGGCGTCGGGGACCTGTAGTCCTCCATGCGATAGCCTTGCGGCTCCGGTGGGCGATCGGCGGCGCGGACGGCGGCGGCGCCGGCGAGCAGCGCGAGAGCGCTCGCGATTATGCGGAAAATGCGATGGGTCAGTTTCATGCGACGCTCGAACATGCAGCCTGCGCGTTCAGGCAGATTATGAGGCGCGGGCGCGCCGGCCAAGCGGCCTGGCTATCGACCATCGTCGGGTTCGCGGTCCTCCTTGCGGCGTCGAGCAGCGGGAACGCCCAACCGGATTTCGCGCGCGAGATCGCCCCGGGCGTCTTCGCGCATCAGGGATTGATCGCGACGACGAGCCCGGCCAACCGCGGCGACATCGCCAATCTCGGCTTCATCGTCGGCGACGACGCCGTCGCGGTCGTCGATTGCGGCGGCAGCGTCGCCGTCGGCGAGCAATTGCTTGCGGCCGTGCGCGCCGCCACGGCCAAGCCGGTGCGCTATGTCATCATGACGCATGTCCACCCCGACCACACGTTCGGCGCGGCGGCCTTCGCGTCGACCGGCGCGACATACGTCGGTCATCGCAACTTGCCGCGCGCGCTGGCGGCGCGCGGCGAATATTATCTGCGCTCGTTTCGCGCGCAGCTCGGCGATGAGATCGAGCGCGTGAAGATCGTCGTTCCGACGCTGCTCGTCGACGACCGCATGACCCTCGACCTCGGCAATCGCCCGATCGAACTCAGGGCGTGGAAGACGAGCCATACCGACAACGACCTCACGATATTCGATCCGAAGTCGGGCGTGCTCTTCACCGGCGATCTCGTCTTCCTGCAACACACGCCGATCGTCGACGGCAGCCTGCTCGGATTCCAGAAGGTCATCGGCGAACTCGAAAAGATTCCCGCGACGCGTGTCGTTCCCGGGCACGGGCCCGTCGGCGCGGACTGGCCGCAGGCCGTGGCGAACGAGAAGCGCTATTTCGAGGTTCTGACGCGCGACCTGCGCCAATTGGTCAAGAAGGGCGCGGACGTCGAACAGGCGGCGACGCAGGCGGGCCAGTCCGAGCGCGACAAGTGGTCGCTCTTCGACGACTACGCGCCGCGCAATGCGACGGCGGGTCTGGCTGAAATCGAATGGGAGTAGTTGCCGCGCCTCGGCGATGCGCCTAGGCTCGGCGTCAACAAGAATACGGGAGGAAATCATGCAGCGTTTCATGCTCGCGTCCTGCGCGTTTCTTGTCGCGGGCGCGCTATGCGCGGCGGGCGGCGCCCGCGCCCAGACCGCCGACGAACTCTGGCAGGGACTGACGAAGGACATATTCCAGAGCCGCGCGATGACATCGGGCCGGGAGATGATCTCGCTGCAGGCGCCGCAGGAAGCGCGCGACGCCGCGCTCGTGCCCGTGACGATCAATCTCGAGCAGCCCGCCACCAGAGTCCGCAGCGTGACGCTCGTGATCGACGCCAATCCCGCGCCGATGGCCGCGAAATTCACGATCGGCCCCAACTCGGGACTGACGATGATCTCGACGCGCGTGCGTGTGAACGATTTCACCAATATGCATGCGGTCGCCGAAGCGTCGGACGGCTCGCTGCATATGACGCAGCGCTACATAAAGGGCGCGGGGGGCTGCGCTGCGCCCTCGGTCAAGAGCATGGACGAGGCGCTCGCCAATCTCGGCCTCATCAAGTATCGCGAAATACCGGCCGGCGATCTCGGCGCCGCCAATCGTCGCGAAGGCCAGATCATGATCCGCCATCCCAACGCCTCGGGCATGCAGATGGATCAGCGCACCAACAGCTATATTCCCGCCCGCTACGTCGACCAGCTCGTGGTCAAGCAGGGCGACGATCTTCTGTTCCAGATGGACGGCGGCATTTCGATTTCGGAAGACCCGAATTTCCGTTTCACCTTCGTGCCGAACGGCGCGAAGGCGTTGAGCATCGAGGCGCACGACAGCGACGGCAAGGTGTTCCGCCTCGTCGCGCCGCTGGGCAATGCGAGCTGATGGCGCGGACGCCGCAGCTCCTGCATCGATACGTCAACGGTATCGCAGGCGGTCGAATTATGTATTGGACCGCACGTCTCGTCCGGCGTTAGTTTCGCGGCGACGCATGGCGCCGGGAGGGCCCAGGGCCGCGGCGAGACCGCATGTTCGAAGGCTCGACCCCCCGTCGCGCCGGGCCGTCCTGTCCGCCGTCATCGCACAGACCTTCGCGGAGCCTCGCGCTTCGCGCGGACATGGAGCAGGACGTGGACGTTCATCAGCATTACATCGGCGGGCGGTGGACGCCGTCGCGCGGAACGGTGGCGGTTCTCAATCCGTCCGATGGCGTCAAAATGGCGGAGATCGCGCGCGGCGGCGCGGCCGAGATCGACGCGGCGGTCGCGGCCGGTCACGCGGCGATGAAGGGCGCATGGGGCGAACTCGACGCCGTCTCGCGCGGCCGCCTCCTGATGAAGGTGGCCGACCTCATCCGCCGCGACGCCGAGAAGCTTGCGAGGCTCGAGAGCGAGGACGTCGGCAAGCCGATGACGCTGGCGCGCGGCGACGTCGCCGTCTGCGCGCGCTATTTCGAATATTACGGGGCGGCCGCCGACAAAGTGCATGGCGAGACCATTCCCTTCATGAACGGCCATTCCGTCATGACCTTCTACGAGCCGCACGGCGTCACCGCGCATATCGTGCCGTGGAACTACCCGCTGCAGATGATGGGCCGCTCGGTCGCCCCGTCGCTCGCCATGGGCAACGCCGTCGTCCTGAAGCCCGCGGAGGATACGTCGCTCACCGCGCTCGCGCTCGTGCGCCTCACGGAAGAGGGGGGTTTCCCGGCGGGCGTCTTCAACGTGGTGACGGGCCTCGGCGATGAAGCCGGGGCCGCGCTCGCCGCTCATCCCGGCATCGGCCATGTCAGCTTCACTGGCTCGCGCGAGGTCGGCGTCCTCGTGCAGGCGGCGGCGGCCAAGAACACGATTCCCGTGACGCTCGAACTCGGCGGCAAGTCGCCGCAGGTCGTCTTCGGCGACGCCGATTTCACCGAGGCCGGCGCGACGATCGTGCGCGGCATCGCGCAAAACGCCGGCCAGACCTGCAGCGCGGGGTCGCGCGTGCTGATCGAGGACAGCGTCTACGACAAATTCACGGGCGAACTCGCCGAACGGTTCCGCGCGCTGTGTGTCGGTTCGGCGAGCCAGGACCTCGACCTCGGCCCGGTCGTCAACGCGACGCAAAAGGCGCGCGTCGAGCGCTACATCGACATCGCCCGCCGCGACAAGCTGCCGGTGCTGGCCGAAGGCGCGTTCGGCGGCAACCTGCCGGAGGGCGGCTATTACGTGAAGCCGACGCTGATCGGCGACGTGCCGCCCGATCACGTTCTCGGCCAAGAAGAGATTTTCGGGCCCGTGCTCGTCGCCATGCGCTTCAAGGACGAGGACGACGCCATCCGCATCGCCAATTGCACGCCCTACGGGCTTGCCGCCGGCGTATGGACGAGCAATCTCGGGCGGTCGATGCGTCTGTCGCGCAAGATCCAGTCGGGCCAGGTCTTCGTGAACAATTATGGCGCGGGCGGCGGCGTCGAATTGCCGTTCGGCGGCATGAAAGGGTCGGGCCACGGCCGCGAGAAGGGCTTCGAGGCGCTCTACGCTTTCGGCGCGCTGAAGACCGTCACCATCAAGCACGGCTGAGGATCATGAGCGCACCCAAACCAGATGCGCGCAGGCCGCTTGCAGGCCTGCTCGTCGTTTCGCTCGAGCAGGCGGTCGCAGCGCCCTATTGTTCGTCGCGCTTGGCCGACGCCGGCGCGCGGGTCATCAAGATCGAGCGGCCGGAAGGCGATTTTGCGCGGGGATACGATACCGCCGCGGCGGGTTCGTCCAGCTATTTCGTCTGGCTCAATCGCGGCAAGGAAAGTCTCGTCGTCGACATCAAGAATCCGGCCGACGCGAGACTTCTGCACGCCATGCTCGCGAAGGCCGACGTGTTCATCCAGAACCTCGCGCCGGGCGCGGCCGCGCGCGCGGGCCTCGGCTCGGAGGCGTTGCGCGCGAAAAACCCGCGGCTGATCACGGTCGATATTTCCGGCTACGGTCCCGGAAATTCCTACACCGACATGAAGGCCTACGACCTGCTGGTGCAGGCCGAGAGCGGACTTGCCGGCATCACCGGCCATCCGGCGGGGCCCGGCCGCGTCGGGGTCTCGGTCTGCGACATCGCCTGCGGCATGGCGGCTCATGCGGCGATCCTCGAAGCTCTGATTGCGCGTTCCATCACCGGCTCAGGCGCGGCGATCGAGACCAGCCTGTTCGCCGGCATGGCCGACTGGATGAACGTGCCGCTCATCTATTTCGAGGGCACGGGCGCGGCGCCGAGGCGGATGGGCCTCGCGCATCCCTCCATCTGCCCCTACGGCGCCTTCGCGCTGAAGGACGGCAGCCTCGTGCTGATCTCGATCCAGAACGAGCGCGAATGGGCGAATTTCTGCCGTGTCGTGATGGGCGACGCCGATCTGCCGAAGCGGTCCGGCTACGAAAGCAACACCATCCGTGTCGCCAACCGCGACAAGGTCGACGCCCATGTCGGCTCCGTCTTCGCGAAGCTCGGCCGCGAAGAAGCGGAGGCGCTCCTGCGCGAGGCGGATACGGCCTACGGCTTCGTCAACACGGTCGCCGAACTCGCGCATCACCCGGCGCTGCGCCGCGTCGAGGTCGCGACGCCGAACGGACCGGTGTCCATCGTCGCGCCGCCGGCGACACGCGACGGCGCGGAGCCGGACCTCGGGCCCATTCCGCAGATCGGCCAGCACAGCGAAGCGATCCGGCGCGAGTTCTCGGAACCGGGCGAACGCGCGGTCTGAGGCGCTGTGGACGTCGCAGAGGAACAAAGGGAAATTCCATGAGACTTCAGGACAAGATCGCGATCGTGACCGGCGCTGGCGGCGGCTTCGGCGAAGGCGTGGCTAGGCGGTTCGCGGAGGAGGGCGCCAGGGTCGTCGTCGTTGACATCCGCGAGGGCGAGGCCCAGCGCGTCGCCAGGGAAATCGGCGCCGCGGCGATCGCGCTCAGGGCCGATGTCGGCGACGCCGGCGACGTGCAGCGGGTCGTCGACGAGACGAAGGCGAAATTCGGCGCGCCGCACATTCTCGTCAACAACGCCGGCGTGACGCACAGGAACCGGCCGATCATGGAAGTCGACGAGGCGACTTTCGATCACATCTTCCGGGTCAACGTGAAATCGATCTTCCATTTCGTGCGTTCCGCGGCCCCCGTCATGCGCGACGCCGGCGGCGGCGTGATTCTCAATGTCGGCTCCACGGCGGGCATCCGGCCGCGCCCGGGCCTCACCTGGTACAATGCGACCAAGGGCGCGGTGAACCTCGCCTCGAAGTCGCTGGCCGTCGAACTCGCGCCCTGGAAAATCCGGGTCAACGCGATCTGCCCGGTCATCGGCGAGACGGGCCTGCTCGAAGCCTTCATGGGCATGCCCGACACGCCGGAGAACCGCGCGAAGTTTCTCGCCACCATTCCGCTCGGCCGCATGTCGCGACCCGTCGATATCGCCAACGCCGCGCTTTATCTCGCCTCCGACGAGGCGGAGTTCATCACCGGCGTCGAGTTTCCGGTCGATGGCGGGCGCACGGTTTGACCGAGGCGCGCAAGGTCTGGATCGAAGCTGCGTTGAACGGGCCATGGGGTCGCGAGCGCCAGCCCGGGATTCCGGTTGCGGTCGAGGAGATCGTCGCCGACGGGATCGCAGCGGCGGAGGCCGGCGCGGCCATCGTTCATGTTCACGCCTACGATTCGTCGACCGGCCGGCAGAACGACCGGTGGGAGATCTACGCACGCATCATCGAGGGCATTCGCGCCAGGGCCGACGTCATCGTCTACCCGACCATTCCGCTCGCGGGCTCCGACTATGCGAGCGCTAATGCGCAGCAGCGCTTCGTCCACACGGCGGAGCTCGCGCGCCGCGGCCTGCTCGAATGGACGGTGTGCGATCCCGGCTCCTGCAATTTCGCGCGCTTCGACGAGATGGACGACCAGGCCGCCGGCTTCGTCTACCAGAATTCGATGGCCGACATCCGCGAAGGCCTGCGCCTCTCGCGCGACTGCAAGCTGCATCCGGGCTACGCCATCTACGAGCCCGGCTTCACGCGGCTGGGCGCGGCGCTCGCGGACGCGACGCCTGGCCTGCCGCAGCCAATCTACCGCTTCATGTTCTCCGACGAATTCGCCTGGGGCTTTCCCGCGAAACCCGCCTATCTCGACACGCATCTCGCGCTGCTCGCCGAATGTGCGCCGGGCGCGCCCTGGATGGTCGCGGGCCTCGGCGTCGACATACGCCCGTTGATCGCGCCGGCCGTCGAACGCGGCGGACATGTCCGCGTGGGCCTCGAGGACGCGCCATGGCGAACGGAACTGACCAATCGCGCATGGGTCGAAATCGCGGCAAGGCAAATTCGCGCGGCGGGCGGCGAACCGGCGAAGGCGAAGGAGGTGCGCGCGGCGCTCGGCGGCTGATCAGGCCGGCTTGTCGTCGATGACGCTGACATGCGCCGCGACGATCCGCCATCCCTCGGGCATGCGAACCCAGGTCTGCATCTGCCGCCGGGGCGCGCGGGGCGCGGGGGCGCGGGTGAACAGCGTGGAGGGCGGCGCCGTGTCGCGGCCGTGGGTCGTGACGACGGGGGGCCGACGGGAGCGGCAGCCGCCAGCCGGCGAACGGCCGGCGCGAAAGGCGGCGATCTCGTCGAAGCCGTAGAGATTCTCGCCGCCGCCGTAGCGGATCGCGCGCGCGTCGCGCCAGAAGAAATTGTCGAGCGCCTCCACGTCGTTCGTCACCAGCGCCGTCTCGTAGCGCGCGAATTCCGCCTCCACTTCGGCCAGCGTCTGCGGATCGTCGACGATCATCTGTTTCTCCGTCATTCGGCGACCGGCGCCGCGCACACGCCGGACATCTGCAGGGCGTGGGCCGCGCGCAGCGCGAGGTCCTCGCGCCACGGCGGCGCGATGATCTGCACGCCGATCGGCAGGCGCTCGCCCGCCGTCCATACCGGAACCGCAACGACCGGCAGGCCGATGAACGAGATCGGCTGCGTGTAGACGCCGATATTCGGCCGCACCGGCATTTCGACGCCATCGAGAACGAAAGTAGCCTGCCCGCCTTTCGGCGCGCGGCAGGGCGTGGCCGGCGCAATGACGAGGTCGACCTCCTCGAACAATTGCAACACGAGTTCGCGATAGCGCCGCCGGAATTTTTGCGCGCGAATAATCCAGTGCGCGGGCAGCATGGCGCCGGCGACGAGACGGTCGCGCACGGCGGGATCGAAATCCTGCGCGCGGGCGCGCAGCCGGGCGAGATGCAGGTCCGCGCCTTCCGCCATGGTGATGAGAAAGGCCGCGGCCCGCGCGCGCTGCGCTTCCGGGATTTCGATTTCGTGGGCCACGCCGAGCGCCTTGCAGACGACGTCCACGGCCGCATATGCGGCAGGCTCGCCGCCCCGTGCGAAATATCCGCCGGCGCGCGCGATGCGCAGGCCCTGCGTTCCTGCTGGAAGGGCGCCGACGACGGGTTCGACCGGGCGTGGCGCCTGCGCCAGATCGTCCGCGTCGTGGCCCTGCATCGCGTCATAGGCGAGCGCGAGGTCGTCCACCGAGCGCGCGATGGGTCCAAGGTGATCGAGCGAGCCGACGAAAGGAAAGGAACCGGCGCGCGACAGACGTCCGTAGGTCGGCTTCAACCCGAACAGGCCACAGAAGGAAGACGGTACGCGGATCGAGCCGTTGGTGTCGGAGCCCAGCGAAATCGCGGCCATGCCGGCGGCGACCGCCGCGCCGCTGCCGCCTGACGAGCCGCCAGACATATGCGCGGGATCGTGCGGATTGCGCGAGGCGCCGGCATGCGCGTTCTCGCCGGTGAAATCGTAGGCGTATTCGCCCATGTTGACCGCGCCGAGCAGGATGGCGTCGGCCGCCTCCATTTTTCGTACGAGACTCGCGTCGCGGGGCGCCGGCTCTTGATCGGCGTTGATCTTCGAGCCCGCCAGCGTCACGACGCCCGCGACGTCGAACAGGTTCTTGACGCAATAGGTTGCGCCGGCGAGCGGACCGACCCTTTCGCCCCGCGCGATGCGCGCGTCGATATCGGCGGCCTTTGCGCGCGCCCGGCCTGCGAGGACTGCTGTGTAGGCGTTGAGGCGGGGGTTTTGCGCCGCGATGCGCGCGAGACTTGCGTCGACGATTTCAGTCGCCGTCAGCTTGCCGCCTGCGACGGCGGCGACGCATTCGGATGCGGTCAAGCGGAAGGCGTCGCTCATGCCGTATAGACCGGCGCGGGTTCGGCGTGATCGTCGAGCGGATAGTCGCCGACGAGTTTCGCCATGCGCTCGGCCGTCTCGAGATTCGCGCGCGTGGCGGCGCGCATCTCGTCGGTGAGCGCGAGGTCGAGCAGTTTCGCGGCCTCGGCGATATAGGCGTCCCAATCCTCTGACGTCATCGCTTGTCCTCACGCCGCCTTGGCGGCCATGAAGGCGCGCCAGCCGCCATAAGCGGAAATGTCTTCCGCGCCGCGCACGGCTTCGGCTTCCACGAGGAAGCCCTTCGGCGTCGTGCCGTCGGCCAGCAGCAGCGTGCCGACGCCAAGCGGTGCGGGAATGCCGGATACGAAGACCCCAAAGGCCGCCGCGCTCAATGTCCAGACCTCCGTGGCGATCGCTGCGCCCTGTCCGGCGGCGACGCGCAACAGCCCAGGCCGGAACGGCGGCCCGCCCGGCAGCGCATAGAAGCGATAGTCCGGCCTTGTTTCGACCGTGCGTGAGAATCGCGCGCCGAGGCCGGTCAATTCGCGATTGAGCGGCAAGCCCGACATATGCGCACCCACGACGACGATTTCGATTTCGCCGGACATGATCTCTCCCGAAAATTTGGCGGGCGGGTTGGCGGCGCCGGTCGCGCCCAGCGGAACCCCGGCTGCGGCCTGAAATTCCGCGCCGAGGCCGGCGATCAGATGATCTTCGCCCGCCGGCGCGATGAAGGTGACGCCCGCCGGAAAGCCATCGGCGCGGAACCCGCCGGGAACGGCGAGCGCGCAGAGGTCGAGCAGATTGACGAAATTTGTATAGGTTCCCAGCTCCGCATTCGGCCCGAGCGGATCGGCGAGCACGTCGGCGACGCTGCGTGGACGCGGGAATGTCGGCACGACGAGCGCGTCGATCTCCTTCCAGACGGCGGACGCCGCGCGGCGCAGACCGGCGAGACGGTAGAGCCCCGCGAAAGCGTCGGCGGCCGAAAATTTCGCCGCACCCGCCAAAATGCCGCGCGTGACGACCAGAAACGAATCCGGCGATCTTTCGATAAAGTCGCGGACCGCCGCATACCGTTCCGCCACCCATGGTCCTTCGTAGAGCAGGCGCGCGGTCTCGAAAAAGGGCGCGAGCGAGACCTCGACGATCTGCGCGCCGCGCGCGCGCAATGCGCCGAGATGCGCGTCGAACGCCGCTTCCGCAAGTCCGTCGCCGCCGAATTTTCGGCTCGCCGCGTCGGGCGCGCCGATGCGCAGGCCGTTCACGTCCGCCGACGGCGCGCCCGGCGTGAAATCGCGCGAGAAGGCGTCCTGAGGATCGAAGCCCGCCATGGCGGTGTAGATTTCCCACGCGTCCGGCGTCGTCAGCGCGAAGACGGACACGCAATCGAGCGTGCGGCAGGCGGGCGTCACGCCATGCGTCGACACTGCGCCGACGGTCGGTTTCAGGCCGACGATATTGTTGAGGCCGGCCGGTACGCGGCCCGATCCCGCCGTATCCGTGCCGAGCGCGAAGGAGACGAGGCCGCGCGCGACGGCGACCGCGGAGCCGGAACTCGAGCCGCCGGGCGCGATCGCTGGATCGAAGGAATTGCGCGGCGCCGTATAGGGCGTGCGCAGGCCGACGAGGCCTGTTGCGAACTGGTCGAGATTGGTCTTGCCGATGACAAGCGCGCCCGCCGCGCGCAGCCGCGCGACCGCGGCCGCGTCCGCCTGCGGCGAAAAAGCGAAGTCGGGACAGGCCGCCGTGGTCGGCAGGCCGACGACGTCGATATTGTCCTTGACCGCGAAGGGAACGCCCCACAGCGGCTTTTCGCGCGCGCCGAGCGCGTCAGCTTCGGCATGAACGTCGGCGCGCGGCCTGAGCGCGATGAAAATGCCGGGATCGTTCGCCGCCGCGATGCGGTCGTAGACGAGATCGATCAGCGAATGCGGATCGAGACCGCCGTCATAGGCGGCGCGCAGCGAAACCAGATCGAGCGACAAATCCTTCATGCGGCATGGTCCTGCGCGGGCGGATGCGGAATGGCCTCAAGCAGCGCGCGCGTATAGTCGCTCGCGGGCGCGGTCAGCACATGTTCTGTTGGGCCCTGTTCCACGATCTGGCCGGCGCGCATGACGATGACGCGGTCGCACAGCAGGCGCACGACGTTGAGATCGTGGCTGACGAAGAGATAGCTCATGCCCGAGCGCTGCTTGAGATCATGCAGCAGGTTGAGCACGACGGCCTGCACGGACACGTCGAGCGCCGCCGTGGGCTCGTCGAGCACGACGAGATCGGGATCGAGCGCGATGGCGCGCGCGATGCCGACGCGGGCCTTCTGTCCGCCGGACAATTGATGCGGCAGCCGATCGAGCAGCTCGGCCGGCAGTCCGACGAGCCGCGAGAGCTCCTCGCAGCGCGCGCGCAGCGCCGCCGCCTTCATCGGCGGCCCGAGCCGCAGGATCGGATCGGCGATGGCGCGCGCGGCCGTATAGCGCGGATTGAGGCTCTCGGTCGGGTCCTGGAAGACCATCTGCAATTTGCCGCGTTTCGGGTGGCGCGCGAAATCGCGGGCGGGCGTCGCGCCAATATCCTCGCCGGCGAACAGGATGCGGCCGGACATCGGATCGATCAGGCGCATCAGCATCATCGACGTCGTCGATTTGCCGCAACCGGACTCGCCGACGAGGCCGACGCTCTCGCCGCGCTTGATCTGGAAATCGACGCCGCCGACCGCCTTGAAGGGCTCGGGCGCGGGCGGCGCCTTGCCGACGAGTTTCAGGAGCGGACTGGTCTTGTCGATTCTCGGATATTCCTTGGTCAGGCCCTCGATCGAGAGAATGATCTCATCGGCGGCCTGTGTCGTCTGCGCCTCGACTTCGGGCCTGTCGTCGCTTTCCGGCAGCAGCGCGCGCAATGTCGAATCGAGCCGCGGCGTCGCGCGCATCAGGCGGCGAGTGTAGGGATGCTGGGGCCGCGCGAAAATGTCGGCCGCCGCCGCCGTTTCGACAAGCCGCCCCTTCTCCATCACGGCGACGCGGTCGCAATAGGCGGCGGCGAGGCCGAGATCGTGGGTGATGAGAATGGTCGACATGTCGCGCCGGCGCGTGAGTTCGACCACGAGATCCATCACCGCCTTCTGCGTCGTCACGTCGAGGCCCGTCGTCGGCTCGTCGGCGATCAGCAATTGCGGCTGGCAGGCGAGCGCAAGCGCGATGACGACGCGCTGACACATGCCGCCGGAAAGTTCGAACGGATAGGCGTCATAGCGTTCCGCTGCGCGCGCGATGCGCACTTCCTCCAGCGCCGCGATCGCCTTCTCCTTCGCATCCAGCGAGGTCGCGCGCGCGTGACGCTTCAGGACGTCGGCGATCTGCACGCCGATCGGCCGGATCGGGTTGAGCGCCGCGCGCGGGTTCTGAAAAATCATTGACATTTCGCGGCCGCGCAGGTCGCGCATTTCCGTCTCGCTCAGTTCCGCGAGCCGCATGCCGGAATAGACGATCGAGCCTTGCGCGATGCGGCCGGCGCGATCGAGAATGCGCATGGCGGCGTAGGAGGTGACGGACTTGCCGGAGCCGGATTCGCCGACGAGCGCGAGCGTCTCGCCCTTGGCGACGGCGAAGGAGACTTTCTCGACCGCGCGCACGATCCCGCGGCGCGTGGAAAACTCGATGGTGACGTCGTCAATGTCGAGCAGAGGGGGATTAGCCATGGGTTACCCTCACGTGCGCCGCTGCGGATCGACGATGTCGCGCAGACCATCGCCGAGCAGGTTGAAGCAGAAAACGGCGAGCATCAGCGACAGGCCCGGGAAGACGGCGATCCACCATTCGCCGGAGGCGATGAAGGAGGCGCCTTCGGCGACCATGATGCCCCATTCCGGCGTCGGCGGGCGAACGCCGAGGCCGATGAAGGAGAGGCCCGCCGCGTTGAGGATGGCGTAACCCATGGTCAGCGACATCTGCACCATCATCAGCGGCAGGATGTTCGGCAGGATCTGCCCGAACAGGATGCGCCAGTCGGAATTGCCGGTCAGGCGCGCCGCCTGCACGAAACCCGCCTCGCGGCGGATGTTCGCCTCCGCGCGCGCAAGTCGCGCATAGAGCGGAAAATTGATGATGGCGGTAGCGATGACGATGTTGGTCACCGTATTGCCGAGCGCCGCCACGATGCCCATGGCGAGTACGAACAGCGGGAAGGCCATGATCGTGTCCGAGACGCGGCCGACGATGCGATCCGTCCATCCGCCGAAATAGCCGGCAGCGACGCCGGCGACGCCGCCGAGCGCGAAGACAAGCGCGACGGAAGCGATGGCGATAGTCATGTCGAGCCGCGTCGCCACGAGGACGCGGCTGAAGATGTCGCGACCGAGCTGGTCCGTGCCGAACAGATGCTTCAGGCCAGGCTTCTGCAGGGCGGCCGCCGTGTCGCTGGCGAATGCGTCGTGCGGCGCGATCCAGGGGCCGAAGATCGCGATCAGCACGAGCGCGACGAACAGCGCGAAGGACAGGCCCGTGACGGGGTTGTCGGAGATGACGAAGGCGCCGTGGCGCAGCAGCGCCTTCAGACCCGTGGCGTTGCGCGGCGCGTCCGGGGCGGCGGTCATGGCGGCGGCGCGGCTCATGCTTCGATCCTCACGCGCGGATCGATCACGCCGTAGAGCAGATCGATGCAGAGGTTGAGAAAGACGTAGAGGATCGCCATGGCCAGCACGAATCCCTGCACGGGCGCATAGTCGGACGCGATCAGCGCCTCGACGGCGTAGGAGCCGATGCCCGGCCAGGCGAAGACCTTCTCGACCAGCACATTCGCGCCCAGCAGGAAGGAGAAGACCATGCCGAGCGTGGTGACGATCGGCAGAAGCGCGTTGCGCAACGCATAGCGGATGACGACGGTCGACGGTTCCAGCCCCGCCGCGCGCGCCGTGCGGATGAATTCGGAGCCGAGCACGCTGAGCATGGAGGCGCGCGTGATGCGCGCGATCGGCGCGAGCGAGAAGACCGCGAGCGTGATCGCCGGCAGCGCGATCTGCGCCAGCGTCGCCCGGAATGTCTCGAAATCGCGCGCGATCAGGCTGTCGATCAGATAGAAGCCGGTGATGGTCGGCGGCGCAGACGAGAAGACGTCGAGCCGGCCAAGCGGCGCCGGCGCCCAGCCGAGCAGAAAGTAGAAGACGTAGACGAAGAGAAGACCGGTGAAGAAAACCGGCAGCGAGACGCCGGCCGTCGCTACCACGCGGCAGAGATGGTCGACCCACGATCCCTGGCGCAACGCCGCGATCACGCCGAGCGGCAGGGCGATGGCGAGAGCAAGGACGAGCCCGGCGAGCGTCAGTTCGGCCGAGGCTGGCAGGCGCGACGCGATCTCGCTGACGACCGGTTGCCCCGTCGTCAGCGAGACGCCGAGATTGCCGTGCATGAGATCGCCGATGTAGTTCCAGAACTGGACGGGCAGCGATTGATCGAGGCCGAGCTTGTGGCGGATTTCCGCGATCGCCGCAGGCGTCGCGGCGGGCCCCGCGAAATAGGACGCCGTGTCGCCCGGCAGCACGCGCGTCAGCAGGAAGGTGACGATCACGACGCCGATCAGGCTCGGCGCGGACGCCGCGATGCGTTTGAGCGTGGTCTGCAGCATGGCGTCAGCCCTTGCTCATCGAACGATAGTCGAGGCGCCGGTGGAACCAGTAGGCGTAGCCGTCGACGTTCTTCTGCATGGCGACGTTGGCGTAGGGCTGGAAGATCGGAATGCGCGGCACGTCCTCGAAAGCGAGATCGACGAAGCCCTTCACGCTCGCGTCATAGGTCGCCTTGTCGCCGATCGCCGCCGAATTGCGCGCGGCGGCGATCAGCTTGTCCATCGCCGGGTTCTGGTAGCTCATCGTGTTGAAGATCGAGTTCTGGCCGTCGTAGCACCAGAAGAAGAAA
>OEIU01000299.1_pt1 | contig 49804 bp, 43 predicted proteins | sample 1539221 | NCBI WGS metagenome assembly OEIU01 (sample SAMN03792071, study PRJEB22550) | activated sludge metagenome | feature: wastewater treatment plant; material: activated sludge; isolation source: Wastewater treatment plant of a petroleum refinery complex | place: Argentina: Zarate | collected... | reverse complement strand
GCTCGTCGTCGCGGCAGCGCACGATGGCGCGCTTGCCGTCCTTCGGCATGATGAACGAGAGCGACGAGGAATTGACCTTGCGCGGATGGATCGAGATTCCATACTTCGCGCTCATGTCCTGAAACATGCGGCCGAGCCAGTCGTTGGCGACGGTCGCGATCAGGTCGGGCACGATGCCGAGCTTGGCGCAGCAGAATGCCGCGGTGACGGCGTTGCCGCCAAAGGACACGGCATAGGCGGAAGCCACATGTTTTTCGTCGCCGGTCGGCATGTGGTCGGTGATGAAGGTAACGTCGATATAGGTCTGTCCGATGAAGAGAGCCTGCATTCGTTTTCCGTCATGAGCTGAGGGGTGGTCCCGGCCCGGCACACATACATTAGCACCGGTTATCGGATGCATTCGCCGAAATTATTCGCAGCCGTGCCGTGTTTGTAGCTTGAGATGGGAGTATGAGGAGAATACGACCGTCTCTGGGAGCTTAGGCATGCGCTTAGGTAGTTTTGGGCACACTGCCGTATAACGGCTGACGGCTGCCCGGGTTTCCCGGTGGCGCGACAAAAGTGGAGGGAATGATGACCGTTTATTCCGGTCCGGTTTTCGACATGGCGGTTGAGCAATTTGGCGTCATCGCCAACCATCTGGAAATTCCGATGGATGAGCGCGACCGGCTCCTGATGCCGAAGCGGGCCATCACGGTCTCCTGTCCGATTCACCGCGACGACGGCACGATCTCGGTGTTCGAAGGCTACCGGGTGCAGCATCACCTCACGCTCGGGCCGACCAAGGGCGGCACGCGGTTTGCGCCCTCCGTCGACATCGGCGAGGTTGCGGCGCTTGCGATCTGGATGAGCTGGAAGTGCGCGCTGGTCGGGCTGCCCTATGGCGGCGCCAAGGGCGGCGTCAATGTCGACCTCTCCACGATTTCGAGGCGCGAACTGGAAGCGCTGTCGCGCCGCTACATGCAGGAAATGATTCCATTCGTCGGCCCGCATACCGACGTGATGGCGCCGGACATGGGCACCAACGAGCAGGTGATGGCCTGGTTCATGGACACCTATTCGATGTATCAGGGCCAGACCGTGACCGAAATCGTCACCGGCAAGCCGGTTGCGTCAGGCGGTACGCTGGGGCGGCGCGAGGCGACCGGACGCGGCGTCGCCTATCTTGCCAGACGGGTGCTGAAGGAGCTGTCGATCAATCCGGGCACGGCGACCGCCGTGATCCAGGGCTTTGGCAATGTCGGATCGTATGCGGCGCTCGAACTGCACAATTGCGGCCTCAAGATCATTGCGGTCAGCGATCACACCGGCGCACTGCACGATCCCGCCGGGCTCGACATTCCCGCCCTGATGCGGCACGCCGGCACGCATGGCAGCATCGCCGGCTTCTCCAACCAGCTTACCTTCGATCCCGAAGAGATACTCACCTTGAAGTGCGACGTGCTGGTGCCGGCGGCGATGGAGCGGGTGATCGATGCCGGGGTCGCGGAGAACCTCAAATGCCGTGTGCTGGCGGAAGGCGCCAACGGCCCGACTACGCCGGAAGCCGATCTGGTGCTGGAAAAGCGCCAGGGCGACGTGTTCCTGATCCCCGACATCCTCTGCAATTCCGGCGGCGTCGTGGTCAGCTATTTCGAATGGGTGCAGGATCTGCAGCAATTGTTCTGGGAGGAGGAAGAGGTGACGCGGCGCGAATACGCGATTCTCGATCGCGCCTTCGATACGATGCTGCAGCGTGCGAAGGCCGACAAGGTCCCGCATCGCACGGCGGCCATGGCGATCGGCGTGGAGAAGGTGCGCGCCGCCAAGAACACGCGAGGACTGTTTCCGTGATCATCGGCCTCGACCACGTCGTTGTTCTGACCGGCGACATCAAGGCGGCCTCCGCCGCCTACCAGACCTTGTTCGCCCGCACGCCTTCCTGGCAGAACAGCGGCGACGGCGCCGATCGCGTCCTGTTCACGCTCGACAACACGTCGCTGGAACTGATGGCGCCGAGCGGCGAGGATGCAAATGCCGATCGCATTCGTAACGTGCTGGCCGCGCAGGGCGAGGGGCTGGCGAGCATCTGCTTTCGCACCGGCGACATTGCGAAGATGCATCGCAGGCTCGACCGCCTGACGCTGAAGCCGGAGCCGATTGCCGAGGTCGAAAGCCGCGATGCGGTCTCGGGCGCAACGCTGTCATGGAAGCGCACGCGAACCGCGACGGACGCCACGCGCGGTGTCCGCCTGTTCTTCCTCGAGCGCGACAAGGAGCGGCCGCTATCGGTGCGGACGACGCCGGCTTCGATCACCGCGATGGATCATGTCGTGGTCTCGACGTCGGATCCCGAACGCGCCGCCGCGCTCTATGGCGCGCGGCTCGGCCTCGACATGGCGCTCGACCGCTCGCATCCCGACTGGGGCCGGTTGATGTTCTTCCGCTGCGGCGACCTCATCGTCGAGGTGACGCACCGGCCGGGCAAGCAGGCCGATACGACGACGGATAAATTATATGGCCTGTGCTGGCGCGTCGCCGACATCGAGGCCACCCATGCGCGGCTGGTGCAGGCCGGCGTCGACGTCTCGGAAATCCGTACCGGCCGCAAGCCGGGAACGCGGGTGATGACGGTGCGGAAGGGCACGTGCGGCGTGCCGACACTGCTGGTGCAGCCGTCGCCGGGGAGGGACGTGTGAGCTTACCCTCCAGGGGAGGGTGAACAAGCTTCGTTCTCAAATGCCGCCTTGCATGCTACAGCTTGCCTGATGCATCCATCGGGCGGTTGATTTGGCAAAGGCGAAACGGACTCAAAAGTGGCAGCGTGACCCCGAGGGGATGCGGCTTCGCATTCTCGAGGCGGCCAAGCAGGAATTCGCCGCCCATGGCCTCGCCGGCGCGCGTGTCGACCGCATCGCGGCCAATGCCGGCGCCAACAAGCGCATGCTGTACTACCATGTCGGCAACAAGGAAGACCTCTACCTCACGGTGCTGGAAGGCGCCTATGAGAAGATCCGTTCCGAGGAGCGCGAGCTCGATCTCGAACATCTCGATCCGCCGAACGCGATCGAGCGTCTGATCGAGTTCACGTGGAATTACTTTCTACGCAACCCGGAATTCCTGGCGCTGCTCAACACCGAAAACCTGGCCAAGGCGCGCCACCTGAAGCGCTCGACCAAGGTCAAATCGATGCATTCGCCGTTCGTCGAGATGATCCGCACGGTGGTGACACGCGGCGTCGAAAGCGGCGATTTCCGCGTCGCGGTCGATCCGGTCCAGCTCTACATCTCGATCGCCGGGCTGTGCTTCTTCTATCTCTCCAACAGCGCCACGCTCTCCGTGATCTTCGGCCGCGATCTCCTGAAGAAGGAGGCGAGGGACGAGCGGCTCGCCCACATGGTGGCCCTGGTGCTGGCGGCGCTGACCGGAAAATCGACCGCGGACTTTGGCAGGATTGTGGGGCCGGGTGTGCGGTCGCCGGAACATCAGCCGGTCTGATAAGTCTGGCATTCTCGCCGTCATGGCCGGGCATGACCATGTATGACGGCGCAATCTCTCGCGTCCAAACGTCGCAAATGGCGCTTTGAAAACCCGCTTGCCAGTATTTATCCAACGGGTTAATTTCGTGCCCATAAGACAATCCCAGGGAGCGGAATGTGGCCGAGCTGAAGCCCGAGAGTGCGGTATCGAAAGCGCTGAACGCGGCGTGGGTGCGGCCGTTCCTGTTCCTGATCTTCATCGTGGTGATGTGGGACGTCACCATCCGCGTGTTCCAGATTCCGGCCTATCAGATCCCGTCGCCCGGCGATGTCGTGGCGGTGCTGCGGACCGAGTGGCCGGAACTGCTGCGGCAGTCGTGGCCCACCACCTACGCCACCATTTGCGGTTTCCTGCTCTCGGCCGTGTTCGGCATTCCCATCGCGATGCTGATTGCGGGGTCGAGGACGGTGGAAAGCTATGTCTATCCGCTGCTGGTGTTCTCCCAATCGGTGCCGAAGATCGCGATCGCGCCGCTGTTCGTGGTGTGGTTCGGCTTCGGCATCATCCCGAAGGTGATCTCGGCGTTCCTGCTCGGATTCTTTCCGGTGGTGGTGTCCGCGGTGCAGGGCTTCAAGTCGGTCGATCCCGACATGGTCGATCTAGCGCGCGCGATGCAGGGCAGCCGCTTCCAGGTGTTTCGCGCGGTCAACCTGCCGCATGCGATGCCCGCGATCTTCTCCGGCCTGAAAGTGTCGGTGACGCTCGCCGTCGTCGGCGCCGTGGTCGGCGAGTTCGTCGGCTCCAATTCCGGTATCGGCTATGTGATGCAGCGCTCGATCGGAACGTTCGACCTGCCGACGATGTTTGCAGCACTCGTGATCCTCGCGCTGCTCGGCGTCGTGCTGTTCTGGGTCGTCGATCGCATCGAGCGCCTCGTGATCCCCTGGCATGTCAGCCAGCGCGACGACATCATTTTTGCTTCGTGAACGAGAAAGCCAAAAAACAAGTGCAAGGGAGGAAGACGATGATTCGAACGATAGCGGCTGTATCCGCCGCGCTGATCTGGACCGCGCTTTCGGTGCTTCCGGCATCGGCGGCCGACAAGGTCGTGCTGATGCTGAACTGGTACGTCTATGGCGAGCACGCGCCGTTCTATTACGGCAAGGCCAAGGGCATCTATGCCGCCGAAGGCATCGACCTCGAGATTCAGGAAGGCCGCGGTTCGGCGGCGACCACGCAGGCCGTTGCGGCCAAGACCGCCAATTTCGGCTATGTCGACGTGCCCACCATGATGCGCGCAGCGGTGAAGGGTGCGCCGATCGTCGCGACCGGCGTGCTCTTGCAGACCAGCCCGATGTCGGCGATGGGCTTTGTCGAGAAGAACATCAAGAAGCCCGAGGACATCAAGGGCAAGACGGTGGCGATCACGCCGGCCGATTCCATGACGCAGATCTGGCCGTTGTTCCTGAAGAAGACCGGCCTGAAGGAAAGCGACTTCCAGACGGTCGCCGGCGACGGCCAGACCAAGCTCAACGCCGTCATCAACGGCCAGGCGGATCTTCTGCTCGGCTACGTCATGGACCAGTCGATGAAGATCAAGGACGCCACCGGCAAGGACGTCAACGCGATCAAGTTCGCCGACTACGGCATCAACATGGTCTGCTCCGGCATCGTCGCCAACACCGAGTTCGTCAAGGCCAATGCCGATCTCGTCAGGCGCTTCATGTCGGCAACGACCAAGGCCGTCGAAGCCGCCGAGAAGGACCCGAAGTCTGCGGCGCAGTCGATCCTCGACGCCAATCCGAAGGGCGGCAAGATCGGGACGCTGACGCAGGGCTTTGAGCTGACGATCCCGCTCTACCGGACGGCGGAAACCAAGAGCAAGCGGCCGTTCCAGGTGACCGACCAGAACATGACGGATACGGTCAACCTGATGGTCGAATATGGCGGGCTCGACGCCAAGGCCAAGGACAATCCGAAGGCGTTCTATACCAACGACTACCTGCCGCAGGGCGGTTCGTGAGCCGTTGATGATCCACCTTTCGTCGTCCCTGCGAATGCAGGGACCCATAACCACCGGCCTGAGTTGCTGCAAAAGGTCTCTAAATGCGTGCCCGAACCAACGGGCACTGCGTATGGGTCCCTGCGTGCGCAGGGACGACGGGTGGAGAGGACCGTTCCCATGAACCCGGCGACCAAACCAATCGACATCAACCAGCCGGCCGCGCATCTGCGGCTGGTGTCGGATCGCGCCCGCGGCGCGGCGCCGGGGATCACGCTCTCGGGCGTCTCGAAAACCTATCGCTCGCGCGACGGCGACGTGCCGTCGCTGCGGCCGCTGGATTTCCACATCAATGAGGGCGAGTTCTTCGTCGTGGTCGGCCCGTCCGGCTGCGGCAAGTCCACACTGCTGAAGATGATCTCGGGGCTGCTCGCGCCATCGACCGGCAGCATCATGGTGGATGGCGAGCCGGTGACGAAGCCGCACGGCAATGTCGGCATCGTGTTCCAGAACGCGCTGCTTCTGCCCTGGCGCAACATCCTGTCCAACGTGATGCTGCCGATCGACATGAAGAGGCTGCCGCGCGCCGAATATCTGGTGCGGGCCAAGGCGCTGCTCAAGCTGGTCGGCCTCGAAGGGTTCGAGAAGAAGCTGCCGTGGCAGCTCTCCGGCGGCATGCAGCAGCGCGCCTCGATCTGCCGCGCGCTGGTGCACGATCCCAAGATCATGCTGATGGACGAGCCGTTCGGCGCGCTCGACGCCATGACGCGCGAGAAGATGAACGTCGAGCTGATGCGCATCCAGCGCGAGACCGGCAAGACCGTCCTCCTGATCACGCATTCGATTCCGGAAGCGGTGTTCCTTGCCGATCGCGTGCTGGTCATGACCGAGCGGCCCGGCGCGATCGCGGCGATCTACGATGTGCCGCTGCCGCGCCCGCGCTCGCTGGATTCGATGGCCGATCCTGCTTTCACCGAGCTGGTGCAACGGATTCGCAAACACTTCTTCACCCAAAGCGCGCTGGATTGAAACGGGCTTTTCGATGCCGCCACGCCTGATCGTAAAGGACATCGCTTTTTTCGAACGGCAGGTCAGCTTTGCCCGGCCGTTCCGGTTCGGCGCCGTCGTCATCAACGCGACGCCGCAGGCTTTCGTTCGTGTCGAGATCGAGGTTGAAGGCAAGGGCAGCGCGACCGGCGCAAGCGCCGAGTTCCTGGTGGCGAAGTGGTTCGACAAGCGGCCGCATCTGTCGCCGCAGCAGACGGTGAGCGAGTTGCGGCGTTCGCTGATGATCGCGCGGGACATCTACCTGGCGCACTCCGTCTTTGAGACGGCGTTCGGCCTGCACGCCGCCTGTATTGGCGCGCAGATCGAGGCCTGTGCCGCCGAGGACATTCCGCCGCTGGCCGCGGCTTACGGCCCGGCTGAAATCGACAAGGCCATTCTGGACGCGCTGCTGCGGTGTACCGGCGCCAACTTCTTCGATGGCATGGTGGCCAATATTGCCGGCGTCGATGCAAGGCTGTCGCGAGATCTGGCAGATGGCGATGTTTCGCAGTTCCTGGCGGGCCACAGGCGGCTGGAGCGCGTGGCGATCCGGCACACCGTCGGCATGGACGACAAGGTCGAAGGCGAGGGCGGTGTCGCCGACGCCAGGGAAAATGCCGGCGCGCGCTATTTCAAGCTCAAGCTCAATGGCGATCCCGCGCATGACGCCGAACGCCTGATCCGGATCGGCCGCGAACTCTCCACGCTGCCTTACGACTATCGCGTCACACTCGATGCCAATGAGCAATATGCCGATCTCGCGGCGCTGGCCGCATTGGTCGAACGCCTCGACGACGACGCCGCGCTGCGGCCGATCGCGGCCAAATTGCTCTATATCGAACAGCCGATGCCGCGCGATATCATGCGGGCCTCGCCGCTCGGCGCGCTGGCGCGGCGGGACTTCATCGTCGACGAGGCCGACGATTCCTACGATGCGTTCCCGATGGCGCGGGCGCTCGGCTATCGCGGCATTTCCTCGAAATCCTGCAAGGGCATCTACAAGTCGGTGATCAACGCGACCCGCGCAGCCAAATGGAGCGCGGCGGGCGAGAAATGCTTCATCAGCGGCGAAGACCTCACCTGCCAGGCGGGCCTCGCCGTGCAGCAGGATCTCGCGCTCGGCGCGCTGATCGGCGTCACCCATGCCGAGCGCAACGGCCACCACTACGTCGACGGCTTTGGCGACACCCCTGCCGCCGAAGCGGAAGCATTCCTGGCGGGCCATCCCGACCTCTACACGCGCGACGGCGGAAAAGTCCGGCTCGCGATCCATGACGGCGACCTCCTGACGGGATCGCTGACCAGGCCGGGCTTCGCCACGTCAGCGCATCCGGACTGGTCCGCGATGTCCCCGCTTGCCGAGCCCGCGCCTGAAAATTCCCTGGAGAAAGCAGTATGACGACCAAACGCCTCGGCCTGATCATGAACGGCGTGACCGGCCGGATGGGGCTCAACCAGCACCTGATCCGCTCCATCATTGCGATCCGCGACCAGGGCGGCGTGCTGCTGTCGAATGGCGACCGCATGCTGCCGGATCCGATCCTGATCGGCCGCGACGCGGAGAAGGTGGAGCGGCTGGCCAGGCGCTTCAACGTGGAGCGCTGGTCGACCGATCTCGGCAAGGCGCTCGCCGACAAGAACGACACGATCTTCTTCGACGCCGCCACCACGCAGGCGCGCCCGACCCTGCTGACCAAGGCGATCGAGGCCGGCAAGCATGTCTATTGCGAGAAGCCGATTGCGACCAATCTCGAGGAAGCCATCGCGGTGCTGAAACTCGCCAATGCCAAGGGCGTCAAGCATGGCACGGTGCAGGACAAGCTGTTCCTGCCGGGTCTGAAGAAGCTGGCGTTCCTGCGCGATTCCGGCTTCTTCGGCCGCATGCTCTCGGTGCGCGGCGAGTTCGGCTATTGGGTGTTCGAGGGCGGCTGGCAGGAGGCGCAGCGGCCGTCGTGGAATTACCGCAGCGAGGACGGCGGCGGCATCATTCTCGATATGGTCTGCCACTGGCGCTACGTGCTCGACAATCTCTTCGGCGAAGTCGAGAGCATCTCCTGCCTCGGCACGACTGACATCCCCGAGCGTTTCGACGAGAACGGCAAGAAGTATACGGCGACCGCGGATGACTCCGCCTATGCCACGTTCCGCCTCAAGGGCGGCGTCATCGCGCATATCAACATGAGCTGGGTGACGCGGGTCTATCGCGACGACCTCGTCACCTTCCAGGTCGACGGCACCCACGGCTCGGCGGTCGCCGGCCTCACCGATTGCGTGATCCAGGCGCGGCAGGCGACGCCGCGGCCGGTTTGGAATCCGGACGAGAAGCGCACCCATGATTTCTACGCCGACTGGCAGAAGGTTCCCGAGAACGTCGTCTACGACAACGGCTTCAAGGAGCAGTGGGAGATGTTCATCCGTCACGTCTGCGAGGACGCGCCGTACAAGTTCACGCTGCTGGAAGGCGCCAAGGGCGTGCAGCTTGCCGAATGCGCGCTGCAGAGCTGGCGCGAGCGGCGCTGGATCGATGTTGCCCCGATCAGGGTGTGAGGAGGCCCAGCCATGAACAAGCCTGTCCTGCCGATGTCGTCGCTGTCCCTGAGGCTGCCGACCGCCGATCGTTCGATCGAGACCTATCGCCTGGCGGCGTCGCGGACGTTTCCGGACAAGCTCGAGGGCACGCTGAACCGCGTGGCCTTCTCGGCCGCGCATGTGGTGGCCGATCCGCTCGCCGATAACGATCCCTGGCTCAGCGCCGCGATCGACTGGGACCGTACCATCGCGTTTCGCGAGCATGTCTGGGACCTCGGCCTCGGCGTGGCCGAAGCCATGGACACCGCGCAGCGCGGCATGGGGCTGGACTGGCCGACCTCGCTGGAATTGATCCAGCGCTCGGTGCGGGCAGCAAAGGCGAAGGGCAATGCGCTGGTGTTTTCCGGCGCCGGCACCGACCATCTCGCGGTGGAAGATGCCAAGTCCATCGGTGACGTCATCCGCGCCTATGAAGAGCAGATCGCGGCGGTCGAGAAGGCCGGCGGCCGGATCATCCTGATGGCGTCGCGCGCGCTGGCCAGGCTCGGCCGCAGCGTCGACGACTACGCCAAGGTTTACAACCGCGTGCTTTTGCAGGTGCGCGAGCCCGTGATCATCCACTGGCTCGGCGACATGTTCGACCCGGCACTGGCAGGCTATTGGGGCACCGGTGATCTCGACAAGGCCATGGACACGGCGGTTGCCATCATCAATGCCAATGCGGCCAAGGTCGATGGCGTGAAAGTCTCGCTGCTCGACAAGCAGCGCGAGATCGACATGCGCCGCCGGCTCGACAAGAACGTCAAGATGTATACCGGCGACGACTTCAACTATGCCGAACTGATCGCGGGTGACGCGCAGGGCTTTTCGCACGCGCTGCTCGGCATCTTCGATGCCATTGCGCCGGCGGCGTCCTATGCATTGTCGCGGCTCGCCGCCGGCGACGAGGCCGGCTTCCACGACGTGCTGGGGCCGACGGTGCCGCTGTCGCGCCATATCTTCCGGGCGCCGACGCGGTTCTACAAGACCGGCATCGTCTTCATGGCCTATCTCAACGGCCATCAGGATCACTTCACCATGGTCGGCGGGCAGGAGAGTACGCGCTCGACGCTGCATCTGGCCGAACTGTTCCGTCTCGCCGACAAGGCCGGGCTGCTCGCCAACCCCGAACTGGCGACGCGGCGCATGAAGATGGTGCTGGCAACGCGCAGCATCGAAGCCTGATGCGTGATTTCTCGGGCGATCATCGCTGGCTGTCGCTGAACACGGCGACCGTCCGCAAGCAGGGCGACCTTGTCGCCATCATCGAGGCCTGCGCGCGGCATGGTATCCGCGCCATAGATCCCTGGCGCGACCAGGTTGCGGCTGTCGGCCTCGACCGTGCGGTTCGCGCGGTGCGCGATGCCGGGCTCGAACTGTCCGGCTACTGTCGTGGCGGCATGTTCACCGCAGATGCTGTGCACCGCATCGAGGCGCGTGACGACAATCGCCGCGCAATCGACGAAGCCAGGGCGCTCGGCGCACCCTGCATCGTGCTTGTTGTCGGCGGCCTGCCGCAATATTCGCGCCCGGGAAGCGCAGCTTCGAAGGACATCGTGGCCGCACGGACGCAGGTTCATGACGCCATCGCGGAGATGCTGGAGTATGCAAGGCAGGCAAACATGCCGCTTGCGATCGAGCCGCTGCATCCGGCCTACGCCGCCGACCGCGCCTGCGTGAATACGACGAAGCAGGCGCTTGATATCTGCGACCAGCTTGATCCGGAGCGCACCGGCGCGCTCGGCGTCGCGCTCGACGTCTATCACATCTGGTGGGATCCGGAGGTCATGACGCAGATCGCGCGCGCCGGCAGCGATCGCCTGCTTGCATTTCATGTCTGCGACTGGCTGGTGCCGACAAGGGACATCCTCAATGACCGCGGCATGATGGGCGACGGCGTCATCGACATCAAGTCCGCGCGAGCGGCCGTCGAGGCGCAGGGTTATGCCGGCTATTCCGAGATCGAAATCTTCTCCAACGACTGGTGGGCGATGCCGATGGACGAGGTCCTGCAAACCTGCATCGCGCGGCACCGCACGGTGGTCTAGCCCCGCCGCGCGGCCGCTGTGTCAGCGACGGACGATGTTGTGTCGTTGCTGAACTGCGGCACGGCCGCTGTACGGACAACGTCGCGAAACGCGACAGCGCGCCGGTTCCAGATTTAACGTTTGTTGGGGGTATTTAGCTTAACAAAGGGTTAGCGTTGCGCCCGCAAGAACTACGGCGCTAGCTACGCTTTATGGAGAAAGGTTTCTCCGCAAGCGATGAGCGATACCATGAAGATCCTTTACGCAATTGCGGCCCTCGTTCTGCTGTCGTCGTCGGCACAGGCGTGGCAGGTCGTGGAACGCTGCACCTCCAGCAAGTTCTATGGCAGGGTCTGCACGACATCCTATCTCGACGACCCCGCGCGCAATGCCGCGCAGGAGCAGGAGGACGAGAAGGCAAGGCGAGCTTCCATTGAAAAGTGGGAAGCGTTCTGCAAGCCGAAGCGTACCTATGATGACGAAGGCGTCACCCGCCTGACCTATGCCCGCAAGGGCTGCGAGTTCGGCCGTAGCGAGTAAGCGCCGGCCTTCGCTCCTCGCCGCCGGCGAGGAGCATTTTCGCGCGTCTGGCGCGATGATTTCGGCGCCGTGCGCGGCTCATACGCGGCGAAGAACCGCTAAATCTTTATCGATCAAATTGCGATCCGGTTAGTCACGCCGCTTTACGGCGCCTCAATGCTTGTCCGTCAATGCTGACGTAAAGGCATTCATTTCAAGAGGCAGGGTCAATGCGCGTCCTCATCGCAATCTCGATCGTCGTCGCTTCGGTTTCGTCCGCATCAGCGCAGTTCGCGATGGACCATGGCCATGCCGCGGACGCCGCTTCGGCCGCTCGCTCGGCCAGGGCTGCCGAAGCCGCCAAGGCGTCGGCCATTGCCAACGGAACGCCGCTGCTTGCAAGCCAGCAAACCAACTTCTACGTCGGCGGGCAGGGCACGATAAAGGTCGTGCCCCGGACCGCGGAAGAGCTGAAGGCCGATGAAGCCGGCCAGGCCGCATGGAAGGCCCGTTGCCGGCCAGTCGTGGTGGAAGACAGCGAGGGCCTGCGGCGCGTGAAATATGCCGAGCGCGATTGCGATCTTTCCCGCTTCAACACCGCCGGTAATTAGAACTCTCTGATCTCAGCAGTCCGGCGGCGTTCGGGCTGTCCGGCGGTATCGAAGGCCTGGTTCCGGCTAGGCCTGATGGGATCGAAATGCTAGGCCTTCCCCAACACCCGTTGGGGCGGCATGACCTTCACATCCTGGCAATTCGGCGTCTTCGTCGCGATCGTTTTCGCGGCGTATTATCTTCCGGCACTACGGCGCTTTCAGGTCCAGTTGCTGGTGTTCGCCAGCCTGTTTTTCTACGGATACGGCCAGCCGGAATTGTTGGCGCTGCTGGCCGTCGCCGTGTTCGGAACCTATCTGTTTCTTGTGCTCGCCTTGCGAAACCGGCGGGTCTGGCTGCCGGTCGGCATTACCTTCAACCTCGCGCTGCTGGCCTTCTTCAAATACAAGTTTCTGTTCCTCGATCCGGCGTCTCCCAGCCTGGTGGGTTTTGCGCCGCTTGACCTTCTTCTGAAACTGCCGCTGCCGATCGGTATTTCGTTCTTCGTCTTCCACAATATCAGCCTGCTGGTCGACCTGACCCGGCACAAAGCGACGCCGCCGACGCTGACCGGCGTCTTCCTCTACATCATCTTCTTTCCGCAGCTCGTGTCCGGGCCGATCACGCGTGCGGAAATGTTCATGCCGCAGATCAAGCCGAAATATTTTGCGGACATTCCGTTCGTCGACGCTGCGAAATGGATCATCTGCGGGTTCTTCTTCAAGCTGTATGTCGCGAACAACCTCGATGAGATGACGTCCTATATGAGCTTCCCGCTCTATGAGACGCTGCAGACTCAGGATCGCTGGCTGCTGGTGTTCCTCTACAGCTATCAGATCTATGCTGACTTCTTCGGCTATTCCGCGATTGCGCTCGGCCTTGGCCTGTTGTTCGGCTACCGCCTGCCGGTCAATTTCGATCTTCCCTATATCTCGGCTTCGTTCTCCGAATTCTGGACGCGCTGGCATATCTCGCTGTCAAGCTGGCTGCGGACCTATCTTTACATTCCGCTCGGCGGCAATCGCCACGGGGTATGGCGGACCTATTTGAACCTGATGGTCGTGATGGGGCTGGGCGGCCTCTGGCATGGCGCCGGCCTCGGCTATCTGGCGTGGGGATTGATGCACGGCCTGCTGCTGGTGCTCGAACGCCCCATGTTGCCGTGGCTGGCGTCGATCGACGTCGCGGCGTTTCGGGTGGCGCGCAGGACTGTCGTCTTTACCTGTGTCACCATGCTCTGGATTTTCTTCAAGCTGCCCAATTTCGATCATGCGGCCGGCTACCTCGCTGGAATGTTCGCACCGAGCACGAATCCGAACCCGACAAAACTGTTCTACAGCCTGGCGCTGCTCTATTCGCTGCCGGTCATGATCCAGCATCTCGGCCTGCGTCTTCTGTCGGAGGCAAGGTTGCGCCTGATGGAGCCGTATCTCTACGGCGCGATGGCCGCGCTGACATATCTCGAAGCCGGTCCCGAAACGTCGTTCATCTATTTTCAGTTCTAGGCGAGGAAAAGCGTGTCTGCCGCTCGGTGGTTGATGAAATGCGGTGTCGGTGCGGCGGTCGGCCTGATCGCCTGCGGTGTCGCCACGGCTCGGTTCGGCAGCGGGCTGCAGTTACCTGCGACGACGACGCGGGACGGCACGCTGATCACCCTGAGCCGCTACATGCGCGAGGCGCTGCCTGACGTGGTGCTGCTGGGCAGCTCGCTCACATTCCGCCTCAAGGAGGAATATTTTGCGACGCCAAGGTTGCGGAACCTGGCGCTTGCGGGAGGCTCGCCGGTGACCGGGCTGGAGATCGTCGCGAACCAGCCGCGCCTTCCGAACATCATTCTGGTCGAGGCAAATGTTCTGACACGGCCGGCCGACACCGCGCTGGTCGAGCGCTACTCGCGCGGCAGCACCGAGCCGTGGTTCTTTCGCCCGGTCAGGGCAGCGGTTGCCGCCTATGAGCAGCGGCTGCACGCCCCGCTTACGCACGAGCAGGTCGCGCAAAATCTGCGCAGACTGATCGAGCAGCCGCCGAGCGATTTCGACAATAAGGTCTACGCGGATCGCGCTCTGCAGCAGTTCGATGCGGAAGATCCGACGCATGCGTCGCAGCTAAATGCCAAGAGAATTGGCGAGTTGATCGACACCCTGGAGCAGCGCGGCGCGCGAGTCCTTCTGTTCGAGCTTCCCTATTCCGGGCCGATCGAAGGCTCGAGATATGCGGCGATCACGCGGCAGGTGGTTCACGCCGCATTTCCGGATTCGACCCGATGGCTGCCGATCGAGGTGAACCGGCGCGAGTTGCGCTGGGGCGACGGCGTTCATCTCGACGAACGCTCCGCGGTCATCGTGAGCCAGGCGATGGAACGCGCGTTGGCGTCGCTGCTTGCGGCGAAATAGCCTGGCCAATCCTGCACGGCACGCTCAGATACCCGCGAAAGCGCACGCGGCCGCCACGGACCGGCTCGCCATCGAGCGCATAATCCGGAAAGCGCGCCAGGAAGCGCGAGATCGCAATCGCGCCCTCGAGCCGCGCCAGGGCCATCCCGGCGCATTGATGCGCGCCGGTGCCGAAGGCGAGATGCCGGTTCGGCGTGCGGCCGACATCGAAACGCTCGGGATCGGCGAACTGCGCCGGGTCGCGGTTGGCGGCACCGATGCACAGCGTCACCGATGTACCCGCCGGCATCGCCACGCCGCCGAGTTCGCACGGCTCCACGGTCATGCGGTTGCCGAGCTGGTTCGAGCTCTCGAACCGCAGCATTTCCTCAATGGCGGTCTTGATCAGCGCGGGCTGCTCGATCAGGCGTCGTTTCTCGCCCGGATTGTTCGACAGCGTCACCAGGCCGTTGCCGATCAGGTTGGTGGTGGTCTCGTGGCCGGCATTGAGCAGGAAGATGCAGTTGTGCAGCAGTTCCTTCTCGGTCAGCCGCTCGCCATTATCCTCGCCCTGAATCAGCCGCGTCAGCACGTCGCCGTCGGGATTGCCCGGCCTGGCCCGCCGCCGCGCCACCAGCACCTCCAGATAGGCGAGGAAATCGCTCACCGCCTTGTTGCCCCGGGCAAATGCCTCCGGGCCGATCACCGGCTCCAGCGCGCCGAGGATCGCCAGCGACCAGTCGCGCAGCGGCTCGCGCTCGTCCTGCGGCACGTCGAGCAGATTGCCGATCACTTCGATCGGGATGGCGGTGGCGAAATCGTCGATCAGGTCAACCTTGCCCTTGGCGGCGATGGCGTCGAGCAGGCGGTCGACCAGCCGGATCAGGTCGGGCTCCATGCCGGCGATCGCGCGCGGCGAGAGCGCGCCCATGATCAATCGCCGGACGCGGGTATGGGCGGGAGGATCGTTGAAGACGAGGCTCGTGGTGTGATGCTCGAACAGCGGGGAGTTACCGTATTTCGGCGAGAACTCCTTCTTCTTGTCCGAAGAGAAGGCCCTGGTGTTCTTGTAGGCCGCGACCAGGTCGTCATAGCGGGTCAGGAAATAGGAACCGTTCGGCAGGCGCTTGACCGGCTCGTTCTCGCGCAGCGCCCGGTAGGTCGGGTAGGGGTTGGCGTAGAACCCGGGCGTCAGCTTTTCGAGATCGAATGTGGCCGCCAGTTCGCGCGCATCTAGATCCATGGCTCGCCATATGCTTTGGAAGGAACCAGCCGGTGCGGCCATCCAATTAGTCGCAATTGCAACGATCTTAGATGGCGGCCCCCGGCCGTCAAGCCGCAGTTGCGGCCGGCAACCAGAGGTTCTCGCAACGCCTTGGGGTTGCACGCGAATCCAAATGAGCTGACAGGGTGTGCGCCAATTTTCGCGAAAAATCACGCTCAAACAAGGCGATGACGCTGTGTCATTGCCGCCACCCTGCCTGGGAATTCATTTGGTGCGCTGCAATAGCTGCTTGACTTCGTCTAGGTGAGTAATTACTCACGCCCCCATGTCTACCCTGCGCATGACCAGTGACTTGCGGCGCCAATTGATCCTGAGCGCCGCCAAGAGATGCTTCGCCCGCAACGGCTTTGCCGGCACCACGACCAAGAGCGTGGCGGCCGCCGCGGCTATTTCGGAAGGGCTGTTGTTCAAACACTTCCCGTCCAAGGGTGCGCTCTATGCAGAGATCCTGGCCGAGGAGTGCGAGGCCGATCCGGATTTCGCCAACCTGCTCGGCCAGGAGCCTTCGACGGCCACGCTGGTGGAACTGGTCAAGGGGATGGTCGGCTACTTCATCGAAGTGTCCGATGGCTCCGACCAGGAGGAAGCGCAGCGCTTGCGGCTGATGACGACGAGCCATCTTGACGATGGCGAGTTCGCGCGGCTGCTCTATGACAAGATCGGCGGCCTGATCGGGCCGGTGTTTGCGGCGTCGATCGAAAACGCTGTTGCGGCCGGCGATGCGGCGCGGATCGGCAGCGATCCGCTCAACCTGTTCTGGTTCGCGCACCACACCGTGCTGATGTCGGCGCTGACGCGGCTTCCGGCCGTGCCCTGTCTCGCCTACGGCAACGCCGCCGATCTGGAGCGGCAGCTTACTCAATTCATCCTGCGCGGCATCGGACTTACCGAGGCCGCAATTGCTTCTCATCTGGACGGCGAGCTGTCACCGAAACCGGGACAATCGGTAACTGCGGAAAGTGCATGACATGAATATCGTGACTGAACCCAAACTTTCGGGCAAGCCGATTACCGATAAGCCGCACAAGCGGCCGGTTCGGACGGTGCGCTGGTTCTTGATCGTTGGGGTGCTGCTTGGCGCCGTCGTCGGCGGCCTGGTGTTCTTCAAGTTCGTGTTCCTGCCCAATCTGTTCAAGCAGATTTTCAGCAAGCCGCCGCCGCCGATCAGCGTCAACATCGCCGCGGCCAAGACCGAAACCATTCCGAATCTCCTGACCGCGGTCGGCGATCTCGCCGCCGTGCACCAGGTCAACGTGACGTCTGACGTCAACGGCCGTATCACCGACATCATGTTCAAGGCGGGCGCCACCGTGAAGCAGGGTGCGCCGCTGGTGCAGTTGTTTGACGGTCCGGAGCAGGGCGACCTCGCCAACTTCAAGGCGCAGCAGCGTGTCGCGCAGATCACGCTGGACCGCGCCAAGCAACTGGCAGAGCGTCAGGTCGGACCGCAGGCGACGGTCGACAACGCCCAGGCGGTGTTCGAACAGGCCAGCGCCGGCATCGCCAAGACCGAAGCGATCATCTCGCAGAAGATGGTGCGGGCGCCGTTCGACGGTGAGCTCGGCGTGCGCAAGGTCGAGGTCGGGCAATATCTGACTGCCGGCACGCAGATCGTCTCCCTGACCGATCTGTCGATGCTGTTCGCCAACTTCACCGTGACGGAGAAGGATTCCGGCCAGCTCAAGGTCGGCCAGATCGTTCGTATCGCCGTCGACGCCTATCCGGGCCGCACCTTCGAAGGCAAGATCACGACGATCGAGCCGCAGATTGCGACCGACACGCGCAACATTCGCGTGCAGGCGACGATCCAGAACCCGGACAAGATCCTCAAACCCGGCATGTTCGCGACCACCACGGTGGTGCTGCCGGACAAGCCGCCCGTCATCACGGTGCCGGAGACCGCGGTCGACTACACGCTCTATGGCGACTCGGTCTATCTCCTCACCGAGAAGAAGGAGGAGGATGGCAAGACCAGCCTCACGGTGACCCGGACCTTCGTGCAGACCGGCAACCGCGTGGATGGACGCGCCGAAATCCTCAAGGGCCTGAAGGAGGGCGACCGCGTCGTGGCCGTCGGCCAGCTCAAGCTGCAATCGGGAGCCGCGGTGACGATCTCGAACGATCCGTTGCCGCCGATTCCGGCAAAGCCGCCGCGCTACTGACGGATAATCGCGCGGCCCTCGGGCCGTGCTGAACGAGAAAGGCGGGCAGCGGTCTTCGTGACGAGACCGCGCCCGGTATGCTGAACTCAGCGGGATTGATCTGCGATGACCTTAACCGATATCTTCATCAAGCGTCCGGTCCTGTCGGTCGTCGTCAGCCTGCTGATCCTCCTGATCGGTCTGCGGGCCGCCATGGTATTGCCGATCCGGCAATACCCGAAACTGTCGAACACGGTGGTCAACGTCACCACCGTGTATCCGGGCGCCTCGGCCAACCTGATCCAGGGCTTCATCACCACGCCGATCGAGCAGGCGGTCGCTTCCGCCGAGGGCGTCGACTACATCACCTCGTCGTCGGTGCAGGGCACCAGCACGATCCAGGTCTACATCAAGCTGAACTTCGACCCGAACCAGGCGCTGACCGAAGTTCTCGCCAAGGTGAACTCGGTCCGATACCTGATCCCGAAGGAATCGAACGACCCGATCGTGACCAAGACCACCGGCCAGACCACGGCCGTGATGTATCTCGGCTTCTCCAGCGACGAGCTCTCCGGCTCGGCAATATCAGACTATCTGACGCGCGTGGTGCAGCCGGTGCTGTCGACGGTCGACGGCGTGGCCTCGGCCGATATTCTGGGCGGCCAGACCTTTGCGATGCGGCTATGGCTCGATCCGGTCAAGATGGCGGGACGCGGCGTCTCGCCGAGCGACGTATCGGCTGCGATTGCCGCCAACAACTTCCAGGCCGCGGCCGGGCAGGCCAAGGGCTACTTCATCGTCTCGAACATCCAGACCAATACCGATCTGCGAAACCTCGAGCAGTTCAAGAAGATGATCGTCAAGTCCAAGGACGGTGGCTTCGTGCGGATCGAGGATGTCGCGACCGTCGAGCTTGCGGCCCAGAGCTCGGATGCGAGCGTCGCCTTCAGCGGCGAGCGCGCGATCTTCATCGGCGTGCAGGCGACGCCGCAGGGCAACCCGCTGACGCTGGTCAAGGGCGTGCGCGCGTTGATGCCGGAGATCGAGCGCAACCTGCCGCCGTCGATGAAGATGAAGGTGGCGTATGATTCGACCAAGTTCATCCAGTCGTCGATCGACGAGGTGAAGAACACGCTGATCGAGGCCGTGCTGATCGTCGTGGTCGTGATCTTCCTGTTCCTGGCCTCGTTCCGCTCGGTCATCATTCCCGTCGTCACCATCCCGCTGTCGCTGATCGGCGTCTGCAGCCTGATGCTGGCCCTCGGCTTCAGCTTCAACCTGCTGACGCTGCTGGCGATGGTGCTGGCGATCGGGCTCGTGGTCGACGACGCCATCGTGGTGGTCGAGAACATCCACCGCCATCTGGAGGAGGGCAAGACGCCCGTACAGGCGTCGCTGCAGGGCGCGCGCGAAATCGTCGGTCCTGTCATCTCGATGACGATCACGCTGGCTGCGGTGTACGCGCCGATCGGGTTCCTCGGCGGCCTGACCGGTTCGCTGTTCCGCGAGTTCGCCTTTACGCTGGCAGGCTCGGTGATCGTATCGGGCGTGATCGCGCTGACGCTGTCGCCGATGATGTGCTCGGTGCTGCTCAAGAGCGCGGACGAGGGACGGTTTGCCAGGCTGGTCAACCGTGTGTTCGGCGCGATGACGCGCTGGTACGGACGTCAGCTCGACCGCTCGCTCGATTACCGGCCGGTCACCGGCCTGTTCGCGCTGACGATGCTCGGCATGGTCGGCTTCCTCTACATGAACACCGCCAAGGAGCTGGCGCCGGAAGAGGACCAGGGCATCGTGTTCTCGGTGACCAAGGCGCCGAAATACGCCAACATCGACTACGTCGACTTCTATGGCGAGAAGCTCGACAAGGCGTTTGCCAGCTTCCCCGAGACCGATTTGCGCTTCGTCCTCAATGGCATCAACGGGCCGCAGGGCGGCATCGCCGGCATGCTGCTCAAGCCGTGGGATGAGCGCAAGCGTTCCTCGATCAAGCTGAAGCCGCTGGTGCAGGCCGAAATCAGCAAGATCGAAGGCGTCCAGGCGTTCGCGTTCAACCTGCCGCCGCTGCCCGGCGGACCCGGCGGCCTGCCGATCCAGATGGTGATCAATTCGACTTCCGGATTCCAGGCCGTCTACGAGCAGATGGCCAAGCTGAAGGACGCCGCGCGCAAGAGCGGCCTGTTCATCGTGTCCGACAGCGATCTCGAATTCAACCAGCCGGTGGTGCGCGTCTCCGTCGACCGTTCCAAGGCGAGCGACCTCGGCATCAACATGGCCCAGGTCGGCGCTACCTTGCAGACCTTGCTCGGCGGCAATTACGTCAACCGCTTCAATCTCGAAGGACGTTCGTATCAGGTGATTCCGCAGGTGCCGCGCGGGATGCGACTATCGCCGGAATCGCTCGGCGGCTACTACGTCCCGACCAACACCGGGCAGTTGGTGCCGCTGTCGACCATCGTGTCGATCGAGACCGCCACCGATCCGAACTCGCTCACGCATTATAACCAGCTCAACTCGGCGACCTTCTCGGCGGTGCCGATGCCGGGCGTGACGGTCGGCCAGGCGGTGGACTTCCTGGAGGGCGAAGCGAAGAAGCTGCCCACCGGCTTCGGTCACGACTATCTCGCCGATTCCCGCCAGTACGTGCAGGAGGGCAACCAGCTCGCGATCACCTTCGGCTTTGCGCTGATCATCATCTTCCTGGTGCTGGCGGCGCAGTTCGAAAGCTTGCGGGACCCGCTGGTGATCATGATCTCGGTTCCGATGGCGATCGTCGGCGCGCTGATCCCGTTGTTCTTCGGCGTGGCGACCATCAACATCTATACCCAGGTCGGGCTGTTGACGCTGGTCGGCCTCATCACCAAGCACGGCATCCTGATGGTCGAGTTCGCCAACGAGTTGCAGCTCAAGGAAGGGCTCGACAAGCGTTCGGCGATCGAGATGGCTGCCCGGATCCGGCTGCGTCCGATCCTGATGACGACGGCGGCGATGGTCACCGGCCTGATCCCGCTGTTGACGGCAACCGGCGCCGGCGCGGCCAGCCGCTTCTCGATCGGCCTGGTCGTGGTGGCGGGCATGTCGATCGGTACGCTGTTCACGCTGTTCGTGCTGCCGGCGGTCTATGTCTGGATGGCCACCGACCACCAGGCCCATGCCAACTCGGAGCGCACGAAGGAAATCGCTGACTTCGATCTCGGCAACAATGCGCTGAAGCCGACCTGAGCGCTCGCGGTTAGGAAGAGGTATCGACGGCGGCAGCTCATATCGCTGCCGCCGTTTTTTCATGCCGCGAGGGCGGCGACGCGGCCGGTTCCCCATGCTAGAGAGGAAAGAAAAAGCAGGGAGCCAACATGACGAGCGAGTTTTCCGCGGGCAATTACCGCTTTATCCCCGCCGTGTTCCAGTATTCCGGCGGCGTCGCCGCCAGCCCGGGTTTTGAGATCGAGCGGGTGCGTTTCGACAGGCCGGTGCCGCTGGCCGCGGGATTTGCCCGGATCGCTGACACCATCAGGGCGGCAGGCCGGCCGCTGACCTCGTTCTGCGCCTGCGAATTGCGATCCCCCGCGGCGTTTACCGACGAGGGCTTTCGCAACTTCAACCTGCACTACGTCAAGACGCTGGCGGAATGGGCCGTCTATGACGGCACCACCAATCCGGTGGCGCGCAGCAATGTCTGCCCGGAGATCGATCCGCCATCCGAGCCGTCGTTCTATGCCTTTTCCTTCACGCGGCCAAGCGAGGGCACAGGTCCGAGCTTCGTGATTGCCGGCAGCGGCGAGTCGCAGGAGGGCAACGCGAGCTACGCCGAGCGCACCGTGCGCTACTGCGACATCAGCCCCGACGGGATTGCCGAAAAAGTCCGCTACGTCGCCGGCGTGATGGAGCGGCGCATGGGCGAGTTCGGCTTCGGCTGGAAGGATGCGACCGGGGTGCAGACCTATACCATCCACGACTTCCACCACGTCTTCGCCGAGGCGCTGGTCCGCCGCGGCGCCGCGCGCGCCGGCCTGACCTGGCACTTCGCCCGGCCGCCGGTGATCGATCTGGAGTATGAGATGGATTGCAGGAGAGTGCTGCGGGAGGTGGTGGTTTAGTTAGATCCTCGTCCTGAGGAGCGCGCATTGCGCGCGTCTCGAAGGATGGAGGCCCGCCCGTGGCCTCATGGTTCGAGACGGCGCTTTCGCGCCTCCTCACCATGAGGAGCAACATCGCTACCTCTCCCGTGGGTCCAGCGCATCGCGCAGGCCGTCGCCGACGAGGTTGAACGACAGCACGACCATGAAGATCGCGAACCCCGGCCAGACCGCCATCCAGGGCGCGTTGGTCAGGAAGCGCTGCGCGGCGTTCAGCATGCTGCCCCAGGACGGGGCGGGCGGCTGCTGGCCGAGACCGAGGAAGGACAGCGCGGCTTCCGCGATGATCGCAGCCGCGATCGACAGCGTCGCCTGCACCAGCAGCGCCGGCATGATGTTGGGCAGGATATGGAACAACGCGATGCGCCAGCGCGGATTTCCCATGGCGCGCGCAGCCTCGACATAGTCCTCGACCTTGACGCTCATCACCTGGCCCCGAGTCAGCCGTATGAAGATCGGCGTCGCCGAGATGCCGATCGCGATCATGGCATTGCCGAGACTGGGCCCCAGGAAGGCGGCCAGCGCGATCGCCAGGATCAGGAACGGGCAGGCCAGCATCGCATCGGTGATGCGGCTGATCAGTGCGTCGATGAAGCCGCCGCGATAGCCCGACAGCAGGCCGAGCGGCACGCCGATCGACAGCGCGATCCCGACCGAAATCGCGCCGGCCAGCAGCGAGGCCCTTGCGCCGTAGATCACGCGGGCCAGAATATCGCGGCCGAGCTCGTCGGTGCCGAACCAGTGCAGCGCGGACGGCGGCTTGCGCACCAGCGACCAGCTCGTCGCGATCGGCTCATAAGGCGAGATCAGCGGCGCAAACAGCGCGAGCAGCACGAAGGTCGCAATCACGACGAGGCCGGCCACCGCGCCCTTGCGCTTGAACAGGCGGCGCAGCGCGCGCCGCGCCGGGCTCTCCAGTTCGTCGGAAGCCGCGACCGGTAGCGCGTTGAGTGTGGCGTCGGCCATGGCTTACGCCCTCAGCCGCGGGTTGACGAGGATGTAGGCGATGTCGGCAATCAGGTTGAGCGTGATGTAGATCGTCGCCGTCACCAGCACGACGCCTTGCACGACCGCATAGTCGCGGTTGAACACGGCATCGACGATCAGCTTGCCGAAACCGGGAATCGAAAAAATCTGTTCCGTCAGGACCGCGCCCGACAGCAGCGTGCCGAGTTCGAGGGCGCCGAGCGTGATCACTGGCGTCAGCGCATTGCGCATGGCGTGCTTGAGAATGACCGACCGTTCCAGCAGGCCCTTGGCGCGGGCGGTGCGGACGTAATCGCTCTCCAGCACCTGCAACATGGCGCTGCGGGTATGGCGCATCAGGATCGCGGCAATCGCGTTGCCCAGCACGAAGGCGGGCATGATGGTGGAGGCGATGCTGGCGCGAAAATCCTCGGTCAGCGGCACATAGCCCGAGGCCGGCAGCCAGCCGAGCTTTATCGAGAACAGGAAGATCAGCATGATGCCGAGCCAGAAATTCGGCGTCGAGATGCCCCACAGCGCGAAGAAATTGGCGCCATAGTCCCAGGCCGTGCCCTTCTTCACCGCCGAGACGATGCCGGCCGGAATGCCGATCAGGAAGGCGATGATGATCGCCATCGACGCCAGTTGCATCGTCACCGGCAGCTTCTGCGCGATCAGCTCGCGCACCGGGACCTTGTTGCGCAGCGACTCGCCGAAATCGCCCGACAGCACGCCCTTGACCCAGTAGACATATTGAATCGGCACCGGCTGGTCGAGCCGGTACTGCTGCCGGATCTGCGCGATGACGTCAGGGTCGCGTTCCTCGCCTGCCATCACCAGCGCCGGATCGCCCGGCAGCAATTGCTGCAGCGAGAAGATCAGGACCGACACGAAGAACAGCGTCGGGATCAGCTGCACGATGCGGCGCGCGAGGAAGTTCAGCATGGCTCACTTCAGCTTCAGCCCGACCACCCGCACCAACCCGTCCGGCATCTGCTTGTAGCCGTCGAGCTTGGTCGTGTGAGCGATCAGGATGCGGCGGTGATAGATGTACAGGAGCGGCTGGTCTTCCATCGCCACCCCGGCAAGTTTCTCGTAAATCGCCTTGCGCTGCGCCAGATCGGTGACCAGCCGGGCATCGTCCAATGCCTTGTCGGCTACCGCGTTGCTCCAGGCGCTGTAGTTCTGCGGCGCGCCGGTCTTGAGGAAGACGTAGGAATTGCCGTCCGGATCGATCCGGCCGCTCCATGCCAGCATGAAGGCCTGATATTCACCGGCTTCGGCCTGCTTCAGCGAGGTCGCAAATTCAGTGACCCTGAGCTTCAAGTCGAAGCCGGTCTCTGCCGCCATCGACTGCACGACCTGCGCGACCGCTTCGGTCTCCGCGCCCTTCGGCACCATGAAATCGACAGTCACCGGCGGTGAGACGCCGGCTTCCTTCAACAGTGCCTTTGCTTTCGCGACGTCTCGCCCGCGGATGGGGAAGGACTTCTGGTAATAGGGATGATCCGGGTTGACCCACTGATTGCCCGGTTTGAACTCGCCGTTGAATACCACCTGGTTGATGGCTTCGCGATCGAGTGACAGATCGAGCGCCTGGCGCACCTTGGCGGACTGGCTGAGCGGTCCCTTGGCTTTGTCCTTGCCGATATTAAGCGTGATGCCCTGATAGCCAAGTTCGATCGCCGTCGAAAGCTTCAGCCGTGAATCGGCGCGGACGTCCTTGATGTCGGTTGCGAGCACGCGCTCGATCAGGTCGAGTCCGCCGGATTTCAGGTTGGCGAGCCGAACCGTGGCGTCGACGATCGGCAGGAACACGATGCGGTCGATGAAGATATTGTCCTTGTTCCAGTAGTCGGCGAATTTCTCGAACACCATGCGGTCCTGCTGGACGCGCTCGACGAATTTGTAGGGTCCGGCGCACACCGGGCGCAGGCCGAACTTGTCGCCGGCCTCCTTGGCCGCCTTGGGCGAAACCATCATGCCGGCGCGGTCGGTGAGCTGTGCGATCAGCGGCGAGAACGGCGCCTTCAGCACAAGCTTGATGGTAAGGGGATCGACGACATCGACACGATCGACGCTGGCGAGCTCCGGCTTGCGGAACGAGCCGGGCAGGGTCAGGTGTCGATCGATCGAATATTTGGCGGCTTCGGCGTCGAACGTCTCGCCGTCGTGAAACTTGACGCCGGGACGGAGCTTGATGGTGACTTCCTTGCCGTCGGCCGAGGTTTCGTGGCTCAGCGCGAGCTGCGGCACGATGTTGAGCTTCTCGTCGATGTCGAACAGCTTGTCGCAGAACGAGGCGAATACGATGCGGCCGACATAGGTGCGCGCCATGGTCGGGTCGAGGATATCAGGATCCTCGGCCAGCCCGATCCGCAGTGTGGTCTGGGCCTGCACGGCCATTGGAAGCGACAGCAGCAGCGCCGCCGCGGTGACTGCGATATGAAATGTCTTCATTGCTGCGATCCCCTTGATCCAAGATTACATCGGACAACGATTACATCAGCGCTGGCCGTATTCCTGATTGATCAACCCCGCCGTGGCCTGCACCTTCCGTGCCACCGCTGAAGGCGGCGACCAATTTTTCCAGCACCGGCGAGAAGCCGCCATCGGCGGGAACGATCGCCCCGGGCGGCGGCAATTCCGCGGTGCGGTGACAGGCAGTGGCGTGTCCCGTATTGTCTGCAAGCAGCGCCGGAACCTCGGTGCGGCAGCGCGCGATGACATGGGGGCAGCGGGTATGAAACCGGCAGCCCGCGGGTGGATCGAGCGCGCTCGGCATCTCTCCCTCCAGCACGATACGGCTGCGCCTGGCTTGCGGCTTCGGCACGGGAATGGCCGACAACAGCGCGCGGCTATAGGGATGGCGGGGTGCTGCGAACAGCGCCTCGGCTTCCGCCGTCTCGACGATGCCGCCGAGATTCATCACCGCGACGCGGTCGGCGATGTGCTTTACGACGGCGAGGTCATGAGAGACGAAGATATAGGCGAGGCCGAGCCGGTCCTGCAGATCGCGCAGCAGATTGAGGATCTGCGAGCGGATCGAGACGTCGAGCGCGGATACCGGCTCGTCGCAGATGATCAGCTTCGGCTCCACGGCCAGCGCACGCGCGATCGCGATGCGCTGGCGCTGGCCGCCGGAGAATTCATGGGGATAGCGACGGGCGAAGCGCGGCTCCAGCCCGACCAGCCGCAGCAACTCGTCCACCCGCTCGCGCCGCCGCGCCGCCGGCACCAGATCGTGCAGCACCAGCGGCTCGGTCAGGATCTGGCTCACCGTCATGCGCGGATTGAGCGACGCATAGGGATCCTGGAAAATGATCTGCGCATTGCGGCGAAAAGCGCGCAGTTCATTGGCGCCGAGTGTGCCGAGGTCGCGGCCCTCGAAGCGAACGGTGCCGGCATCCGGCTCGATCAGCCGCAGCACCAGCCGGCTCACGGTGGATTTTCCGCACCCGGACTCGCCGACCAGCGCCAGCGTCCTGCCGGCCTCGACGGTGAAGCTGACGCCGTCGACCGCCTTCACATAGGCCGTCGGGCGGCCCAGCACGGAGCGGGCAGCCGCGAAATGCTTCACCAGCCCTTCCACTTCGAGAAGCGCGGTCACCGTCGGCCTCCCTCGTGTCCCGGGCGCAGCGCAGCACGAAGCGATGCGTTGCAGAACCGGGACCCATGGTGCCGTGGATCAATGGTGGGCCCCGGTTCAGCAATGCACCACTGCGCTTCGCTTGCGCTGCACTGCGCCCGGGGAACGGAGGGAAGCGCGGTCATGATACCAGCTTCTCGAGCGGCGCGCGGATGCAGCGCGAGGCGTGACCGTCGGTGACCATTGCGAGCGGCGGTCGCGTGGCCACGCAAAGCTCGACGACAAAGGGACAGCGCGCGGCGAAACGGCAACCGGCCGGCGGGCTTGCCATGTTCGGCACCATGCCCTCGATCGTCGCCAGATGCGCGGTGCGGCGATCGAGGCGCGGGATCGAGCCGAGCAGGCCGACGGTGTAGGGATGCTGCGGATTGGCAAAGAGTTCGTCGACCGGCGCGCGCTCGACGATCTCGCCGGCATACATCACCGCGACCTCATCACAGACCTCGGCGACCACGCCGAGGTCGTGGGTGATCAGGATGATGGCCGCGCCCGAGGCCGCCTTCAGCTCGCGCATGAGGTCGAGGATCTGCGCTTGAAGCGTGACGTCGAGCGCCGTGGTCGGCTCGTCGGCAATCAGCAGGCGCGGATCGCAGGCCAGCGCCATCGCGATCATGACGCGCTGGCGCATGCCTCCCGAGAGCTTGTGCGGATATTCGTCGATCCGCTTGTCGGGTGAGGGAATGTGAACGCGGCGCAACAGCTCGATCGCGCGCTCGCGAGCCTGCCGCCGCGTTCCACCGCGATGGCGCAGGATGGTCTCGATGATCTGGTCGCCGATGGTGAAGCTCGGATTGAGCGAGGTCATCGGCTCCTGGAAGATCATCGCGAGACGGTTGCCGCGGAGATCGCGCAGCGTCTCGTCGGGGACATCGAGCAGGTCGAACCCGTCGAAGCGGATCGAGCCGGAGACCTCGGCGGACCCCTTCGACAACAGCCCCATGATCGCCAGCGAAGTCACGCTCTTGCCGCAGCCGGACTCGCCGACGAGGCCGAGCGTCGCGCCATTGGCGACGCTGAGGTCGACGCTGTCGACCGCATGCGTGGTGCGGCCATCGTCGCCATGAAAGAGCACGCGCAGGCGCTCGATCTCGATCAGCGGGCTCGCGGTCATGCCTTGGCCGCCATCGCGGCTTCGATCGTTGCATCGATCACGGCGCGGTCGGTGATCCCGGCCGGGTTCTTCCGCGTCGGCACGAAGGAGCGGAACTGCACCCAGCTTTCGCGGCTGACCTGTTCGAGACGCTCTAGCTCGGCGAGCGGATCGGTATGGTCATCGACGCGCAGGTCGAGCTCGGACCATTCCTCCTCGCCATGGATCAACAGCGCCGCCGACTGCTTGCCGCGCTTGTCGCCGCCGGCCGCTTCGCCGGCCTTCATCGCCACGATCAGCCGTTGCGCAAAGGGCAGGGCAGCGTTCGCGACATAGGCTCTTGCGGTGTCGTCGAGCACGGCGGCGCCGGCCAGCATGTTGCCGGCAAGCGAATAGCCGTCGCCCTGGATATGTCCGCACCAGTCGATGCATTCCTTGCCGGTATGCGCGGCGATGCGGCCCTTGATGTCGATGACATGAAGCTGGCGGGCCTCGCGGCCGTTGTCGGCGGCAATCAGCGTATCGATCACCTCGCGCGGGCTGCGTCCCTCGCGCAGCAGCTTGACGCCGTCGATGCCATAGTAAGGGTTGACCAGCGCCTGCGTCGCGACACCGCCAATGCCCGGCGCGATGTGCGGCACGCGCGCACCGACCGCGAAGAACCTGGTCGCAACCGCGATGCCGATCTGGCCGGTTATCGGATCGCGGGCGATGATCGACCAGGTCATCTGTTTCGTCCCTCTATTTACCGGCCCGCTGCATAACCCTGCATGCCCCGCGGGTTGGCGGCGGCGCGGCGGCGGCGGCCAACCCTGGAGGCGGCGGTGAGGCGTCCCTCGGACCATTCGGGGCCGATCTCGACGACATGGCCGCGGTCCTTCAGCGTATCGACCGTCGCCTTCGGCACGCGGCTTTCGAGCACGAGCACGCCGGGACGCGCGGTGCGCGGCCAGAACGAGATCGGGAAATGCTCGGAGTGCCACGCCGGCGCGTCGATCGCTTCCTGCAGGTTCAGCCTGGCGTGCACGTGGCGCAGGAAGAATTGCGTGGTCCATTGATCCTGCTGGTCGCCGCCGGGCGAACCCCAGGCCATGTAAGGCTCGCCGTCGCGCAGCGCGATGGTCGGCGAGAGCGTGGTCCGCGGGCGCTTGCCCGGCGCCAGCGCCGCCGGATGATCCTCTTCCAGCCAGAACATCTGCGCGCGGCTGCCGAGGCAGAAGCCGAGTTCGGGAATGACCGGCGAGGATTGCAGCCAGCCGCCGGAAGGCGTCGCCGAGATCATGTTGCCGGCCTGGTCGATGATGTCGAAGTGCACGGTGTCGCCGCGCACTTCGCCAAAGCGGCCGACGGTCGGCTCGCCTGCGCCCATGGCACCGACAGCCTCGCGATGGCCCTCGGCGCGACGCAGTTTGACGACCGAGCCAAAGCCTTCCACCGAACCCGGGACGAAATCGAGCGAGGCCTTATCCCGCGAGATCAGCTTGCGGCGCTCGTCGTTGTAGGAATCCGACAGCAAGGTCGCGATCGGGATGTCGGTGAATTTGGGGTCGCCATAAAACTTCTCGCGATCGGCGAAGGCGAGTTTGGCGCATTCGATCTGCAGATGAATGAATTCGGGACCGGCGGGATCGAGCCCGTCGAGCTCAAAACCCCTGAGCAGCGCGAGTTGCTGCAGCATCACGGGACCCTGGCTCCAGACGCCGGGCTTGCACACCGTGTAGCGGCCGTAGTCGTAGGTCAGCGGCGCCTCGACGGTCGGCTGCCAGCGCGCCATGTCGTCGGCTGAGAGCACGCCGCGATGCGGCGAGCCGGAGACATCCATCACTTCCTGCGTGCGGCAGAATTTGTCGATCGCCTCGGCCACAAAACCCTGCGACCAGGATTTGCGCGCACGTTCGATCTGCGCGACGCGATCGCCGCCGGCGCTTTCGGCCTCCTTCAGGATGCGCGCATAGGTTTCCGAGAGTTTTTGGTTGGTGAAGAGCGTGCCGGGCCGCGGCACCTCATTGTTCGGCAGGTAGACGGCGGCCGACGTCGTCCAGTGCTTCCTGAACAGTTTCTCGACCACCTGAATGGTGGCGGAGGCGCGCTCGACCAGCGGATAGCCGTTGCTTGCATAGGCGATCGCGGGCTCCAGCACGTCGCGCAGCCGCATCGTGCCGTAATCGCGCAGCAGCAGCATCCAGGATTCGAACGTGCCGGGCACGCAGGCCGCGAGCAGGCCGGTGCCGGGCACCATCTCCAGCCCCTCGCTCTTGTAGTGCGCGATGGTGGCTTTCGCGGGCGCCGGTCCCTGGCCGCAGATCACCTCGGTGCGGCCGCGCTTGACGTCGTGCACGATAACAGGGACGTCGCCGCCGGGACCGTTCAGATGCGGCTCGACCACCTGCAGCGTGAAAGCCGTTGCGACGCCGGCATCGAAGGCGTTGCCGCCCTTTTCCAGAATGCTCATGCCGACGGCGGTCGCGATCCAGTGGGTGGAGGTGACGACACCGAACGTGCCTTCGATTTCCGGGCGTGTGGTGAAGGGATCGGGATTGATGTTGCTCATGGGAATCCAATGCCGGGCTGGTATCGCGATGCTGGCGCACTTGACCACAGGCGCGGCTGAATGCCAACCTGTGGCATGCCACGCATTGCTGCCATCCCCGCCATCATACCGCCGCGGCAGTCTCAACCGGATGGTTGACGGCGTGGCAGGCGACGCCGTCGATCAGTGCGGGCGCCTGCTTGCGGCAGAGGTCGAAGGCCAGCGGGCAGCGGGGATTGAAGGCGCAGCCGGGCGGCGGATCGATCGGGTTCGGAATCTCGCCCTTGACCGGAATGCGCTGGCGGCCGGACATTGCCAGATCGGGCACCGCGCCCAGCAGCATCCTGGTGTAGGGCATCCGCGGATTGGCGAACAGTTCGCGCCCCTCGGCAATCTCGACGATGCGGCCGAGATACATCACGCCGATGCGCGTCGCCATGTGGCGGACCACGGCGAGATTGTGGCTGATGAAGAGATAGGTCAGGCCGAACTTGTCCTGCAGGTCGCGCATCAAATTGAGGATCTGCGCCTGTACGGAGACATCCAGCGCCGACGTCGGTTCGTCGCAGACGATGAATTCGGCCTCGGAGGCGAGCGCCCGCGCGATCGCGATGCGCTGGCGCTGGCCGCCGGAAAATTCATGCGGATATTTCAGCCCGTCGTCGGGATGCAGCCCGACAAGGCTCAGGAGTTCGCCGACGCGGGCGGCGATGTCGCGCTCGCCCTGGATCAGGTTGAAGGCGCGGATCGGCTCGGAGACGATGGCATCGACCCGGAAGCGTGGATTTAAGCTCGCATAGGGGTCCTGGAAGATCATCTGGATGCGGCGGCGTAGCCGCTGCCGGGCCTGGGCCTGCCTCGCATCGGTCATCGATACGCCGTCGATCATGACGTCGCCCGAGCTTGGCGGCAGCAATCCCACCACCATCCGCGCCACTGTCGTCTTGCCCGAGCCGGACTCGCCGACGAGTGCGAAGGTCTCGCCCTTCCGGATATCGAAGGTCACGCCGTCGACGGCTTTGAGGAATTCGAGATGGCCGCCCTCGAGCACGCGGTTGAGCCACGGCTTCGAGACGTCGAACACCCGGCGAAGATTCCGTACATCGACAAAGGAGGCCGTCATGCCGCGGTCTCCTTGACGGGGGCGCTATCGTAAAGATGGCAGGCCACCGCATGCGAGCCCTGCCTGAGCGGTTCGGGCCGGTCGACGCGGCAACGGTCGAAGGCCAAGGCGCAGCGCGGATTGAAGGAGCAGCCCGGCGGGATCGCCGACAGGCGCGGCATCGAACCCGGGATTTGCACCAGGCGTTTCTCCTCGCCGGCGAGCGTCGGGATCGCCCCCATCAGGCCCTTGGCGTAGGGATGCATCGGGTTCTGCACCACGTCCTGAACCGGGCCGATCTCGGCGATCCGCCCCGAATACATAACCGCCACGCGGTCGGACGTCTCGGCGATCACACCCATGTCGTGGGTCACCAGCATCACCGCGGTGCCGTGGTCGCGACCGAGCCGCTTGATCAGCGAGATGATCTGCGCCTGCACGGAAACGTCGAGCGCGGTGGTCGGCTCGTCGGCGATGATCAGTTCCGGCTCGGCGCAGATCGCGAGCGCGATCACGACGCGCTGGCGCATGCCGCCGGAGAATTCGTGCGGATAGGCGTCGATGCGCTTCTCCGGCGCGGGGATGCCGACCTCCGCCAGCAGATCGATGGCGCGCTTGCGTGCGGCGGTCTCCGACAGATTCAGATGGGTGCGGATCGTCTCGACGATCTGGTCGCCGATCCGGTAGAGCGGGTTGAGGCTCGTCAGCGGATCCTGAAAGATCATGCCGATCCGTTTGCCCCTGACGCGGCGGATCTCCTCCGGCGGCAGGTGATCGATCCGCGTCCCCGACAAATAGATCTCGCCGCCCGAGATGCGGCCGGGCGGGTCGATCAATCCTATGACCGCGAGCCCGGTGACCGATTTGCCGGCGCCGGATTCGCCGACGACGCCGAGCACTTCGCCCTTGGCGATGTCGAAGGACACGCCGTTGATCGCGCGCAGCGTGCTTCGGCGGGTGAGGAATTCCACCTCGAGGTTGCGAACGGAGAGGACAGGCGTGGTCATCGGAGCTTTGGATTGAGGGCGTCGCGCAGCCAGTCGCCGAGCAGGTTGATGGCGAGGATCAGGCCGGCCAGCGCGATGCCGGGGAAGGCGACGATCCACCATTCGCCGGCGAACAGATAGTTGTTGCCGATCCGGATCAGGGTGCCGAGCGATGGCATGGTGTCGGGCATGCCGGCGCCGAGGAACGACAGCGTCGCCTCGGTGATGACGGCCAGCGCGAGGTTGATCGTCGCGATCACGAGTATCGGACCCATCGTGTTCGGCAGCACGTGGCGCAGCATGATCTTCGGCGCGGGCAGGCCGATCAGTTGGGCGGCGGCGACATAGTCCTTGTTCTTCTCGACCATCACGGAGCCGCGCACGGTGCGGGCATACTGCACCCAGAAACTCAGGCCGATCGCAATCACCAGCACGCCGAGCGTGCTCATGGCATCCAGCCGGTTGCCGAGCACGGACTTGGCGACGCCATTGACCAACAGCGCGATCAGGATGGCAGGGAAGGTAAGCTGCACGTCGGCGATCCGCATGATCAGGCCGTCGACCGCGCCGCCGACGTAGCCTGCGATCAGCCCGAGCGTAATGCCGAGCGTGCCGGCGAAGATTACGCCGAGCAGCCCGACGATCAGCGATATCCGCAGGCCATAGAGAATGGCGGAGAACACGTCGCGGCCCTGTTCGTCGGTGCCGAGCAGGAACGGGCTCTGGCCCTCGGCGGTCCACAGCGGCGAGATCCGCGAGTTCATCAATTGCAGTTGCGCCGGGTCGAACGGGTTCTGCACCGAAAGCTGCGAGGCAAAGATCGCCAGCAGGAAGAACAGGGCGGTGACCGCCGCCGCCACCATGGTCATTTTCGAACGGCGGAACGAATAGAAGATATCGCTGTCGAGCGCGCGCTTCAGCCAGTTCGTACCGGTGCGCGCATCTGGCGCATTCGGCTCAACTCGGTGTGGCACCACGGCGTCGGACATCGGATTTCTCGCTTATGCCGGACGGCTGATGGTCGAGCGCAGGCGCGGATCGACGACGGTGTAGAGGATATCGACCACCAGGTTGATGGTGACGAAGATCAGCGAGACCATCAAGAGGTAGGCGGCCATGATCGGGATATCGACATTCTGCACGGCCTGCACGAACAACAATCCCATCCCCGGCCACTGGAAGACGGTTTCGGTGATGATGGCAAAAGCAATTACCGAGCCAAATTGCAGGCCGGCGACGGTGATCACAGGCACCAGCGTGTTCTTCAGCGCATGGCCGAAGTGGATCGCGCGCGTGGTCAGGCCGCGGGCGCGGGCGAAGCGGATGTAGTCGGTACGGAGCACTTCGAGCATCTCAGCGCGCACCAGCCGCATGATCAGGGTCATCTGGAACAGACCAAGCGTGATCGAGGGCATGATCAGCGCCTTCAACCCGGAAAGGGTGAGCAATCCGGTGGTCCACCATCCGATCCGCACCACGTCGCCGCGGCCGAAAGAAGGCAGCCAGCCCAGCGTCACCGAGAACAGGTAGATCAGGAGAATGCCGATCAGGAAGGTCGGCAGTGAGATTCCGATCAGCGACACCGCCTGGAAGAATTTCGTCAGGATCGTATCGCGCCGCAGCGCCGAATAGACCCCCATCAGGATGCCGAACACCATGGCAAGCACGGTGGCGCAGAACGCAAGCTCGAGCGTCGCCGGCATCCGCTCCATCAGCAGGTTCGAGACCGGCTGGCGAAACTGATAGGAAACCCCGAACTTGAACTGCGCGGCATTGATAAAATAGCGCGCGAACTGCACCGGCACGGGATCGTCGAGGCCGAGCGACTTGCGTACCGCCTCGCGCTCGGCCGCCGGCGTATCCAGTGAGACGATTTGGTTGACGGGGTCGCCGGCGAAGCGGAACATCGAGAACGCGATGACGCCGACCGCGATCATGACGCCGATGGCCTGGATAGCGCGGCGAAGAGTGAAAGCGAGCATGAATTCCTTTCACTGCCCTGTGGTGCGGCGGTAGACGCCGCGGTCGCTTCGAAAAAGAAAAGGTCCCGGAAGCCATGGAGCCGCCGGGACCTGTGTTGAAGCCCGATCAGTCCTGTTTGGTCGCCCAGTACAGCAGAACCTGATTGTCGGCGCGCTGCGTCAGCTTCACTTTTTTCGACACGCCCCAGGCCAGCGCCTGCTGGTGCAACGGGATATAGCTGAAGTCCTTGGCGCCGATCTCGTACGCTTCCTTGATCAGAAGGTCGCGCTTGGCCGTGTCCGACTCCTGCAGCACCTTGTCGGTGAGTTCGTCGAGCTTCTTGTTGCAGTAGCCGCCGAGATTGGCCTCGCCGCGGCTGGATTTGGGATCGTCGCGGCAGCCCATGATGTCGAACAGGACGTTGTGGGAATCCAGCGTGCCGGGCGTCCAGCCAAGCAAATAGAACGAAGTCTGGTAGCCACCGGGCTTCAGCACCTTGGCGAAATACTGCGCCTTGGGCTGGGCCAGCAACGTGACCTTGACGCCGATGCGGGCGAGCATGCCGACGACCGCCTGACAGATCGCGGCGTCATTGACGTAACGGTCGTTCGGGCAGTCCATCGTGACTTCGAAGCCGTCGGGATAGCCTGCTGCGGTCAGCAGCTTCTTGGCGCCCTCTGGATCGAATTTCGGCCGCGTGAAGTCACCGGACAGCTTGAACAGTTGCGGGGCGATCATCAGGGCCGAGGGCGTCGACAGGCCGCGCATGACGCGGGTCTTGATCAGTTCGATATCGATGGCCTTGAAGAAGGCCTCGCGCACCCTGACGTCCTTGAACGGGTTCTTGCCCTTGATGTTGGAATAGAGCAGTTCGTCCCGCACCTGATCCATGCCGATGAAGATGGTGCGAAGTTCCGGTCCCTTCAGCACCTGCGCGTTCGGGCTGGAATCGATCCGCGTGATGTCCTGGATCGGTACCGGCTCGATGACGTCGACTTCGCCCGAGAGCAGGGCGGCGACGCGCGTGGCGTCGGAGCCGATCGGGGTGAACACGATCTCCTTGAGGTTATGCTCCGGCTTGCGCCACCAGTTCGGATTGGCCTTGTACACGGTCTTGACGCCGGGCTGATGGCTTTCGACCGTGAACGGGCCGGTGCCGTTGGCATTGAGCGAGGCAAAGCTCGGCGTCGTCGCGGCGGCGGGCGTGGGCTCGACGGCGTTGTTCGCCTCGGCCCATTTCTTGTCCATGATGTACCAGGTATCCCATTGCGAGTTGAGAATGGGATTGGGCGACGTCAGGATGAAATCCACCGTGTAGTCGTCGACCTTGACGACCTTGGCGTCGGTGGGAATGCGGGTCTGCAGGTTCGAACCCTTCTTGCGAACGCGGTCGGCCGAGAACACCACGTCGTCGGCGGTGAAGGGATCGCCGTTCTGGAATTTCACGCCTTTGCGCAAATGAAACCGCCAGCGGGTCGGCTCCGGCGTTTCCCAACTCTCCGCCAGCGCGGGGACGATCTTCAGGTCCTTGTCGCGGGCGACGAGACCTTCAAACACATGCCCGAGATGGGCATGGGTGGTGGTCTCGTTGAGGGTGTAGGGGTCCAGCGATTTGAGATCGCCCTGGTTGGCATAGCGCAGGGTCTGGGCCGATGCCGGCGCCATGGCTAGTGCCAGGATGGAAGCCGTGGCCACTGCAAGCAAAGTCTGACGTACCGACATCTGTTCGATTTCCCCGCTTTGATCAGCAATTTCCGCTGTTAACGGCGGATATTGCCGAGCCATGTTGCCAGAGTCCAGCCGCCGCGCAAGCTTCATTATCCCGCATTGCGTGCCGGTTTGCGCGGCGGTGCGGCAAAGACTAGGTTGCGCCTCAAGGCGAGCGCGGGGCATTGGACTTTCGGAGTGTTGGATGGCGGAACTGAAGGCCGATGTTCTCGTCCTCGGTGCGGGCATGGTCGGCGTAAGCGCCGCTCTGCACCTGCAGAAGCGCGGCCGCAACGTGGTTCTCATCGACCGGAACGACGTCGCCGGCGAGGAGACCAGCTATGGCAATGGCGGACTGATCGAATGCGCCTCGGTTTTTCCCTACATGTTTCCGCGGAACGTCGGCGAGATCCTGCGCTATGCCTTCCTTCGTGCACCGCAGGTCAATTATCATTTCAGGGATTTGCCGGCCTTCCTGCCCTGGCTGGCACGCTACTTCCTCGCCTCGTCGCCGCAGCGTGCGTTGCATAGTGCAATGGCCGAACTGCCGCTGATCCAGCGCAGCCTGATCGAGCATGAGGCCCTGATCGAGGAAGCCAATGTTCCGGAATTGTTGCGGCGGACCGGCTGGATCAAGCTGTTTCGCTCTGAGGCGACGCTCGCCGCGGCGCTGAAGGATCTCAAGCGTGCCGGCGAGCATGGCGTCACCGGCGAGGTGCTGGACGGTCCGGCGGTGATCGCGCGAGAGCCGCATCTGACAGGCGAGTTCAGTGGCGCGATCCATTTTCCCGCACCTGGATTCGTACCCGATCCCGGCGGGCTGGCCAAGGCCTATGCCGCGCTGTTCGGCCGCAAGGGTGGGCGCTATCTGGTGGGCGACGCCCGCACCCTCGAACAGTCCGGCGCCCGCTGGAAGGTCGCCACGCTGGAGGGCACCATCACGGCGCGCGATGTCGTCGTCGCCATGGGGCCGTGGTCGGACCAGATATTCGGGCCGCTCGGCTATTCGATCCCGCTGCAGGTCAAGCGCGGCTACCACCTGCATCTCAAGCCAGGTGGCAACGCGGTTCTCAATCATCCCGTGCTGGATACCGATCAGGGCTTTCTGCTGGCGCCGATGACTCGCGGCATCAGGCTGACGACCGGCGCGGAGTTTGCCCACCGTGATGCGCCGCCGACGCCGGTCCAGGTCGAGCGGGCGCTGCCGCGCGCGCATCAACTGTTTCCGCTGGACGGGCCGGTCGACGCCAAGCCATGGATGGGCGCACGGCCCTGCCTGCCCGATATGCTGCCGGTCATCGGCAAGGCCCCCCGCCATGCCGGGCTGTGGTTCGATTTCGGCCACCAGCACCACGGCCTGACGCTCGGGCCTGCCACCGGCCGCCTGGTGGCTGAATTGATGACCGGCGAGACCCCGTTTGCCGACGCCAGGCCGTTCGCCGCCGAACGTTTTGGTTGACCATATCGGAATTGAGCAAGGCGGGACCCGGGCTTTTCCTTGCGCAATCAGGGCCATCGTGGCGATACTGCAAGGAAGCCAGCAAGAGGAGCGGTCATGAAAGTTAACGTCGAAATCGATTGCACGCCGCTGGAGGCCAGGCAGTTCTTCGGATTGCCCGATGTCTCGCCGATGCAGACCGCCGTGATGGACAAGATGCAGCAGCAGGTGATGGCCAATATCGAGAAGGTCTCGCCGGAATCGCTGATCCAGAGCTGGTTCACGTTCGATCCGAAGATCGCCGAACGGTTCCAGGATATGTTCGTGACCATGGCCGGCCTCGGCGGCCTGGCTTCGAAGGACAAGAAGTAAGTGGCCATCGCGGAGGGCGGGGTGGCGACGGAAGAGCAACGACTTCGGCCGCCGAGCCTGTTCCTGATGCTGGCCGAGGCGCGGGGCCTGTTCGAACTGAATTCGAGCCTCTGGCTGTCGCCGCTGTTGCTGCGCGCGCCGAAGGGCGACGGCCATCCGGTGCTGGCGCTGCCGGGCTTTCTCGCCAGCGATATCTCGATGGCGCCGATGCGGCGCTACCTGAAAGAACTCGGCTACGATGCCCATGCATGGAACATGGGCCGCAATCTCGGCGGCGTCGTCTCCAGGCGCGGCGCATTGTGCGACCTTCTGCGCAGCATTCATGAGACGACCGGCCGCAAGGTCAGCCTGGTCGGCTGGAGTCTCGGCGGCGTCTATGCCCGCGATCTTGCCGTGCAGGCGCCGGAGATGGTGCGCTCGGTGATCACGCTCGGCAGCCCCTTCGCCAACGATATCCGCGCGACCAATGCCACGCGCCTGTATGAGGCGCTGTCGGGGGAGACCGTCGACGACAATCCGCAAATCCTCGCGGCGATCGCCGGGGACATGCCGGTGCCGGCGACTTCGATCTATTCCCGTACCGACGGCATCGTGAACTGGCACACCAGCCTGTTGCGCCCCTCCGCGACCGCCGAGAACATCGAGGTCCACTTCGCCAGCCATATCGGGCTCGGCGTCAACCCCGCTGCACTATGGGCGGTGGCCGACCGCCTGGCGCAGCCGGAGGGCGAATTCAAGCATTTTGACCGATCAGGACCTTTTGCCATTGCCTACGGCCCCCCTGAAAATGCACAATCCTGAACCAGCGCCCTGACTTTCAAGGGCATGATCCCTGATGGTCCCGCCCTGCATTTGACGCGGGATGGCTAGCGGACTTCGGATATGCTCCAATAATAAAGACATTCCAGACGCCAGAAGCGCCGCCAAGGCGCCGCGTTATCGACTGCGGGAGGAGAAAATGGCGGACGCCAAGAAACTGTCTTCGCTGGACGCGTCGTTCCTGTACCTGGAAACGCCGGAAATGCCGATGCATGTCGGCAGCATGGCGATCTTCCGCCTGCCGGACGGTTACAAGGGCGACTTCTTCGAAGAGTTCAAGGCGATGATCGCCTCGCGGCTGCACATCGCGCCGATCTTGAAGGCCCGTCTGGAGAAGGCGCCACTCGACATCGATCATCCGTCCTGGGTCGAGGACGACCAGTTCGACATCGACCGCCACATCTTCCGCGCCAGCCTGCCGGCGCCGCGCGACCGCGCCACGCTGGAGCGCATCGTCGGCTGGGCGCATGCCAAACTGCTCAACCGTGCCCGCCCGCTCTGGGAGTTCTACGTCTTCGAGGGCATGAAGGACAACGAGATCGGGCTCTACTCCAAGATGCACCATGCCTGCATCGACGGCGGCGCAGGCGCCGCGCTCACCAGCATGATCTATGACGTCACGCCGGTGCCGCGCCAGGTCGAGCCGCCCGCCGCGCGCAAGGTGGCGCAGGAGCCGCGCGACATCGCCGCCAACTTGATCGATTCCTATCAGGCGCTCTGGACCCAGCCGTTCGACGCCAACGCCGCGCCGAAGAGTCTCGAGCTGCCGCGCACGGGAAAAAGCGATCTCGGCTCGATCCTGTTCGACAACGCCATGTTCCAGATCGAGACCGCGGTGAAGTTCGCAAGCTCGGTGCCGACCGTACTGAAGTCGCTCTCCGACGTGGTCGGCAAGATTTCCGATCCGAAGTCGCGCGACAGCCTCGCCAGCATGGCCTCGCCGCCGACGATCCTCAACAAGTCGATCTCGTCCGAGCGCAGCTTTGCCGGCGTCTCGATCTCGCTGTCGCGCGCCAAGGCGCTGGCGAAAGCCTCCGGCGGCAAGCTCAATGACGTCGTGCTGGCGCTCTCGTCCGGCGTGGTGCGGCGCTATCTGATCAGCCAGGGCGGGCTGCCGAACAAATCCCTGACGGCGGCGGTGCCGATCTCGCTGCGCGAAGAGGGCAATGCCGACGCCAACAACCAGGTGTTCGGCATGATCTGCTCGATCGCCACCAATGTGGAAGATCCCAAGACGCGGCTGGAAACCATCATCGCGCAATCCACCAAGTCGAAGGAGATGTCGCATCCGCTGCGGGCCCTGGTGCCGCAGGTCTCCAACCTGTCGATGCTGGGTGCGCCGATCGTGACGCAGATCCTTGCGCTGCTGTATAGCCGGTCCAACCTGTCCGACGTGCTGCCGCCGGCGGCCAACATCACGGTTTCCAACGTGCCCGGGCCCCGGCAGACACTCTATGCTGCGGGCGCCGAACTCCTGCACATCTTCCCGGTGTCGATCTCGACGCACGGCATCGCGCTCAACATCACCGTGCAGAGCTATCGCGACCAGCTCGATTTCGGCTTCATCGCAGGCGCCAACATCATTCCGCATGTCCAGGTTCTCTGCGACATGCTGCCGACCGAATTTGATGCGCTGGAGGCGGCGTTCGCGCCACCGCCGAGCATGACCAGCGCCGCTGAATAGGAAGTCGCAATGATTGAAATGCCGCCGCTGCAGTTCGCCCACGTGAACGGTATTCGCATGGGCTACTACGAGGCGGGGCCCAGATCCGACGCGCCGCCGGTCGTGCTCTGCCACGGCTGGCCGGAGTTGGCGTTTTCCTGGCGCCACCAGATCAAGGCGCTGAGCGAGGCCGGCATCCGGGTGATTGCGCCGGACCAGCGCGGCTATGGCGCGACCGACCGGCCCGAAGCGGTCGAGGATTACGACATGGAGCATCTGACCGGCGATCTCGTCGGTCTGCTCGATCATCTTAAGATCGACAAGGCGATTTTTGTCGGCCACGATTGGGGCGGTTTCGTCGTCTGGCAGATGCCGCTGCGTCATCCCGCTCGCGTGGCCGGCGTCGTCGGCGTCAACACGCCGCATTGGGACCGCTCGCCGGCCGATCCGATCGAGCTGTTCCGGAAACGGTTCGGCGACAGCATGTATATCGTGCAGTTCCAGGATCCGGCGCGCGAGCCGGACAGGATCTTCGGCAGCCGGGTCGAGCAGACGTTCGACGCCTTCATGCGCAAGCCGCTGCCGCGCAAGGATGAGCCGGATCAGCCGCCGGTTGCCGGCGTCGGCGCTTCGGCCAAGACCAATCTGGCGTTCCCGCAGATGATCGCGGCCTATGACGCCAAATTCGATCCGCGCACGCCGATCCTGTCGGCGGAGGAGAAGAAGGTGTTCGTCGATACCTTCAGCAGGACCGGATTCACCGGCGGCATCAACTGGTACCGCAATTTTTCACGCAACTGGCAGCGCTCGGAAGGGCTCGACCATACGGTGCGCGTGCCGTCGCTGATGATCATGGCCGAGAACGACGCGGTGCTGCCGCCGTCGGCCACCGAAGGCATGGAGCGGCTGGTCGCGGATCTCGAAAAATATCTCGTGCGCGACAGCGGCCATTGGACGCAGCAGGAAAAGCCTGACGAGGTCAGCGCCAAGCTGATCGAATGGCATCGGAAGAGATTTGGATAAATAGGGGCTATCTCCACCGTCATTGCGAGGAGCGAAGCGAGCTTTGCAGTCATTCCGGGGTGATGCGCAGCATCGAACTACGGGGCGCCCTTGCGCCCCTGAGAATCTCGAGATTCCGGGTCTGGTCCTTCGGACCATCCCGGAATGACGGCGAGGATGGGATTAGGCAGGGAGACACTTCGACAATGGCGTCCAGCAATAAACTCAGTCCGATCCCGCATCCGCCGAAGAAGCCCGTCGTCGGCAACATGCTGTCGCTGGACCCCAACGCGCCGGTGCAGGATCTGGTGCGGCTTTCGAAGGAGCTCGGGCCGATCTTCTGGCTCGACATGATGGGCGCGCCGCTCGTCATCGTCTCCGGCCACGACCTGATCGACGAACTCTCCGACGAGAAGCGCTTCGACAAGACGGTGCGCGGTTCGCTGCGCCGGGTCCGCGCCGTCGGCGGCGATGGGCTGTTCACGGCCGATACATCAGAGCCGAACTGGAGCAAGGCGCACAACATCCTGCTGCAGCCGTTCGGCAACCGCGCGATGCAGTCCTACCATCCGAGCATGGTCGACATCGCCGAGCAGCTGGTGAAGAAGTGGGAGCGCCTCAACGCCGACGAGGAGATCGACGTCGTCCACGACATGACCGCGCTGACGCTCGACACCATCGGGCTGTGCGGCTTCGAGTACCGCTTCAACTCGTTCTATCGTCGCGACTACCACCCATTCGTGGAAGCGCTGGTGCGCTCGCTCGAGACCATCATGATGACCCGCGGCCTGCCGCTGGAAAATCTGTGGATGCAGAAGCGGCGCAAGACGCTCGCCGAAGACGTGATGTTCATGAACAGGATGGTCGACGAGATCATCGCCGAGCGCCGCGGCAGCGCCGACGCCACCGAGACGAAGAAAGATATGCTCGGCGCCATGATGACCGGCGTCGACCGCTCGACCGGCGAGCAGCTCGACGACGTCAACATCCGCTACCAGATCAACACGTTTCTGATCGCCGGGCACGAAACCACCAGCGGGCTGCTCTCGTGCACCCTCTACGCGCTGCTCAAGCACCCAGAGGTGCTGAAGAAGGCGTATGAGGAAGTCGACCGGGTGCTCGGGCCCGACGTCAATGCGAGGCCAACCTACCAGCAGGTCACGCAGCTTACCTACATCACGCAGATCCTGAAGGAAGCGCTGCGGATGTGGCCGCCGGCGCCGGCCTACGGGATCACGCCGCTCAGCGACGAGACCCTCGCCGGCGGCAAGTACAAGCTGCGGAAGAACACGTTCATCACGGTGCTGGTGATGGCGCTGCACCGCGACCCCAGCGTCTGGGGCCCGAACCCGGACGTCTTCGATCCCGAGAATTTCAGCCGCGAGGCCGAGGCCAGGCGTCCGATCAATGCGTGGAAGCCGTTCGGCAACGGCCAGCGCGCCTGCATCGGCCGCGGCTTTGCGATGCACGAGGCGGCGCTGGCGGTCGGCATGATCCTGCAGCGCTTCAAGCTGCTGGACATTCACCGCTACCAGATGCACCTGAAGGAAACGCTGACCGTCAAGCCCGACGGCTTCAAGATCAAGGTGCGGCCGCGCGCCGAGAAGGACCGCGGCGCCTTTGCCGGTCGCGCCGCAGTGGCGGCGGCCGCCTCGAATGCGGCCGCGCCGCAGGCCCGCACACGACCCGGACACAACACGCCGCTACTGGTGCTCTACGGCTCCAATCTCGGCAGCGCCGAAGAGCTGGCGACTCGGGTCGCCGATCTCGCCGAGGTCAACGGCTTTTCGACCCGGCTCGGCGCGCTCGACGATTATGTCGGCAAGCTGCCGGAGCAGGGCGCGCTCCTGATCTTCTGCGCCTCCTACAATGGCGCGCCTCCCGACAACGCCACGCAGTTCGTTAGATGGCTGGACAGCGGCCTGGCGAAGGATGCGCTCGCCAAGGTGCGCTATGCCGTGTTCGGCTGCGGCAACAGCGACTGGGCCGCGACCTATCAATCCGTGCCGCGGCTGATCGACGAGCAGTTGGCGGCGCATGGCGCGCGCAGCCTCCATGGCCGCGGCGAGGGCGACGCCCGCAGCGATCTCGACGGCCAGTTCGAGAAGTGGTTCGCGGCGGCCGCGCCCGCGGCGATGAAGGAACTCGGTGTCGATACCGGCTTCGCCCGCAGCGCCGAGGACGCACCGCTTTATTCGATCGAGCCGGTCGCGGCATCGACGGTTCACGCCATCGTGGCGCAGGGCGGCGTCGCGCCGATGAAGGTGCTGGTTAATTCCGAATTGCAGAGCAAGGCCGGCGGCCATCCGTCCGACCGCTCGACCCGGCATATCGAGGTGCAATTGCCGCCCGGGGTGACCTACCGCGTCGGCGACCATCTCAGTGTCGTCCCACGCAACGATCCGGCGCTGGTCGATTCCGTCGCGCGGCGTTTCGGCTTCCTGCCGGCCGACCAGATCCGGCTGCAGGTCGCGGAAGGCCGACGCGCGCAATTGCCGGTCGGCGATGCCGTCTCGGTCGGGCGTCTGCTGACCGAGTTCGTCGAGTTGCAGCAGATCGCGACCCGCAAGCAGATCCAGATCATGTCGGAGCACACCCGCTGCCCCGTCACCAAGCCGAAGCTGCTCGCCTATGTCGGCGACGATGCCGCGTCCACCGAGCTGTATCGATCGGACGTGCTGGCGAAGCGCAAATCGGTGTTCGATCTCCTGGAGGAACATCCGGCCTGCGAGCTGCCGTTCCACGCCTATCTGGAAATGCTGTCGCTGCTGGCGCCGCGCTATTACTCGATTTCCTCGTCGCCCTCGCTCGATCCAGCGCGCTGCAGCGTCACCGTCGGCGTGGTCGAGGCGCCCGCCAACTCGGGCCGCGGCGTCTACAGGGGCGTCTGCTCCAATTATCTCGCCGGCCGCCGGGTCGGCGACAGCGTGCATGCGACGGTGCGCGAGACCAAGGCCGGCTTCCGCCTGCCGGACGGCCCTTCAGTGCCCGTGATCATGATCGGCCCCGGCACCGGGCTGGCGCCGTTCCGCGGCTTCCTGCAGGAACGCGCGCACCGCAAGGCGCAAGGCGCGAAGCTCGGTCCCGCGATGCTGTTCTTCGGCTGCCGCCATCCCGATCAGGATTTCCTCTACGCCGACGAACTGAAGGCCTTCGCCGCCGACGGGATCACCGAGCTGCATATCGCGTTCTCGCGCGCCGACGGGCCGAAGACCTATGTGCAGCATCTGGTCGCCGCGCAGAAGGATCGCGTCTGGAGCCTGATCGAGCAGGGTGCGATCGTTTACGTCTGCGGCGACGGCGGCAAGATGGAGCCTGACGTCAAGGCGGCGCTGGTTGCGATCTACCGCGAGAAGTCGGGGGCGGATGCCGATGCCGGATTGCGTTGGATCGACGATCTGGGCACGAAGAACCGCTATGTGCTCGATGTGTGGGCGGGTGGGTAATTTTGTCGTCTCTGCGAACGCAGATGACCACAGCGACCATGACGGCATGCTAAAAGCCCTGCATGATTCCCTGGGAAAAGATCGACACCGCCCGCATTCCCGGCACCGGCGATGAACTCCGCCTGATGCGCCGTGGCAAGGAGTTCTCGATCAAGCTCGGCAGCAACGAGCTGATGAACAGCCGTCTCTCGGGCTCAGAAGAAGCCTTGGCGACGCTTGCGGCGAAGCGCCTCGAGAAGGTCGCAGGCCCGCACATGCTGATTGGCGGCCTCGGCATGGGCTTCACCTTGCGCGCGGCGCTCGCGGTTCTCGGCAACAAGGCCAGGATCGTGGTCGTGGAACTGGTACCGGCGGTGGTGGCCTGGGCTCGCGGCCCGATGGCGGACATCTTTGGCGACAGCCTGAATGATCCACGCGTGACCATTCGCGAGGCCGATGTCGCCGACACCATCCGCTCGCAGCGTGCGAAATTCGACGCGATCCTGCTCGACGTCGACAACGGTCCGGAAGGATTGACGCGCAAGGGCAACGACGCGCTCTATAGCCTGACCGGCTTGAATGCCGCGCGCGCCGCGCTGCGGCCGGGCGGGGTGCTGGCGGTGTGGTCTTCGGGACCGAATCCCGCGTTCACAAAACGCCTGCGCAGCGCGGGCTTCGACGCCAACGAGATCAACATCCGCGCCACCGGCAAAGGCAGCGGCGTGCGTCACGTCATCTGGATGGCGAAGAAACCGTAGCCCGGATGGAGCGCAGCGCAATCCGGGGCAGTTGCGCGGGCTGATGATGATCCCGGAGTGCGCTGCGCTCCATCCGGGCCACTCGTAATTCACGCCGCCTTCGCCGCCGCGCCATGCGCGTGCTTGTCGATCGCATCGATGATCTGTGGCCACATCGGGATCGGTAGCGCATGGCCCATGCCTTCGACCATCAAAAGCTTCGCGCCGGGGATCGAGGCCGCGGTGTCCTTGCCGCCTTCGGGGCGCACCAGCGGATCGACGGTGCCGTGGATGACCAGCGTCGGGATTTTCAGGTGATGCAGCCGTTCCTTGCGGCTGCCGGATGCCAGCACCGCCCGCAACTGGCGGCCGACGCCGGCCGGATTGAGGCCGCGCTCGAAGGTGCGGGCGGCGCGCGCCGGGTCGAGCGCTTCGTCCTCGGGGAACGAGCCGACGCGCAGCACCTTCCAGGTCCTGGCGAACCGCTCGAAATACTCTTCCCTGGTCCGCGGCGGCGGCGCCATCAGCATGGCGGCGGCCTCCCGCGTCGGCGGCGGTATTTTGGGGTTGCCTGTCGTCGACATGATCGAGGTCAGCGAGCGCACCCGCTGCGGGAACGAGAGCGCGACTTCCTGCGCGATCATGCCGCCCATCGAGGCGCCGACGAGGTGCGCGGACTTGATGCCGAGCACGTCCATCAGGCCGATGGTATCCTTGGCCATGTCGATCAGTCGGTAGGTCGATGCGACCGGCATCTTCAGGAACTTCAGCTTCAGCAGTTCGAACGCCGTCAGGCGCTTGCCGCCGGAGAGATGGGAGGATTTGCCGATGTCGCGGTTGTCGAAGCGGATGACACGAAACCCGCGCGCGGCAAGCTGGCGGCAGAAATCGTCATCCCAGTGGATCATCTGGGCGCCGAGCCCCATGATCAGCAGCAGCGGTTCCGCAGCCGGATCGCCGAAGATTTCGTAGCAGATGTCGATGCCGTTGGCGCGGGCGATCTGTGGCGGCTGATGGGTGAGCATCGCGTCTTCCTTCGGTGGTCCGGCTTTGGGCAACTATGGCACGGTTTCCCGCAGCGCAGAAGGCTCGGCGGCGGTTGACCGGCCCGCCGCAACGGTGTGGTATGGCGGCAATAGAAGCGAAGCGTGGCAAGCGCTCGTCAGCGTGAGGGAGAGCGCGCAATGGCCGACAAGGGCAACGATCCTGCCGAAATCTGGCGGACCATGATCGGGGAGATGGAGAAGGGGTTCAACTCCTTCGCCAACCAGACGATGACGTCGCCGGAATTTTCCAAGGCGATGAATCAGTTCGGCGGCGCCAGCGCGGGCGCGCAGAAGCAGCTCGGCGAACTGATGGAGAAATATCTGCTGGCGATGAATCTGCCGAGCCGGGCGCAGATGGTCGGCATGGCCGAGCGCATCCAGGCGATCGAGGGCCAGCTCAACGAGATCAAGGCGCTGCTGATGCAGGTGCACCACAACTCGCTGGCGCCGGATGGCGGCCATGGCGCGACGCCGCGCCCACCGCGCACCAAGCGCCCGCCCTCGGAGGGAGAGCAAAAATGAATGCGCCCACGGGTCTCGATTTTGCCTCCGTCGCCGAGCGGGTCCAGTCCGAAGTGCAGCGCGCGATCCAGCGCAGTATCAAAGGCGTCGAATATATTTCCTCCTCAGGTCCCTCGCTCGGCTCGACGCCGAAGGATATCCTGGCGGTCCGTGGCACCATGAACCTCTATCACTACCGGCCGATGGCGGATGAAATCTACCGCGTGCCGATCCTGATCGTGATGGCCACCACCAACCGCGGCTACATCCTCGACATGGTGCCGGGCCAGAGCTTCATCGAATTCCTCCTTAAGCGCGGCTACGACGTCTACATGCTGGACTGGACCGCGCCGAAGCCGGAAGAAAAGAGCCTGCGGATGGAGGACTACGTCCTCGACTTCATCCCGGATTGCGTCCGCCGCGTGCAGCAGGATTCCGGCGAAAAGGACGTCAGCATCATCGGCTATTGCTTCGGCGGCGTGCTGTCGCTGCTGTACGGCTCGATCTTCAATGACGGGCCGATGAAGAACCTGATCTGCTTCACCACCCCGATCGATTTCCGCGAGATGAAGCTGTTCTCGAACTTCGCCGACCGTCGCTATTTCGATGTCGACCGCCTGATCGACACCACCGGCAACATGCCGCCCGAACTGATCCTGCAGTCGTTCGAGATGCTGCGGCCGGCATCGCGCGTGGCGAGCCAGGTGCAGCTCTGGGAGAACATCTGGAACGACGAATACGTCAAGGCCTACCGGATGATGGATCGCTGGGGCACGGACACCCTGCCGCTGGCCGGCGAGTATTTCCGCGACATCACCAAGAACCTGATGTGGGACAACAGGCTTTACAACGACACCATGTCGGTCGGCGGGCGCGAGGCGAAGCTTGCGAATATCAAGGTGCCGATCCTGCATGCAGTCGCCGAGCACGATCACATCGTACCATACGATGCGGCAAAGCATCTGATCGCCAAGATCGGCTCGACCGACAAGGAGGAGGTGATGCTGAAAGGCGGTCACGTCAGCGTCGTCGCCGGCGGCAACGCGATCAAGCGGCTGTGGCCGAAACTGGATTCCTGGCTAGGCAAGAGATCAACATGAGCGAGCAACGTTCCTATCCCCGCCACGTCCGAACCGACGCCGGCGACATCGAATTCCGCCTGATGACCCGCGCCGACGAAGCCGGGGTGCTGGCGTTTGCGCGGAAGCTTCCGACCCATGATCTGCTGTTCCTGCCGCGCAACATCAGCCAGCCAAAGGTGCTGTCGGCCTGGATCAACGAGATCGAGCGCGGCGCCATCGTCAGCCTCCTGGCGGTGAAGGGCGGGACCGTGGTCGGTTGCGGCACGCTGGTGTGCGATCCGCATTCCTGGTCGCCGCATGTTGGTGGCATCAGGATGGTGGTGTCGCAGGACGTCCGCGGGCAGGGCGTCGGCCGGGCGCTGTCGCAGGAGACTTTTGCGATTGCCCTGGGCGCCGGGCTGGAAAAGTTGACGGTGCAGATGACGGTCGACCAGCAGGCGGCAATCGCCCTGTTCGAGAGCCTCGGCTTCAAGGCCGAGGCGCTGCTGCGGGATCACGTCCGGGACGTCGATGGCAAGAAGCACGACATCGTCGTGCTCGGGCACAATGTGGCGCAGGTCAGGGCCCAGATGGAAGCCTACGGGTTGCCGGGGGCTGTCCGGAACTAGTTGGACCAACGCGCTCGACCGCAGCTCAGACAAAAACTCGCGGAACAACCCCATGCAAAGTAGCAGGGCGCGGTGCCATCATTAGACTAAAGTATAATTTTTTGCCGATTTTTCGGACAAAGTGCTCGCCCATCGTAATATTCACAAATTCGTGATACCGCGATGCAACATTGATGTTGCGATGCACCATTAATTATGACACAACACCTTTGCCCCGGGCCAATCCGGACGGGGTGAGCCCATAGCTCAAACCTGAGGATGGAGAAACCCCAATGACCACCGAAACCAATTCCGTGCTGAACAGCGTCAAGGAAGCCTTCGCGCCCGTCACCGAGGCGTTCACCAAGCTCCAGAACATGGAAGTTCCGGAAGCCGCCCGTGAGTTCGTGAAGAAGCAGGCCGACGCTGCCAAGGTGCGCGCCGCCGACTTCCATGCCGGCTCCGAGAAGGTGACCGACGCGATCGAGACCGCCGTTGCCGGTTCGGTCACCGAGGCCGCCAAGATCAGCCGCAACATCCAGCAGGCGCTCTACCAGGACGCGGAAGCGTTCTTCGCCGGCATCGACAAGCTCGCCTCGGCCAAGTCGCTGAGCGAAGCCGCCCAGATCCAGTCGGAGCTGGTCCGTGCGCGTGGCGAAGCGTTCGTCTCGCGGGCGAAGGCCTCCAGCGAATATCTCGGCAAGCTCGTCGCCGACAGCGCCAAGACCGCGCAGGACAACTTCTCCAAGGTCTATTCCAAGACCGCCTGATCGCGATCCACCTGACCACTGCCGTTTCGAAGGCCCGCTGATGCGGGCCTTCTTTTTGTCGGGTGCTGGAATAGATCAGTCTCGACCCTCATGGTGAGGAGGCGCTCTTGCGCCGTCTCGAACCATGAGGCCACCATGGTGCCGTTCATCCTTCGAGACGCCGCTTCGCGGCTCCTCAGAGTGTGAGAATCTTTCGGCAACGAGCATTTGCCACGGCCGCGATGCT
>OEIU01000298.1_pt1 | contig 49828 bp, 37 predicted proteins | sample 1539221 | NCBI WGS metagenome assembly OEIU01 (sample SAMN03792071, study PRJEB22550) | activated sludge metagenome | feature: wastewater treatment plant; material: activated sludge; isolation source: Wastewater treatment plant of a petroleum refinery complex | place: Argentina: Zarate | collected... | reverse complement strand
GTTGGACAAATGATAAAGAACCAGACGATGATGTAACGTTTGTTGTAATAAAAGTTAAGTGAAATTTTTTATTTGGGCGAACATTTAGAGATCGTCATTGTGAGGGCATTAGCCCTAAGCAATCTTTAGAGTTAATGAGATTGCTTTATCCCGACAAGCCTGTCTGCCGACAGTGAGGTCAGGATTCGCAATGGCAAAAAGAGTGATCTTACGTCAGTTGTAATAAAAGTTAAATAGTTTTTGAAGTAAAAATTATTATCTTATAAAGTATATTTTAACGAAAAATTTTAAATCAACTGTTAAGGAGATTGCCATGGAAATCGAAATTAATGAACGTAATGATTCTACTATTATAAAGTTTAATAAAGATAAATTATTGGGAACCGAAGCGGCAGAGTTTCAAAACTCTGTGATAGAGATTCTGGAGAAAGGAGTTAAATCAATCGTTATTGATCTTTCATCAGTAATCTATCTAACAAGCTGGGCAATAGGAATGCTGGTTCACGCATTTACAACTGCAACAAATCGTGGTGCGCAACTTAGTTTAAGCGGTGTAACTCAAAGAGTGCGGGATATTTTATCAAAAGTAAAGTTGGATAAAATTTTCTCGATCCAGTAAACTGTCTTAACTCTATCCATTAAATTGCAAGAGATTCTGAAAAATATATTTCTTACCGACTGTCATTCTCGCGTAAGCGGGAATCTATCTCCTAATCAATGGATCACCGTTTTCATTAGCATGATCCTTTAAACTTTTCAGAAGTATCCTGCAAATAAAAATACCGAATCAAATCTTTTTAAAAAGATAAGATCCGGTATATGCTCAATCAAATATTTTTTTGATTTAATATAAAGTCATTACTTACCAAATTTCACTTCCTGATATATCTCATCTGAATGTTTGCCAGTGAAATATTTATTATAAGCTTTGTTAAAACTGTTACGTGCTTCTTTTGTTGGCCATGCATCCATAAAAAGTTGATTGTTTTTTTCCATGGCTTTCGGAATATCTTCCCAGGTCTTTACTTCAGTAATTTCAATTACATCTCTGTTGTCGTGTCCCCACCAATGACGCACAGTTTTATGACTGACTACATAAGGATTTTTATCCCATACCTTAGTGTTAAAGAGATTTGTGAGAGAGTCAAATTCTGCCATTGAACCATTTTCAGGAAATGCCCTTTCATGATTTGTCATTACAAAAGCATTGCCTTGCTGTGTTTGTGCAAGTATTTCATTTGTGCTTGCAAAGAAAAACATTAAGAGAAATGAGAGAATGATTAAAGTTTTCATAGCACTAGCTCCTTTTTTGTTTTGTCAATAAAAATGTTTTTGGGTTTAGCTATTTATTAGTACTTCCACCTCGATCACCGATCAATAACCATTTGCTATCCTTCTTCATAAGAATGTCCGTCCAGGTTCCCTCACTATTTTCTTTTTTTCCTGTTTCATTGTCTTTTGTTATCATCGAATAAAAGTAGTCTGCATATGCAAAATCACCCTTAACCCAAATAGCTACAGGAGTAAGAGTGTAAAGAACTATCGAGCTGTTTCCCAGCATGTATTCAATCCATTTGCTTGTGTTGGCTTTGTTTTGAGGAACTTTGGATGAAAATTCCTAGCCCATATAACTTTCGTCATAATACGATAAATCTGCTTTTGCATCTCCTTTTGCAAAAACATCCCAATACTTTTGTACTCCCGACCATACATCTTTTTGTTCTGGTGACCATTGTTGTGCAAAGTTTTTCCCACTGAAGAAAAGAATTGCAACAAGAAGAATTGCGGTGAATAATTTGGTTTGTTTCAAAAAAGTGCCTCCTTTTTGATTAATGAAATAGTTGAATATAATTCGAATTAAATTTCAGTTTTATTTATGAGCTTCCATATCAATTTCTATCATAAATTCAGGCAAAGCCAATTCTTTAACACCAAGCCAAGAACCCGTGGGAAATTGTTTAGTGTAAATTGAGTTTCGATAGCCCGCCTGTTTAAGAAATTCAGGCATATTAGTCGTGAAAACATTTTCGACAACAACATCATCAAATGTGCAGCCGTAATGTTTTAATATTTTATCAAGATCTGAGTAACAATTTTTCATTTGTTGTAAAAAATCACCAACGGCTGTTGGATTGCCTTTATTATCCATACTGACGGCACCGGAGATTTTTATGTCGTTTCCAATTTTTACTGCGTGTGTATATCCATAAGCTTTTTCAACTTCCGGGCGAAGATAAAAATATTCTGGCGTTTCAGTTTTCTCTTTATGCAAATCAGATTTATCCACTGTTTGCTGGCAGCCAGTTGAAAAGAAAAATGCAAGAACTAATAATAATGAAGACTTTTTAATAAGTGATTGAGCTAACTGACGCATAGACTAACTCCCTTTTTATTTTTTTATGAATTGAATTTTCTTTAATGCAATATTTAATTTCAAATTATGGAAATTCTACTTCATCGCTTCAACTGTTTGATAGGTATCGGCGTATTGTTGAAACTTTGTAACAAGTCCATCTTCCAGAGTCCACATATGCACAAATTGCGTATTAATTATTTTACCGGTGGTTTTATTTTTTGCTTTATAACGTCCTGTAACAATTATTTCTCCGGATTTAGCTTCATAATATTTTTGTTCTGTTAGATTCCAGTATTCCCACTCTGCTCCAAGTCGTGCAAAAACACCCTCAAGTACGGCTTGTGGTCCTGTGTAGGGATTGCCATCCGCGTAAGGAAAATTTTCAGCTTCATTCCATTCAATTTTAGGATCAAATTTTTGTAGTGCGGCTGGTATGTTCCCTTTAGCAAAATCAGCATATATACTCTGAATGAATTCTAAATTTTTATCTTCTATTCGTTTATTATCAATCGCGGATAATAGACTGAATGAAACGAATAATATTATTATCGTTGATGAAATAGTTATCTTTTTCATTATTCTCCTTAAAATTTATTAATGAAACTTTAATTTAAAATCATAATTAACGTTAGGGACTTAGAATCCAAAAAGGTTAATGTACTTTACGGCTTTTGAATCAATCCTTACCTCTACTGCTGCGCAACACTATTCACTTCAATCCAATAACCATCGGGGTCCTGAAAATATATCTGTTTAATTCCGTCTGCACGAATATTTATTTTGTTAGGAGTTCCAGGCCAGTCGGAATATGGTATATTCATATCATTAAGTGTTTCAACAATTTCATCGAAGTTTGATGTTGCTAATGCAAAGTGCAGAGCTTTATTTATCGTAACATTTTCTTTCAGTATTGAGATAAGGTGCAACTCTTTCCCCTCTCCCAAAGAGAACCATCGAATGCCCTCAATTTTAGTTTTGTTTGTAATCTCATTTAGGTTTAATACTTTTTTATAAAAATCTGCTGAACGATCTACATCTTTTACAGATAAGGCAAGATGATTAAAAGTAAAATTAAATGAAGTGGTTTCCTGCAGTTGCAGATTATCTGGTATAACCTTATTGTATGAGTTAGTCTCCGCGTATAAATTATGATAACAATCCCAATCAGGATTATTGGAAGGAAAAGATTTTTCAAAGTCTTTTATTCCAAAAATATGTTGTCGTTCACCTTGTGCTATTAATGGAATAATTAAAAATGTATTAAACAAAATCATATGTAGAATTAATTTCTTGAATTTCATTTCTTCGCCTCGTTTTTTGTAAAAATTTGTTCTTACTTTAATGTTCGTTTAACCACTGTTCAAAACTTTTGTTTGATTCGCCTTCTGCATAATTCCAATCCGGTTTTAATCTTAAACCGTAATCGCTTTTATAGATAAAATCAATTGCGTCCTGAATATCCTTTTTATTGGTAATGGATATTAAAAACATATTTTGATTTTGAAGATTAATCTTTTTTATTTCACAACTAATCTGCTGAGCAATCAAAGTATTTTGAATGATTTCTACTTGTCTTGCATCAAAAGAAGCCCACACAATGCCATCTTTACCTAAGAGAAATTCATTTTCATCAAACGAAATTAAAAGTTCAATATTACTTCCATTCGGTAAGTGAGGGGGATTTTTATCATTCAAATCTTTCCAGTGAATTGTTTTTAACAGGTTCAGTACAATTTCACCTTCAGCGTAAAAATTTCCTTTTGTTTTTAAGATTATCAAACTTTTAGCTTAGATTTTTTGATTTAGTTAATTATAAATTCCTAATGCAAACGTAGAATATTGCTGTGCCGATATCTTGCACTATTAGCGCAAATATTAGGACTTTTCGCTTAATTATGTATTTAGCTAAGTGTTTATTAGTGTTCTAAAGTGTCTAAGTATTAAAAAAGGAAGCTCTTTACCTCAAAGGCACAAAGAGCACTGAGTTACACTAAGAATTTTTATCAGGGATTAAAAAATGATAATTGAATTGGTTAGTTATTGGGACTTAAATTCAGATGGGGAAATACCAAACTGTTTTTTAAATGCGCGTGAAAAATATGCCTGATCATTAAATCCAACTTTATAGCAAATCTCTGCCACAGTAGCTGCATTGTGTTTCAAAAGATCGGCGGCACGCTGAAGACGGAACGATCGGATTAATTGTCCCGGTGGTTGATCAATAAGTGCATTTAATTTTCTATTAAGCTGCGAAACACTCATATTCATTTTATCAGCAAGCTTATCTACACTAAATTTTTCATCTTCAAAATTAGTTTCGATTGTTTTAATAATCTTATCCAAAAACAACTGATCAACCGATGATGCTGTAACTTCAGAGGGTTTTATAATTGTTGAAGAACTAAATTTTTTGCGAAGCTGTTTACGCTGATAAATTAAATTTTTTATTCGGACTTTTAATTCTTTTGCGCTGAAAGGTTTTGTTAAAAAATCATCAACACCTGTTTCCAATCCCTGAATTTTATCATCGAGTCCTGCTTTTGCGGTTAGCATTATTATTGGAATATGGCTTGTTTTTTCATCGCCACGAATTGCTTTGCTGAATTGATAGCCGTCCATTTTGGGCATCATTACATCAGTAATTATAAGATCGGGAATTTCCTTTTGTGCCTTTGTAATTCCCTCTTCACCGTTTTTAGCTTGTAAAACTTTATATTCGTTTTCAAGCTGTTCAGAAACATAAGCTTGCACATCAGGGTTATCCTCTGCAATTAAAATAATTTCTTGATGCTGGATACTTGATGCTGAATAATTATCATTTGAGATTAGCTCTTGTTCAGATGACTTAATATCATCATCAAGATGTTCTTGCGCAATATTATGATTTGACAATTCTGAAATAATATTTTTATCCTTCATCAAATCAACAAACGGAAGATAGATTGTAAATTCAGTTCCTTCTCCTTCCCTGCTGTTAACATTAATTTCACCATTGTGCAGTTTTACCAACTCCTTTGCAAGTGCCAGCCCGATTCCTGTTCCTTCATATTCACGGGTTATAGAATTGTCCACTTGATAAAATCTATCAAAAATATGGGGCAATCTATCAGCCGGTATTCCAATTCCAGTATCTTTAATACTTATTTCAACACCGGACGAAATATTATTTATAGAAAGTTTTATCTCACCATTTTCTAAGGTAAATTTTAGTGCATTTGAAATGAGGTTACAAATTATCTTTTCCATTTTATCGGGATCAAAACAAAGGGGAATATTTTCAGATTGTGATTCCAATTTTAATTTTATCTTTTTAGATTCAGCAAGTAATTCAAATGAGTAAAAAATATTTTTTAGAAATAAAACGATATTTTGCTTCTCAGCTTTCAGTTTCATACTTCCTGCTTCAAGCTTTGAAAGATCTAATAATTGATTAATCAACGTAAGAAGCTTTCTCGCATTTCTATTTGCAACCTGCAGTTTACCTTTTTCCTTGGTAGATATATCGGAGGACATTACACTTTCAATTTGTCCAAGGATTAATGTCAATGGGGTTCGAAACTCGTGAGATATATTTGCAAAGAAATGTGATTTTAAATTATCAAGATTTCTTAATGTAACAGTTTCAACTTTTTCAAGCTTTAATTGGTTTTTAAGTTTAACTCTATTTAATTCATACCGGCGGAAAAGATAAAGACCGGATAAAATTATAATTGAATATAAAATGTAAGCCCACCAGGTACTCCACCAAGGCGGCTTTATTATTAAGGTAAGAGCAATTCCGGCTTCATTCCAAACACCGTCATTGTTCGAACCTTTAACGCGAAAAATATATTCACCCGGCGGCAGATGTGTATATGTTGCCGAACGATTAGAGCCAGAGTAAATCCAATCTTTGTTAAAATTTTCCAGTTTATAAGCATATTTATTTTTAGCTGGTGCTGAATAATCAAGTGCTGCAAATTCAAAAGTGACAACATCCTCATTGTACGAAAGTTCAATTTTATTCGTTTCAGAAATTGATTTCTGTAAAATTTCCTTATCATTTTTAACAGAGAGGTAATGATCGCCAAGTTTTAAATTTGTTAGAACAATTTGGGGTTTATATGGATTGTCTTTTATTTCATCAGGATGGAAGTAATTTAATCCTTTAATTCCTCCAAAAAACATTTCACCGTTTTTAGACACATAATAAGCTCCTGTATTAAACTCGTTACTTTGCAAACCATCATTCACGTCATAATTTCTGAATGAATTATCACGAGGATTAAATTTAGAAAGTCCTTTGTTTGTGCTTAACCATAAATTTCCTTTTCCATCCGGTAAAATTCCATAAACAACATTATTAGGCAATCCATCTTTTTCTGTAAAATGTTTAACGGTTCCATCATCAATACTAAACTTATTCAATCCTCCGCCAGATGTGCCAAGCCAAAGAATCTTATCTGGATTAGACGGATCAGGGCAAATTGAATTGATATTATCATTATTTAAACTATTCGTTTTAGCAGGATCATTATTATAAGTTAAAAATGTTTTGGTTTGTAAATCAAATAGCAATAGTCCTTTTCTTGTACCAAGCCAATATTTTCCCTTACTATCCTGATAAATTACTGGCCGTACTCTTTGATTATAAGGTAAAGATGCTTGATAACGGTACGATTGAAATATGCCTTTATCAATATCAACAAGCTTGCAAAAATAATTTTCAGTGGCAGCCCAAATGTTTTTTTGATTATCTTCAAAGACAGCAAAGACTTCTTTTTGTGGCAATCCTGTAGAATCTACTTTATTAAATTTATATTGTCTTGCTTTTTTCGTTAATGAATCATATCTGAAAAGACCTTCTGTTGTTGCCATCCAGGTTTTACCATCATAAGATTTTATTATTGACCAGGGTCCGGTATTCCCAAAATCGTCAGGTCTGTTTGAATCAGTTTCATAACTTTTTATTTCCCCTGTTTTTCTGTTCCATCGATATAAAACATCGGTACTTATCCAGAATATATCATTATTTTCCTGCATAACTGTTCTTACACTAAAACCCGTGATGCGGGATGAAGGGTTATTTTTTATAGAAAGTGTCGAAAACCGATTTGCTTTGGGATCATAAATATTAATTCCCATTCCCGCTGTACCAACCCATAGAATACCTGTTCTGTCAATAAACAAACTTGATATGCTGCTGTAACTAATAGAGTTTTTATTTAAGAAATCATTTTTAAAGTAATCATAAGTATTTGATACTGGATTAAACCTCATTAATTCGCCGGGAGTTGCCAGCCATAATTTTCCGGTATTGTCTTCAACTATCTGCATAATGCTTCCCCAACCATATCTAAAAACATCATAGTGATGAGGATACAATTTATAGCTGCCGTTTTGCCTATCAAATTTTACTAATCCACTTAATGTACCTAACCAAAAATTTCCGTCACCGCTTTCGTTTATTGAATAAATAGTTTTATCAAAATAACTGGTTGGTGCTTTAGGATTTTTTGTTTGAATTTGGTAATTAGTAAAACTCTCTTTTTCACTATTAAATTTATCAAGTCCCGTTAATGTACTAATCCAAAGGATACCTTTAGAATCAATAAATAAATTTGAAATAATATTACTACTTAAACTTCCGGATTTTTCAGATTGAGAAACAAATTGTTGATATGTTATTTCAAATGAATTTTTTCTTTTAAAGGATAGTTTGAAAACGCCTTCGCCTCTTGTTCCAATCCAGATATTACCTTTTGAATCTTCTAAAACAGACCTAACTTCATCAGTATTATTATTAGAAATTCTAGAACCATAACGAATATGATGAAAAGTTTCAGTTTCTCTTTCGAAAATGTTTAATCCACCGTTTAATGTTCCTACCCAAATGTATCCTCGACTGTCTTCAAAGAGTGAAGTTATAAAATTATCTGTGATAGTTGTGGTGTCGAATGGATCGTGCTGATAAACTACAAAATTATGTCCATCATATCTGTTTAATCCATCCTTTGTTCCAAACCACATAAATCCTTTTTGATCCTGAATTATGCAGGAAATAAAGTTTTGTGATAACCCATCATCGCTGGTTAGATGTCCGAAATTTATTTCCTGAGCGTAGCTACTGGCCAACAAGAAAATCATCAAAACAAAAAATGATTTACTAATTCTTAAATTAGATATATGTAAAGAGTTTGGGGTCATTTATATTGAAGTAAATGCTCGGTTATAAAATATATTATTAATAACTAAATGCATAATATATTATTAGGACATTCTTTGACTTATTCGAAGATATTAATATCTGCATTTGTAAGTTAATCTCAGGTAATATGTTGCTAATATAGTCTATTAAAAAGATATTATACTAAGAGAGCTATATTTTAGATACTCAAGTTGACCGCTTGAATTGGGTAAACCGTTGAAACGGTTGCAAAATTATCTCTTTTCTTATTAAGAGGTTGTCTTAAAAGCTATTGTTTATGTGTCATTCCCGTGAAAACGGGAATCCAAAATCTATAAAACAGAATGGATTCCCACTTTCGTGGGAATGACAAATCAGTATTTTTGACTTATGAGACAACCTCGCTACTAAATACCTAGAATCCAGTTATTAACCGTTTTAACGGTTTCTAACGCAAACAAATTTTTCGGAGGTCAACTTGAGCTAGCAAATAAATCTATTTTAAATTTGTTGTGGAAAAACAATTGCCGGATGTTTATCTTAGAAATGCGGAATTACTAATAATTCTTCCGTAAAAATTTACCCGTTCGTAAAATGATATAACCTCTGACACACGGGTTATTGATTTTTACTGCGGGTAAGTTTGTTTTAAAGTCGTTAAAGTAAAGCCAAACTTGGTTCAGCTTCTTTATATTAACTCGTAAAGAATAAAAGATTCCGAAACAAGTTCGGAATGACGCCATCTATCTTGGCTTAATCATATTCTCAGGTTTCAGCAAATCATCAAGTTCAGTTTTTGATAATAATTTTTTTTCAAGTATCAGTTCATAAACGCCGCGGTTTGTATCCAATGCTTCCTTAGCCAGCTTTGTACAAGTTTCATATCCTAAAACGGGATTAAGAGCAGTTACAAGTCCAATACTATTTTCTACAAGCTCTCGACATCTTTCTTTATTTGCAGTTATCCCATCAATGCATCTCACTTTAAGTGTCATCATACCATTCTTTAACATTTCAATAGATTCAAATAAACTCTGCACTATTACAGGTTCAAAAACATTCAGTTCAAGTTGACCGCCTTCAGCAGCAAGCGTAACTGAAAGATCATTCCCAATTACTTTAAATGCAATTTGATTTACCACTTCAGGAATAACCGGATTTACTTTTCCCGGCATAATAGATGAACCGGGCTGCATAGGAGGAAGATTGATTTCATGAATCCCCGTTCTTGGACCTGAAGAGAGTAATCGTAAATCATTACAGATTTTAGAAAGCTTAACTGCTAATCTTTTTACAGCCGATGAATACATTATAAATGCGCCCGTATCCTGTGTTGCTTCAACAAGATTTCCGGCAAGTACGGTATTTAATCCTGTAATTTCTTTTAAATGTTTAATTACTTTTGCTGAGTAGTCCGGATGAGAATTTATTCCCGTTCCAATTGCGGTTGCACCCATATTTACTTCAAGAAATAACTTAACATTTTCATCAAGCCGCTGAACTTCTTCATTCAACATTACGGCGTAAGCTTCAAACTCCTGCCCGAGTGTCATTGGAACAGCATCCTGCAATTGTGTTCTTCCCATTTTAATTATCTGCGAAAACTCTTTTGCTTTGTTTCTAAATGATTGAATCAGATCCTGTAGAACTTCTATAAGTTTTTTGTTTGAATTTATAAGCGCAATTTTTACAGAAGTTGGATAAGCATCATTTGTGGATTGAGAAAGGTTAACATGATTATTTGGATGACAGTGTTGATACTCACCTTTTTCATATCCCAAAATTTCAAGAGCCCGATTTGCAATCACTTCATTTGCGTTCATGTTGGTTGATGGCCCGGCACCGCCCTGAATCATATCAACAACAAAATGCGAGTGAAACTTTCCATTAATTATTTCATCGCAAGCTTGAACAATAGCATTGGTAATCGGTTTTGACAAAAGTCCAAGATCATGATTTGCTAATGCGGCAGCTTTCTTTACCATTGCAAGTGCCTCAATCAACACCGGGTAAAAATTTAATGTTACACCGCTTATATTAAAATTTTCAAGTGCACGTAAAGTCTGTACACCGTAATAATATTCGTGCGGAACTTCTCTGTCGCCAAGTAAATCGTGCTCGGTTCTTGTTCTGCCTGATTGATATTGGGCGGCTACATTTATAACACGAGTATTGGCAGCACTCATTCTTCTTGAAATTACTCTTCCAATACTTGAGAGTATTGCAAGCGCAGTTTCATTTTGCTCTTTCATCAATTCTTTAAAACTATCTCTGGTAAGAATTAAAACTGTTGAATTTATTGTTGCACGAGCAGAAGTTGAATGAGGTGAATCATCCATTAATGCACCTTCACCAAGAAAATCATATTTGGAAAAAATTGATAATCTTTTTTCGCCGCCGTAAGGAGTGCGTTTAAATAATTCAACTTCGCCATCGTAAATCAGGTATAAATTTTTGCGAATATTATTTTCACTAAATAGCAAACTATTCTTGGAATAATTTTCTACTTTTAATTTTTCACAAATCGTTTGAAGTTGCGAATAATTTAATTCTTTAAACAGCTCTATACGCTGCAGGAATTTTTTAATTTTTGTTTTTTCCATCGCTTAACCTTATTTGATAAAATTTACTTTGTAAATTTAATTTATTTATGAACAGCAAAGAAGAAAGAAGACTCTATATTATAAGCAAACTAAACTAAGTGTCACACTGAGAGAAGTTGAAGTGTGAATTTGGAGTTATTTTTAAATCTCATAATTCATCTCTGCTTAGTGTTACCTCATACTTTATCAATTTGAAATCCCTTCCCTTTTGGCTAAATTTGGCATCTCCGAAGGAGTCCTTTGGACATTTTTCAACAATTAATAAATAAAAATGCGTTATCCTTTTAATGAAATAGAATCGAAATGGCAAAAGTTTTGGGAAGAAAACAATACTTACAAAACTGATCTTACTAAAACAGAAAAAAAACTTTACACTCTTGTAATGTTTATTTATCCTTCAGGTGCAAAGCTTCATATCGGGCATTGGTATAACTACGGACCAACTGATAGCTGGGCACGATTTAAAAAACTTCAGGGTTATAATGTTTTTGAACCGATTGGTTATGATGCCTTTGGTCTGCCTGCTGAAAATTATGCCATCAAAACCGGAATTCATCCGCAAGACAGCACATTAAAAAATATTGATGACATTCGTGAACAGCTTAAGAAAATGGGCTGTATGTATGATTGGGATGCTGAATTGATGACCTGCGCTCCTGAGTATTATAAATGGAATCAATGGATTTTTCTTCAGATGTACAAACGCGGTTTAGCATACAGAAAAAATGCACCCGTTAATTGGTGTCCCAAGGATCAAACCGTTCTTGCAAATGAACAGGTTGTTGATGGCTGCTGCGAGCGATGCGGAACAACTGTAATTCAGAGAAATCTTTATCAATGGTTTTTTAAAATTACTGATTACGCTGAAGAGCTTCTTGAAGGACACAACAAAATCGATTGGCCTGATGAAACAATCCTTAAACAAAAAAACTGGATTGGTAAAAGTGAAGGTGCAGAAGTTACTTTTAAAGTCGTAATTGATGAAAATGATAATTCTAATACTGTCATTTCGAAGGAGTCCCCGACTGAGAAATCTTTAACTGATACTGCAAATAAGATTTCTCGCCCGATGAATCGGGGTCGAAATGACAAAGAAGATGATTTGGAAATAAAAGTTTTTACAACTCGTCCCGATACGTTATTTGGTGTTACTTATGTTGTTATCGCACCAGAACATCCGCTTGTTGATAAAATTACAAAACCGGAATTTAAATCCGGTGTTGATGCTTACCGTGAGTCGTCAAAAAAATTAACTGAGATTGAACGAACATCAACTGTAAAAGAAAAAACCGGAGTACCAACCGGAGCGTTTGCTATCAATCCTGTTAACGGTGAAAAGATTCCTGTTTGGATTGCTGACTATGCGCTTATCACTTACGGAACGGGATGTGTAATGGCTGTTCCTGCTCACGATGAAAGAGATTTTGAGTTTGCAACCAAGTTTAATCTTCCAATCCGCAAAGTGATCTTACAGGATGGAACAAATGAATCCGATGAATTAAAATCTGCATTCACAGAAGTCGGTACGATGATAAATTCAGGACAGTTTAACGGATTACGATCTGACGAAGGAATCACAAAAGTTATAAAATATCTTGAAGAAAATAATTTTGGCAAAGGAAAAATAAATTATCGTTTGCGCGATTGGCTGATTTCACGCCAGCGTTATTGGGGAACACCAATTCCGATTATTCATTGCCCAAGGTGTGGGGAGGTTCCTGTTGAAGAAAATGATTTACCAGTTGTTCTTCCGTATGATGTGGATTTTAAACTCGGAGGTGAATCTCCACTCGCAAGAAATGAAAAGTATATAAATGTAAAATGTCCAAAGTGCGGCGCTGATGCTAAACGCGATCCCGATACGATGGATACATTTGTAGATTCATCGTGGTATTATCTTCGTTATCTTGATCCGAAAATTTCTTCCGCGCCATTTAACAAAGAACTTGCAAACAAATGGACTCCGGTTGATATGTATGTTGGCGGCAAAGAACATTCGGTTATGCATCTTCTTTATGCAAGATTCTTTCACAAATTTTTGCGGGATATTGGACTCGTTAGCAGCGATGAACCATTTGCAAAACTTGTGCACCAAGGCGTTATCACAAAAGACGGCGCAAAGATGTCAAAGTCTCGCGGAAATGTTGTTAATCCGGATGAGTTTACCTCAAAATACGGCACAGATGTTTTCAGAATGTACATGATGTTTATGGGACCTTATGATCAGGGCGGTGACTGGAGTGATAAAGGAATTTCCGGAGTTGATAGGTTTGTTGATCGAAGTTATGAATTATTTATTCAGTTTAAAGGTTTGTGTAAAGATGTTTCACTAAAAGAAAGATATGAAATCTCATCGTTATCTGATAACGAGAAGAAAGTATATCGTAAAGTAAATCAAACACTTAATAAGTTTAACGAGGATCTTGAACACTTTAGATTCAATACTGCAATTGCTTCTTTAATGGAATTGATTAACGAACTTAAAGTTTTAGAATCTTGCAGTAAAGAAATTCAAAGTTATGTGTTGCAAAGATTTGCGTTTATGCTTGCACCAGTTGCTCCACATCTTGGAGAAGAATGCTGGCAGATAATTGGGAATGAAAAATCAATCTTCCAGAATCCTGTTGTGTTTGAAGTTGATAAAGAAGCTTTGATTGAGGATACTGTAAACATTGCTGTTCAGGTTAACGGAAAATTACGTGCTACAATTCCTGCACCTATGAACAGCGAACAAGATACAGTTAAGCCACTTGTTTTTGCTGATGAGAGAGTAACTAAGTTTATCGATGGCAAAACTGTGGTAAAAGAAATTTTTGTAAAAAATAAAATTTATAATATTGTAGTAAAGTAAATACGCAATAGAACTATGATAACGAGTAATTCACAAAATATTGTAGTAGCCGATTTATTAATAAAGATTAAACAAATTATTAATACTTCCCGCACTAGACTGGCTCAAACAATAAATAACGAATTGATCAAAACTTATTGGGAAATTGGGAAAGTAATTGTAGAAAAAGAAAAGACTAATAATTATGATAATAAATCCAGTCGCCAAATTATTTTAGAGTTATCTAAACAATTATCAAAAGAAATAGGGAAAGGCTTTTCTCGTTCGAATCTTTTTTATATGAGAAATTTTTATCTCTATTTCCCCGATGTCCAGACGTTGTCTGGACAATTAACCTGGTCACATTATTGCGAACTGTTGGCTGTTTCAGATGATAACAAACGCTCTTTCTATGAAAAAGAAACCATCAATTCTGGTTGGTCTGTTCGTGATTTGAAAAGACAAATCGCTAGCTCTTTGTTTGAGCGTCTTCTTCTTTCTGAAGGAAAACCAAATAAAGAAAAGGTTATGCAATTAGCAAAAGAGGGACAAGTTATCAATAATCCTTCAGACCTTCTAAAAGACCCTTATGTATTCGAGTTTTTAGGAATTACCGAAAACAAACCGATCTTAGAAAAGGATTTAGAATTAAAACTAATCCGACACATTGAAGATTTTCTTTTGGAACTTGGGAAAGGTTTTATGTTTTTTGGTTCACAGTTTCGGATTACTTTAAACAATGTTCACCATTATATCGATTTGGTTTTTTACAATAAAATTTTAAAAGCTTACATTTTGATTGATCTGAAATCGGAAAAGTTCCAACCAGATAATGTTGGTCAAATGAACATGTATCTTAATTATTTCAAAACTGAAATTAATCAAGAAGAAGATATTGAACCAATTGGAATTATTTTGTGCACCGATAAAGATGAAGTGGTGGCAGAATATGCCCTTGGCGGGTTAACAAACCAAATTTTTGCATCAAAGTACGTTTATTATTTGCCCGATAAAGAAATATTGATTAGAGAAGTTGAAAGATTTTTAATAGAAGATAAATTAACAAAACAATAAACACTTAGGTTTAAAAATCATAATCATCAAAGTCCGTTGGTTAACGGATTAGTTTATAATTGACTTAAAAAAACTTTAGAAAGTATATTAAATGTTAGACATAAAATTTATTCGTGAAAATCCTGAAAAGGTTAAACAAGGGATTGCAAACAAGAACGAGAAAAATAGGATTGATGATCTTCTTGAGCTTGATAAAAAGCGCAGGGATATCATTGCACACGCAGATGAACTAAAATCAAAACGCAACCAGGTTTCTCAGCAAGTCGGGCAAATGAAAAAATCCGGACAGGATGCAACGGCAATAATAGCCGAGATGAAACGCGTTGGCGATGAAATTGCTGAATACGATACAAAGTTAAGAACTATAGAAGAAGAGATTGATACGATATTAAGATATATCCCAAATCTTCCGCACTCATCTGTGCCGGTTGGAAAATCTGCAGAAGAAAATGTTGAAGTAAAACGCTGGTTGCCTGAAGGATTTAAATTTGAAAATGATTTTAAACCAATGGATCACGTTGAACTTGGTAAAAAATTAAACATACTTGATTTTGAACGCGGAGCAAAAATTAGCGGCTCGGGCTTTCCTGTTTACAAAGGCAAAGGCGCAACACTTGAGCGTTCACTTATCAACTTTATGCTGGATTTTCATTTACAAAATCATAACTACTCGGAAATTTTTCCACCATTTCTTGTAAACAAAGAATCATTGCGCGGAACAGGCCAGCTTCCTAAAATGGAGGAAGATATGTACACGATCGAAAAAGATGGTTTGTATGCAATCCCAACAGCAGAAGTACCAATCACAAATATCCATCGTGATGAAATACTTAACGAAAAAGATTTACCTATTAAATATGTTGGTTATTCAGCTTGCTTTAGAAGAGAAGCTGGTTCTTATGGTAAAGATTCAAAAGGGTTTTTACGCGTTCATCAATTTAACAAAGTTGAAATGGTAAAATTTGTTAAACCTGAAACTTCTTACAACGAATTGGAGTTACTTGTTAAAGACGCTGAAGATATTTTACAAGCTCTAAATATTCCTTACAGAATTTTGATGTTGTGTTCCGGCGATTTAAGTTTTTCAGCAGCAAAATGTTATGATATAGAAACCTGGTCGCCGGCAGAAAATAAATGGCTTGAAGCATCATCGTGCAGTAACTTTGAAGATTTCCAGGCACGCAGAGCAAGCATACGTTTTAGAAATGAGCAGACCAAGAAACCAGAATTTGTTCACACACTAAACGGCAGTGGTTTAGCAACAAGCAGATTGATGGTTTCTCTTCTGGAAAATTATCAAACACCTGAAGGAAAAGTAATTGTGCCAAAAGCTTTGCATAAGTACACCGGGTTTAATGTTATTGGTTAATAAAAGTCCTTTGTCATTTCGAATGAGTTTTCTGCCATAGGCATCCCTTTGGGAGACTGAGAAATCTTTTTGACACAATGAATCAGATTTCTCCCGTTGGTCGAAATGGCAATTACTGAATTTATAATTTGAGACTCAAATCACCTCGGAAAAGTATCCGGGTTTTTATATTCGCACGGTGATTGAGCAATAAAAAAAGTATCTTTCTTTAAGTTATTATCTTACTCTCAAACTTTACTAATGATAAATCTTTTTACACTTAAAAAATATTTTGTTAAGTATAAAACCAAATTGTTTTGGGGAATAGTTTTTATACTCATCTCAAATGCCGGAACAGTTTATGTCCCGATTCTTTTAAAAAATTCAATTAATGACATTCAAAAAAATATAGCTTCCCAAAAGCTTATTGAGTACGCATTATTAATTGTGGGAACATCAATAATTGCAGGTATATTCCGCTACTTAATCCGGCAAACAATAATTGTTGTATCGAGAGAAATTGAATATGATTTGCGCGGTGATTTTTGGGCACATATTCAAAAACTTCCGTTGCGATATTTCCAGAACAACTCTACAGGAAATATTATGTCTCACGCAACAAACGATATAAATGCAGTTAGAATGTTCATCGGTCCTGCTGTGATGTATTCGATAGATACCTCAATAAGATTGATAATTGTTATTGCAATAATGTTATCATTAAACTTTTCACTAACTATTTATTCTTTATTGCCCTTGCCAATTCTATCCTATGGAGTTTATAGGATTGGAAAACTTATCCATGAGAGATACACTAAAATCCAGGAGAATTTTTCTTTACTTACAACCCGTGCTCAGGAAAATTTTTCGGGAATTCGTGTTATTAAATCTTATGTGCGCGAAGCAAATGAAATTAAAAGATGGAGTGAGTTAAGCAAAGAATATCTGCAAAAGAATATGAATCTTGTTCGCATTCAGGCGTTTATTATGCCTATACTTTATATCATTACCGGCATATCAATTATTGTTGTAATATGGATTGGCGGTATCAAGGTTATTAATGGAGAAATGAATCTTGGGGAAATTGCCGCCTTTGTTATGTACCTTGGAATTTTGATCTGGCCCGTAATTGCTTTCGGCTGGGTTATGAACATCATACAGCAAGCAGAAGCAAGCATGAAGAGACTGAATAAAATTTTCAATGAACCTTACGAAATTGATGATTCGCATTCAACAAACTATTCGATCAAAGAATTAAAAGGTGAAATAGAATTTAAAAATGTTTCATTCAGATATTCGGAAGCTTTACCGGAAGTACTAAAAAATATAAATCTTAAAATTCCTATTGGTTCAACTCTTGCAATCGTTGGACATACAGGATCCGGTAAAACAAGTTTAATAAATTTAATTCCAAGATTATATGATATAACCTCTGGCGAAATACTGATTGATGGCAACAATGTTAAAAATATTCCGCTTGATGTTTTAAGAACAAATATTGCAGTCGTTCAGCAGGAATCATTTTTGTTTTCAGATACTGTTTACGGAAATATTTCTTATGGATTAAGAGAAGTTGATAAGCAACGAGTTTTAGAAGTAGCTCGCATCGCAAATTTTGAAAAAGATGTTGAGTCATTTCCCAAAGGATACGAAACTCTTGTTGGTGAAAGAGGAATTACATTTTCAGGCGGACAGAAGCAAAGAGCATCACTTGCCAGAGCATTGGCTGCTGATCCCAAAATATTAATACTTGATGATTCTTTTTCTGCTGTCGATACAAATACTGAAGAAGTTATCTTAAAAAATCTTAAAGAGTTTATGAGGAACAGAACGAGTATTATTATTAGCCATCGGATTTCCACAGTAAAAGACGCTGATAATATAGTTGTGCTCGCTGATGGAAAAATAGCCGAGCAAGGCACCCACGATGAGCTTGTTGAATTAAACGGGCTTTATGCGGATTTGCATTACAAGCAATTATTAGAAAAGGAACTTGAAGAACTTTAGACTCATCCAACCCTCTGCCTAACGAGAAGGCAGGCTATTCAATGGAGAGGGCTTAAAGGACAGACCATTTAGAATACTTATTTTTTTATTGCCACGACCTTTAGGTCGTGGGTATGAACAAGAAAGAACATTGGGCTTCAGCCCAATTACCTTTTGGCTAAGGCTATTTTGTTCTATTACATTTAACCACGAGCTAAAGAGGCTGTGTGAAAATTCAATTGTAAGGAGAAAACTCACCCTAAATCCCTCTCTTAAAAAGAGAGGGACTTTGAAATTATAATGTATTAAGCCCCTTCTCTTTCTAAGAGAAGGGGTTGGGGATGAGTTCCTTTTGGTTGACAAATAATTTTAACACAGCTTCTAAAGCTCGTAGCAATTTAAATTAGATTTTTATGAGCGATAATAAACACGACGATGAAATATTAGGTAAAGCTTACGACGCTAAGTTGATGAAGCGGCTTTTAACTTACGTAAAGCCGTACAAAAAGTATGTCGTCTTTGCAATAATTTTAAATATACTTGTTGCTGCACTCGGACCACTCCGCCCATATCTTACAAAGGTAGCAATTGATAATTACATTGTTCATTCCAATTACAAGGGATTAATGCTGATTGCCGCTTTATTGTTTGGTTCACTTTTGCTTCAGGCAGTTGTTCAATACTTTTTAACTTATTACACACAATATCTTGGACAAAAAACTCTTTATGATATTCGTATGCAGATTTTTGAGCATACACAAAAACTTGCATTAAAATTTTTTGATAAAACTCCAATCGGAAGAATTGTAACACGCGCCACAAATGATGTTGAATCACTTAGCGAACTTTTCTCTTCCGGAATCATAATGGTTTTTAGTGATGTGTTTATCATCATTTGGATTTTAGTTTTTATGTTCTCGATGGATTTTTCACTTTCACTTGTTACCCTTTCCGTTCTGCCGGTTTTAATTTATGGAACATTCCTTTTTAGAAAAAAAGTTAGAGAAAGCTATCGTGATGTTCGGTTTCATCTTGCACGTTTAAATTCTTATATGCAGGAACACGTAACAGGAATGAGTGTTGTCCAGATTTTCAGAAAAGAAAAAGATGAGTTTAAAAAGTTTTCTGGTATAAATGCCGATCATCGTGATGCTAATATCAGATCCATTTTTTACTACGCAATTTTCTTCCCGAGTGTGGAACTGCTAAGTTCCATAGCAGTAGCGTTAATCATTTGGTATGGAGGTGGTGAGGTAGTTCAAAATAGTATTCAGATAGGCGATCTGTTTGCATTTATTCAATTTACAGAAATGTTCTTCCGTCCTATTCGTGATCTTTCTGAAAAGTATAACATACTTCAAACCTCAATGGCTTCTTCAGAAAGAATATTTAAATTACTTGATAATAAAACTTTCATAGAAAATCCACCTAACCCAATTAAGTTGCATGATGTTAAAGGAGATATTCAATTTAAAGATGTTTGGTTTGCCTATGATGATGAAAATTATGTTCTTAAAAACATCAACCTAAAAATCAATCCGGGCGAAACCGTGGCCATAGTTGGGCACACAGGTGCAGGTAAATCTACATTAATAAATATTCTTACAAGATTTTATGATATTAATAAGGGTTCTATTTTAATTGATGGAATTGATATAAGAAAAGTTGATAAACGTGATTTAAGAAAATACATATCAATAGTTTTGCAGGATGTTTTCCTTTTCTCCGGTACTATACAATCAAATATTAATATGGATAACGAAGAAATAGGAATGGAAAAAATTATTGATGCTGCCAAAACTGTTGGCGCACATAAGTTTATTTCCAGCCTGCCTAATCAATACAATGAAGAAGTAAAAGAACGCGGTGCAACATTAAGCGTGGGACAAAAACAATTAATTTCCTTTGCTCGCGCTTTAGCTTATGATCCTAAAATCTTAATTTTGGATGAAGCAACTTCAAGTATTGATACAGAATCCGAACAGTTGATACAAACTGCAATTGAAAAATTACTTGTCGGAAGAACAGCAATAGTAATTGCACATCGTCTTTCGACAATACAAAATGCGGATAAGATAATTGTTCTGCACAAAGGTGAAATTAAAGAAATTGGTAACCATCAGGAGTTGCTTGCAAAACGCGGCATTTATTACAAACTGTATCAGTTGCAGTATAAAGATCAGGAAATAGCAAAATCAAACTAAAATTTTTTATGGGAGGAACAATATGGAAAAAGTAAAATTTAATACACTCGCACGCCACATTTACGAAGAAGAAAGGAAGTACCCGCAAGCTACCGGGGAATTGTCCGATCTGCTTCACGATCTATCCCTCGCCGCAAAAGTTATTTCGCTTGAAGTTAACAAGGCAGGACTTGTTGATATCCTTGGATTTACCGGCGATGAAAATGTTCATGGAGAACAAGTAAAAAAGCTTGACATATATGCTCACGAAATGATGATCAAGGCAATGGATCACGGAGGACATCTTTGCATAATGGCATCTGAAGAAGAGGAAGATATTATTCACATCCCACCGGAATTTTTTATTGGTAAATATGTTTTGCTTTTTGATCCGCTTGACGGCTCCTCCAACATAGATGCGAATATCAGTATCGGAACAATCTTTTCTATCTACAGAAGAATCTCTCCCGAGGGCGGCCCTGGAACGATGGAAGATTGTTTACAACCCGGATTGAAGCAGGTTGCCGCAGGATATATTATTTATGGTTCAAGTACAATTTTTGTTTACACTGCAGGCAACGGTGTTCATGGTTTTACTTTAGATCCGTCATTTGGCGAATTTATTTTATCTCACCCAAATATTCGCACTCCCAAAAAAGGTAAGATATACAGTATCAACGAAGGCAACTATCTTTACTGGCATCCGGGACTAAAAAAATATATTAAGTGGCTGCAGGAAGAAGATCCTAAAACTCAAAGACCATATTCATCTCGCTACATTGGTTCTATGGTTGCAGATATTCATCGTAATCTTTTGTATGGCGGAATTTTTATGTATCCCGCCGATTCCAGAAGTCCCAATGGTAAATTAAGATTGATGTATGAATGTAATCCTATGGCATTTATCGTTGAGCAAGCCGGTGGAAGAGCATCAAATGGAAAGCAGCGAATGTTAGAAGTAACACCAACTTCACTTCATCAACGAACACCGATATTTATCGGCAGCGAGGAAGATGTTTTGCTTGTTGAAAAGTTTATGCGTGAGTATGATGTTGTGGAAGTGAAATAAAAAAACTCCCCTATGTTATTGAATAACAAACCCAGTTCCTCAAACGAACTGGGTTTGTTAATTATAGAATTACTTAATTTTTAACAATTCTTCATCCAGTTTTTTTGCTAGATCATTTGCAGAAATTTTTTCAACATTAATCTTTGCAGTTTTAAGTGTTATTTTTGGTTCATCACCTTCACCGCTTAGATATTTAACCAAACAAAATGCTAGTCTGTTTCTATCATTTGTAATGGGAATATATTCTTTATAGTTCTCAATCATTGAATAAACTTTTGACTCAAGTGAATCTTCAGGTGCTTTTTTTACTTTTGGAGGAGGTAAAGTTGTCATAAATTATTCCTTATTAAATTTCTTATCCAAAATTAGGCACGAATTCAAAAAGTTCAAATCTATTTGTGGATATAACTTGATTAAATGATAAATTTGCTATCAAAATTAATTAAAGATTTCCTTGACAATCGAAGAATTATCAAAAATAAACAGCGTACTTATTATCCGACTTAGTTCGCTTGGTGATATTTTACTTGTTACCCCATTCATTCGCTCTCTAAAAATTCAGTTCCCATCTGTTAAAATTGATATGATTGTAAGGAAAGAATATTCAGATGCAATTAAGCTTAATACCAACATAGACCAAAAATTTTATTACTTCAGAAATGATGATGAAAACAAAAATCTTATAACGAACCTTTCGAAAGAAAATTACGATCTAATTATTGATCTGCAAAACAATCTTCGATCCAAAAAAATTATTTCATCGCTTAATGTTAAAACAGTAAAATTTAAAAAGAGCAGTTGGCAAAAGTTTTTGCTTGTAAATTTTAAGATCAACCGGCTCAAAGATACGCCACAAATTCCTGTTAGATATGCTAAAACAATTCCGGATATTAGATTAGATAATAAAGGGATTGATTTATTCACAGACAAACTTCCGTCAAAAATAATTTCAGATAAAAATAATTTAATTGGACTCTGCCCTGGTGCCAGACATTTTACTAAACGTTATCCCAAAGAATATTTTATTCAACTTGGTAAATTATTAGTTAATAAAGGTTACATTATTGTTCTGTTTGGCGGCAGGATTGATAAAGATTTGTGTGCTGAAATTGCAAATGAAATTCCAGGATCAATTAATCTTTCTAATGAAGATGATTTATTACAAACAGCATCTGACATGAAAAACTGTTTAGCAATAGTTTGTAATGACTCAGGTTTAATGCACGTAGCATCTGCAGCGGGGACAAAAGTAATAGCAATTTTCGGATCAACAGTTAAAGAATTTGGGTTTACTCCGTATAATTGTCAAAATTTAATTTTAGAAAACAATTCCTTAAGTTGCAGGCCGTGTTCGCACATCGGAAAAGATCATTGCCCTAAAAGACATTTTAAATGTATGAACGAAATCAAACCTGAATTTGTTTTTGAGAAAATAATAAAGTTTATTTCAAACCAATGAAATTAGTCTGGAAAATATTTTATAATTATATCGTATTGCCTTTATTTTATATTGCATTACGATTTGCCGCTCTTTTCAATAATAAAATCCGCAGAGGGATAATTGGCAGGAAAAGAGTTTATGAAAATTTAATCCTTAACGCAACCGCAATAGATAAAACCAAAAAATTAGTTTGGTTTCATTCTTCATCACTTGGTGAGTTTGAGCAGGCAAAACCAATAATTGAGAAACTTAAACAACAAAAAAATGTTAACATTCTTATAACATTCTTTTCACCTTCCGGTTATGAAAATTCCAAAAAATATCCACACGCTGATCTTATTTCATATATTCCATTTGATACTATAGGCAATGCAGAAAAATTTATAGCAATAACAAACCCTTCGCTGGCTGTAATAATGCGATATGACATTTGGCCTAATATGATTAACTCGTTGAACAAGAATAACATTCCGATTTACCTTGTTGATGCTACATTAAGAAGTTCATCACCGCGTAAGTTTCCGTTTTTAAGATCATTTCATAAAAATTTATTTTCACAACTAACACGGATATTAACAGTATCAGAAAATGATGCGAATGAATTTAAATCATTTGGCTTTAATGGAAATAAGATTGATGCGGTTGGTGATACAAGATTTGATAGAGTATTTCAAAGGAGTATAGTTGCGCGGGAGAAGAAATTAATTAAAGAAAATCTTTTAAAAGATAAAAAAGTATTTGTTGCCGGCAGTACCTGGGAACAGGACGAGGAAGTTATTTTACCGGCATTTGTAAAATTAGCAGAAGTTGAAAAAAATGCTGTAATGATAATTGCACCTCATGAACCAACATTATTAAATCTAGAAAAAATTGAAAATGAGTTTTCTGGTAAATTAAACACAATTAGATTTTCGCATTTAAATAATTACTCAGGTGAGAGAGTGATAATTGTGGATTCAATAGGAATCCTCTTAACTCTTTATACATATGCGCAAGTAGCATACGTTGGTGGAAGTTTCAAACAAAATATTCACAATGTACTTGAAGCTGCTGTTTACGGTATTCCAGTTATGTTCGGACCTAAGATCGAAAACTCTCAGGAAGCAAAGAAGCTGGTGGAAATCGGCGGAGGAATATTAATTAACAACAAACGGGAAGCTTATAGAAATTTACGCAGTCTATTCAGCGATGAAGAACTTAGAAACAAGTGCGGAAAAATTTCATATGATTACGTAAGAATGAACACAGGCGCAACCGAAAAAATATTACAAGAAATTTATAAAGTTATTTGATCCGTTATAAATATCTTTCCTTTAAAATATTCAGATGATGTCTTTCATGTCCCGCTGTCATAAACATTAATGCCAATACCGTAACTTCGTTTCCACTTGCTACGCCTCTGTTTTGCCAAACTGATTGATCAAAGCTGCGGAACAATAAAATTGTTGATTCTCTTACTAACCTGTACTCATAAGTTAAATCATATAGCGGTCGATCATTAAATTTTCCATTTATTACATATTGGTCCTGATCAAATCCGGGTAATGGTTTTTTTTCACCCCGGGCAATAGCCAAAGCACGATAGCAAAATATTCTCTCGGTATCCATTATGTGACCAACTACTTCTTTAATTGTCCACTTTCCTTCCGCATACCGATAGTTTCCTTTGCTTTGTGGAAATGAATTTAAAATGTTTTGTGCGTACAAATTATTATCTGTAAGCATCCCTATAATATCATTACCTTCAACAAGGTCAATATATTGTTGATAGTATTCTGCATAATCCCCTTTTGCCGGTCGCATATATCCTCCCTAAAAAATTCATTTAAATAAAGTTATTTCCAGATAGCTGTTTCAAATACTCCATCAGAATTTGCAACACCTCTGAACATACTGGTAGTATTAAACGGCATTTCATAATTGCCATCTTTATCTAACGCAATAAATCCGCCTGCATTTTCAGGTAATATTTTATTTATCATTTCATCACAAGCTTGTTTAAGTGTATATCCCTTATACTCCATCAAGGCGGAAATATTAAAGGCAACAGTATTACGAATAAAAAGTTCACCATGTCCGGTAGCAGAGACACCACAGGTTTTGTTGTTAGCATAAGTTCCTGCATTTATCAAAGGAGAATCTCCAACTCTTCCGGGCATTTTATTTTGCATACCGCCGGTAGAGGTACCTGCATAAATATTTCCATACTGATCAAGAACAACGCAGCCAACCGTTTCACCTGTTTGTTCTTTCAAATTTCCTTTAAGCCATTTTTGATAATTTGCAGCATCATGAAAATATGAGTTCGGCACAATATCAACACCCAATAAAATTCCTAAATCATCTGCACCTTTGCCAGCGAACAAAACGTGTGGAGTTTTTTCCATCACCAGTCTTGCTAAAGAAATCGGATGTTTAATTATCGTAACACCCGCTACGGCTCCGGTTGAAAGATCTTTACCGCACATAATAGAAGCATCTAATTCGTGCTTTCCTTCGGATGTGAATACTGCACCTTTTCCTGCGTTAAACAGAATATTATTTTCAAAATAATTAATTACTTTTTCAACTGCATCCAATCCGCTTCCGCCGTTTTGTAAAATATCCTTGCCGATGTTCAACGCTGCTTTAAGTCCATCAAGATAATTTTGTTTAACTGAATCAGGAACGTTTTTGGGAAAAGCACCGGCTCCACCATGAATAACGATTACATATTTGCCAGACTTTTCTTGTGCGAATAAATTAAAATTTATTGTTACAAAAAAAGATATGATCAGAAATAAAATACTGCGATTGTTTATTAATGATAATTTCATTGCGGCTCCAATAAAAAATTCTGAATTAAGAACTAATAATTAATGTTTAGAATAATTAACTATTGAAACAAAAGTTAAGCACTTATCAGCTTGCAGTTGTTGAAAATATTTTCAATCCTACAATTCCGACAATAATCAGAAAAATAAAAAAGATTCTAAGAATTTCTTTTGATTCACCGAATAGGATTATTCCAAGTATAGCGGTTCCAACTGCGCCAATACCCGTCCAAACTGCATATGCCGTTCCAACCGGAAGATGTTTTACGGAGTGAGCAAGTAATCCCATTGAAATTATCATGCAAACAACAGTAAAGATGGAGGGCAATAACTTGGAAAAACCTTCGGAGTATTTCAATCCTATTGCCCAGGCAACCTCAAACAATCCTGCAACAAATAAAATTATCCACTGCATATTATTTTATTTTCCCATTTGTTAACTCATCACCTAAACGATTAGCTTTGTAAAGATGGCGCATTGCTTCCATCATTCCAAGCGCACTAACACAAACAGTTCTGTTTGCTTCTGTTGTATAAATAAAATTGCTAGGCAAGCTTTCAATATTTCCATCGAATGCCAATCCAACTATTTCACCTTTTGTATTTACAACGGGACTTCCGGAATTACCGCCAACAATATCATTAGTGCTAACAAAATCGAGCGGAGTTGAAAGATTAAATTCTTTTGGAAGATTTTCCCAGTATGCCGGTAGATTAAACGGAAATTTCTTGTCAAATGAATAATAACGATCTAAAGCTCCGTAAAAAGTTGTTTTAATGGGAGCTCTGGTGCCATTGTAATCATATCCTTTTACAACTCCATCTGCCAATCGCAGTGTTCCCGTTGCATCAGGTGGAATTGCATCTCCATAAACCTTATAAAGAGCTTCGCCCAGCATTTGATTTAATATTTCTTCTCTTTCAGTGCGGGCTTTGTTTTCCTCCTGCATTTGTTTCAACTCATCCTGAGTTTTTAGTACATAAAAGATAAATGGATCATCAGAATTTAAAACAGCATCAGCACCACTATTTGCAAGTTTATTTAATTTTTCTGGTGAAGAGAAATTAGATTTTGAAATCAATTCATCTGCTGCCTGTTTTGAAGATTTATCGCCTATAAGCTTTGATAAAACCAGATCATCCTTTGGCAGATTGTTTTTTAAAATGTTTAACTGAACTACTAATAATTTTTGCTGTAATTCTTTGTCAAAATCCTTCGGAAATAATTTTGCAGTTAGTGAATCATATTTTTCTTTTGTTATCTCATTATTCTTTAATTGTGTGGCATTTTGAACCAGCCGGTTAGCCAAAATCAAGTATTGTGGGGAATAGAAATTACTTATTGTATAAGCATAAATTTTATGAGCATCTTTTCTTGCTTCCTGTCTTGAACGTTCTAATTCACTCCAGATATTTCCATACTTTTCTTTTAATTCAGGATTATTGTTTACTGATTCTCTAAAATTCTTTTCAAAATCTTTTTTACGTGCAACTAAAAAAGGATCGAGCAAAGCTTTATAAGTTCCTTCATAAACCTTAAGCGCATTTCCAATTGAATAAAGTCTTGCAATTAAATTAAAATCCTCAGCTTTTGTTTCTTCTACCATATCATCATAAATGTTGTACATTTCTTTAAACATATCAACAAGCATCGGATACTGAATATCTCTTGCAAATTCAATCTGCGCCATTGTGTTAATTCGATTTGTTCTGCCCGGATTTCCGATCACAAACACTGGCTGATCTTCAACCACTCCATTATTATTCCAATCAAAATAAAAATTTGTTTTAATTGGTTTTCCATTATCATAAGCGCGCAGAAAAGCACAATCCAAACCATAACGAGGATAAGTAAAATTATCAGGGTCGCCCCCAAGCTTTGCAACAAATAACTCCGGAACAAAAACTAATCGTATATCATTATAAACTTTGTATCCATAAAGTGAATATTTTCCGCCGTTATATAAGGAGATAACTTTAAATGTAAGATCAGGATTCGATTTTGTGTTTTCTGACTTCAACTCATCAATTTTCTTATCTCGCAATTCTATTTTATCAGCATCAGTTTTTCCTTTATCCATTGCTGATTGAATTTCATTGGTAACATCTTTAATAATTAATAATTGTTCAACTTTAAGATTAGGAACGGTTCTTTCTTCATCAATTATTTTAGAATAAAATCCATCACGTAAAATATTTTCATTTTCTTTTTGAACACTTTGCAAAATTCCTCGCACACAATGATGATTAGTCATAATCAATCCATCTTCCGAAACAAATGAAGCAGAACAGCCGCCGCCAAATTTTAACGCACTCTTTTGAAATTTTTCTAACAACTCTGTAGATGGTTTAAATCCATATTCTTTTTCAAAATATTCAATTGGAGGATTTTCAAATGTCCACATTTTTCCCATATCATATTTTTGGGCTTTTACTGTATCGGGATTTATTCCGTAGTAAGTTTGCGCATAAAAAGTATTGGAGATGAGAAATAGACTTAATAGAATTACTGAGTAAAGAGATTTTGTTTTCATTTAGTTTTTCCAAATTGATGATTAACTGATTGCAAATTAAAAATTAAAGCTGTGAATAGAAAATAATTTTGCTGGCTTCAAAAATGAATTTGTAGCACAGTCCGCCGCGGCGGATTAGTCTGTGTTTGAGATTATTCCCGTTTTAAAAAGTGATTTATAGCTAAATATTATTTTAGTTATTATTTCATCTAATAAAACAATTAGCAGACTAAAGTCTGCTCTACGAATTAAAAAATGATATTTATATTTACACTAGCATTTAATAATTGAAAAAAGAAAACTCTATGAACATCCAGATAATCGGAACAAAGAAGTGCAAAGAAACGCAAAAAGCCGAGCGATACTTTAAAGAAAGAAGAATTCCATTTCACTTTAGAGACTTGACTGAAAAAGGATTGGCGAAAGGTGAGCTTGATAATATATCGAGAGTTATTCCTTTAAATGATTTGATTGATAGAGAAAGCAAAAGATTTAAAGATCGCGGGATGCAGTTTATGGTTTTTGATATTGAAGAAGAATTATTAGCTGATCCATTACTTTTAAAAACACCAATTGTAAGAAATGAAAAATTGGTTACAGTTGGTTATAAACCGGATGTTTGGAAAGAGTGGAATAAATAGCGGTCATTGCGAGTGAGTCTTTGAGCGAAGCAATCTGCATATTGCACAGATTGCTTCGTTGCACTCGCAATGACAAACAAAAACTAGTTAAACATCGTAATACAAACCAAACTCATAAGGATGCGGCTGCAGTGCCATTGGCTTAACTTCTTTATCCATTTTGTATTTTATCCAGGTTTCAATTACGTCTTCGGTAAACACATCACCTTTTAATAAATACTCATGATCATTCTCCAAAGCTTTAAGTGCATCCTGCAAACTGCCCGGAGTTGAAGGAACATTTTTCAATTCTTCAGGTTCCATATCGTAAATATCTTTATCCAGCGGCTCACCCGGATCGATTCTGTTAATAACGCCATCTAATCCTGCCATTAACATTGCAGAAAATCCAAGATAGGGATTACCTGAAGCATCCGGACATCTGAACTCAACACGCTTAGCTTTTGGTGATGATGAGTACATTGGAATTCTGATTGATGCACTTCTGTTTCTTTGTGAGTAGGCAAGATTAACTGGGGCTTCAAATCCCGGCACTAATCTTTTGTAAGAATTTGTTGTTGGATTTGTAAATGCAAGCAAACTTGCTGCGTGTTTTAACAAGCCGCCGATAAAATATAATCCCATTTCACTCAAGCCAGCATATCCGGAACCAGCAAAAAGTGGTTTCCCTTTTTTCCAGAGTGACGTGTGAACGTGCATACCGCTGCCGTTATCGCCGTAAATTGGTTTAGGCATGTAAGTAACTGTTTTATTATTCTTCTTTGCGGTGTTTTTTACAATGTATTTAAACATAAGTAGTTGATCAGCAGCTTTAACAAGAGGCATAAAACGTAAATCAATTTCGCACTGTCCGCCGCTTGCAACTTCGTGATGCTGAGCTTCAACATCAATTCCGCAGCTCATCAAATTCATTACCATTTCATTTCTTAAATCCATCAATGCATCTGTTGGTGGAACAGGAAAATATCCTTCTTTAAATCTTGGCTTATAACCAAGGTTTGGATTTTCTTCTCTTCCACTGTTCCATCTACCTTCAATGGAATCAACTACATAAAAACTTCCGTTGGGCTGTGAATCAAATCGAACATCATCAAAAATAAAAAACTCTGCCTCTGGACCGTAATAAACTGTATCAGCTATTCCGGTTGAGATAAGATAAGCTTCTGCTTTTTGTGCAATGTTACGCGGACAGCGTGAATATTTTTCTTTTGTTGCCGGCTCATAAACATCACAAATCAAGCTAAGAGTTGGAGCTTCAACAAATAAATCTACAAACATTGTTTCCGGATCGGGAATAAGAAGCATATCACTTTCGTGAATTGGTTTCCATCCGCGAATCGATGAACCATCAAAGCCAAATCCGTCTTCAAATGATCCCTCATCAAATTGTGTTACAGGGACTGTAAAATGCTGCCATTGTCCGGGAAAATCCATGAACTTTAGATCCACAAATTTTATCCCTTTGTCTTTTATGAACTTGAGCACCTTTTCAATTGCTCCATTGGAAGTTTTTGCCATATAGTTTCCTTTATGATTAGTTGATTGTTTTAAACATTTATTTCAAAAGTTTCTTTAACTGTTGAGAGGACGTAAGTTGTCTTTGTTCCCGTTACACCTTGCCACGATTGAATTTCTGATAAAACTTTTTCAAGTGCTTCGGTGTTTTTTACCAATGCTTTTAATAGATGAGAACCTTCACCAAGTACTGCATGGCATTCAAGAATTTCCGGCATCTTTTCAACTTTAGTAATAAGGTTTTTATAATGCTTTGATGAATCCATCATAACAAGTATGAAAGCCATAATATCATAATTAAAAGCTTTACGATTTAATTTTGCGAAGTAACCTTCAATTATTTTTTTGTCTTCAAGTTTATTTAGTCTTTCGCTTACTGATGGAATTGAAAGTTGCACCTCTTCTGCTAATACATTTCTCTTTTTTCTGCCATTCTTTTGAAGTGAACGAAGAATCTTTAAATCAATCTCATCAAACATAAAATTCCTTATTTTTTTTTGAAGTTTTTAATTACTGGTTTCAAATATAAGGGAAGACAAATGATGTTCCAAATATTTTTAAGTAATTTTTAAAGATTTTACTTAAATAGTTGGGTCAAAATGAGATTTTGTATTATTTTATTAGGCCAAAAGGTGTGTAAGCGATTCCCGATTTTTTTACTTCTTCAAATAAATCAAGATTAACCTGAAGACGATCCTGCAGTTTATGATATAGATGATATTGAACAGCAATATGATTTAATGATTTAACTTTTATACCATTAAGTTCTAAACGGAATTGTACATCAGAATCTTCACCAATCGAAGGAGCTTCGTATCTTTCGTCAAATCCGTTTATGGCAAGAATGTCTTTCTTGTAAAGTGAGAAGTTACACCCAAGTAATCCACGGTACTTTTTATTTAGGATATTTCTTAAAAATTTATTTTGGACATAAAAACCTTTCTCAACATAATTTGATTTACCAAACAATGCGTCTTCAATCATCATTATATTATTTGATTCAAGAAATCCTTCTTTAATATTTTCTTCAGTTAGAAAGTTAGTGAGTTTTTGAGAAAGATTAACGCGTCTTCCTGTAAGAACTTTATAATTTTCTTTTTCATTAAGATGCTCTTCAACAAATTTATAATGAGGCACACAATCAGCATCAATAAATATGAGATAGTCGGCTTCAGAAACAAGAATAGCTTCATTAAGTATTTTATTTTTTCTGAATCCCTTATCAGGATGCCAAATATGTTTTATACGAAAAGGATAATTTGAAGCAATTTTTTCAATCTCTTTTACAACCTTATCATTCGATCCATCATCAGCAATTATAAATTCAAATTCTTTTTCTGATTGTCTTTCAAACCCGGATAGTACAAGTTTTAAATAATTTATGTTATTATAAAACGCAGCGATTACAGAAGTTTTAATCATTTGAGTTCAAATCTTCTTGTATTTTTTTCTTGATCTTTTTCTTTTCCTCATCTCTGTCGTAAGCTTTGGGATTTTTTTCTACCTTCGGTGGTTTTTGAGGAACAGGAACTCGCTTCTTTTTCTTAATCACAATTATTTTAGTTTTCTTTTTCATAAATATTTCGTAGCGCAGACTTAAGTCTGCGTTACGTTTTTAGAATATAGCATAAATAAATGGCGCCAGTGCAGATCCTTGTGTAAGGATTATTAGTCCACCAAGCAATACTAAAAATAAAATGATTGGCAGAAGCCACCATTTTTTTCTTACTTTTAAAAATTCCCACAACTCTGATAGTATTGATAATTTGCTCATTGATTTACCTAATTAAGTTAAGTTTTAATGATTCAACTTTGTAATTCATTGTTATCAAATTTTTATAGTGCATGGTTGCATGAAGGCATGATTGTATGGATTTAAACATGCATCCTTGCAGTCATGCAATCAAAACTGTCTTTCATAATCAATTTGTTGTTTAACTGCATTTTCTCTTTTCTCCCAATAGGTTTTTGCATTCTTATCAAATCCCAACGGCATAAACTTTTTACCAACAAGTTTTGCAATAAATCCAACTGGAGTTAATACAATATAAAATAATAAAGTTAAAATAACTCTGGACATTACAAATCCCATTAACAAAGAAAGCATCATCCAAAGCTTATGGAATGGACGTAAAACTGGGATTGCAGTAATCGCCAGGATTACAAATAATCCGCCGATACTTGAGAAATACACAAACGAGGTTTTTCCGAGATACCACAACAACAATGAAACAAGAATTAAAACGATTCCAACTGTTAATCCTGTTTTCTTAACTGCTTCATTAGAACTGTCTATATGTTTTATTTCTTCTATTAACATTTTTTTAATTTAGATTGATTTTATAATTAAAACCTCGAATGTTTCTTCATTTAAGTTCTCGATTATTTAATTTGTGATTGCAAATTTGTTACAAACCTTCGAGGTTTTTTAGTCAACATATTAATCCAATACAAATTCTTTTTTCCAATCACTATCATTTTCCAAAGGTTTTTGATCTTCTTTACTTAAAATATAATTTCCAAGGATAAGATAATCCATATCTGTTCGCATAAAACATTTATAAGCATCTTTGGGCGTACAGACAATCGGTTCGCCTCTTACATTAAACGATGTATTGATGATTACAGCACAGCCAGTTTTTTCTTCAAACTTAGAAATTAATTTATGGTAACGCGGATTAGTTTCTCTATGAACTGTTTGAAGTCTTGCTGAATAATCCACATGAGTAATTGCGGGAATATCAGATCGAACAACATTAAGTTTATCTATTCCCCATTTCTTATGATCATCATCTGTCATCGGTATTCTGCGTTCCTTTTTTACATCAGCAGTTAGAAGCATATACGGACTTGCTTTTTCGATCTCAAAGTATTCACTTACTTTTTCATAAAGTACAGAAGGTGCAAATGGTCTGAATCCCTCTCTGAATTTTATTTTGATATTCATCGTTGCCTGCATCTTTGGAGAGCGCGCATCACCGATAATTGTGCGTGAACCCAGTGCACGCGGACCAAATTCCATTTTACCATCAAACCAACCAATTACTTTTTCTGAATTGATTAAGTTTGCAACCGTTTCAATTAACTCATCATCATGATATTTTTTTGCAGCAAGATTGTTTGATTGAATGAAGGCATGTATTTCATCATCATTAAATATTGGACCGAGATAAGAACCTTTTTGTGTATCTGTTTTATCATCTGCGGTTCTTGGATTATTATGATACTTATACCAACCGATTAATGCAGCCCCAAGTGCACCACCTGCATCTCCCGCTGCAGGTTGTATCCATATATTTTCAAAAGGACCTTCTCTTAATAATCTTCCATTGGCTACACAGTTTAATGCAACTCCGCCTGCAAGACAAAGATTTTTTAATCCTGTTTCTTTATAGACGTGATTCCCAAGTTTAAGTACAATCTCCTCCGTTACTTCCTGCAACGATCTTGCAATATCCATTTCTTTTTGTGTGAGCTTGGATTCCGGTTGCCTGGGTGGACCTCCGAAAAGCTTGTCGAACTTTTCATTTGTCATTGTAAGTCCCTGGCAATAATTAAAATACTCCATGTTCATCCGGAAAGAACCATCATCTTTTACATCAATTAAGTGATCATAAATTAATTGTTTGTACTTTGGTTCACCGTAGGGAGCTAAACCCATTACTTTATATTCGCCAGAGTTTACTTTAAAACCTGTGTAATAAGTTAGAGCGGAATACAACAATCCAAGTGAGTGAGGAAATTTTATATCTGCTATAAGTTGAATATCGTTACCATTACCAATACCGTAACTTGTTGTTGTCCACTCACCTACTCCATCCATTGTAAGGATTGCAGCTTTGTTATAAGGTGATGGATAAAATGCAGATGCAGCATGAGACTCGTGATGTTCCGGAAAAATAACTTTGCCTGTATATCCAAGTTTATCTTTTATCATTTCCTTCATCCACAGTTTTTCCTTTATCCATAAAGGCATTGCTTTGATGAATGATTTTATTCCAACAGGAGCATAAGCAAGATAAGTTTCAAGCAATCGTTCAAACTTTAAAAATGGTTTATCATAAAACGCAACAAGGTCAAGCTGCTCAGCTTTGATTCCGGCATCAGCAAGACAAAACTCAATTGCTTTTTGGGGAAAGTTATGATCGTGCTTCTTGCGTGTAAATCTCTCTTCCTGTGCAGCAGAAAGTATCTCGCCATCTTTTACAAGACAAGCTGCACTATCGTGATAAAATGCTGATATACCGAGGATGTACATAGAAGATTTTATGATTATAAAATTTTATACTACAAACTAATTAAATAGATTTCAGAATATTTAAGATTCCTTAAAAGTATCTATATGATAATTCGTTTTATTAATTAAGGAATTTGTTCCTGTACAGTTTCTAAATACATATCAATCCAATCAACATTTGGCATCATAATCGGGACAGCGGTCGTTCTACCCCCAAAACCTAAATATCTAAATCCAAATGCATTTAAGTTAGTTACCTGAACATCTTTTAATACACTTCCATCTACGCTAATACCAAATTTCTTTGCCAACTTAGCAGTAAAATCCATAATAGCTTTATGCCCCTTTTGATATTCAAGTTCTTTTCGTAGCTCATCTTTAACTTTTTCGAATGGTTGTGCTAATTTGGTTTCAGGTTCTTTCTTCCCTATCAGTTTAAAGACAGAATAACCTTCAGGAACTTTTAGTGGTCCATAAATCTCTCCTACATTCATAGTCGCAGCAATTTTACCAATATCACCATACATAAATACAGGAAAATAGCCGAATTCTCCGTCCTTATCTTTAGTCCATTTTCTCTGAGTATATAATCTGGCGAGTTTTCTTATGTCATCTCCATTTTTCAGATCTTCAAAAACTTTTTTTACTGTATCAAGATTATCTGTCAGAACTTCAACAATATTAACCTGAGCGGGATAATATTCGTCGTAATAAAATTTTTTATAATAATCATAAACTTCATTATCTGATATTTTTAATGAATCTAAAAATTTACTTTGTAAAGCTTGAGCCATATAATTAGTTTTCCACATCTCAACCTCTCTTTGAACCTGAGGTAATTTATCAAATCCCTTTTTGAAACCTTCATTAGATAATAGCTCATGTTCCATCTCTGCTCTAACTTTAGTATCAAGCACTGAAGCAATCGATTTTAAGTCAGTTTTCTTTGAACTAAAACCATCAAATGAAAGTGCTTCGATAAAATATTTAAGTGATTCAGACCCGTTTTTAAATACAAATAAAGGTATTTGCAAGCTATCAGGGCCGAACTCTTTTTCAATTATGATTACATCTTTAACATCAAGATTTACTTTGTCACTATCATTAAGATTAATTGTTGTTTTCTTTTCTGAAAATATCCTGCTTATTTTATCAGTAAGACTTCTTAACAAATATGCATTTGCAGTTACCTGTTTGTCCTTAAAAAAATTATCATAGTATTCTCTGTAAATTTTTAATTCTCTTCTTGCTTCAAGCGTTTTCTTTACATTGGGAGCAATATCTTCTTCTGATGAAGATAGAACCTTAACGCTTTTATTTTTTAATCTGAATATATACCATCCATCTGGGGTATAAATCGGATAAGTGTAATCACCCAACTTTAGTGAATATAAACTATCTTCTATTGACTCATCCATTTGACCAAAAACTATTTTTTGTGGATTTATTTGTTCAGATTTCTCCGGTCTCAAGGAAAGTACAGAATCAAAGGGTACGCCAGCTTTTAATAAGGAATATAATTTATCAATTACTTCCTTTTTAGCATCAACAAGATAATTGACCTCGAGTTCAGTGTTATATCGATTATATCCTTTGATCAGTTCTTTGTCAGATATCCTGACATTATCTTTTATCTCACGCTGGTATAAAGCGTCTCTTACAAACATTTTAGTTAATCTGTCGGTAATAAATTTGATCACATTTGTAGTATCAAAATGTAGATCATTAGCTTCCAACGCCCATAATTTTTCAGCGATTAATGAATAAAGGAATTCCAATTTAATCGATTCCGTCATACTTTTAATTTCTTTTCTGAATACGGGGGTTAACTCATATCTTTCTAAAAATTCAGAGGAAGAAATGATTGTATTCCCTACTTTTGCAACAGGTTTATCATTAAAATCCTGAGAGAATACTTGTGAAAAGTGAAAGAAAAATAATGTTGATAAAGCTGTAAAAAATATTTTCATAAGTTGAGTATTTCTTAAAATAAATCAAAAGATATAAAGTTTTGTTACAAAATTTTCTAAAGATTGCTATTAAATAAAAGAGAAAATTAAATGGTTGAAATTTCTAAAAAAATAATTAAAAACTGGGTTTGTCAAACTGTCCAAGGAAACCCTTCAGAAAACCTGCCCATCGCGCAGAGTAAGGCAGCTCAAGCTCTGCTTTGTGGTAGACGGGTCGGAAATTTTTCAAATGTTGTTAACTTTCAATTTGCCTTGTTCCGAATCTTACAGGTGGAACAAGTTCAAGAGGACATCATATAAATTTTTCAGAAGTCTCTGATTAAATTAAAGGAAATAAAGGAATTATTAATTTATATAACTTAAAATAAGTTATTATTTTAAGATAAGCGCAGTATTTTTTCTTACTTAAATCAAAACTTTGATTCTTAAAATGACAAAAAAATATTCTAAAAATAAACCTGAAAAAGCCACTCCGAAAAAACCAATTAGAAAATGGTTTTATATTCTGCTTGTAATAATTCCGTTATTATTTATTATTCTTCTTGAAGTATCTTTACGAATCATAAATTACGGCAATGATTATACACTTTTTGTACCTATTTCAAAACGTTTCCCGGATAAACTTTACATCAATCCTAATATTTGTAAAAAATATTTTTCTAATGTTGAGCATCCACCTTTGCCCCTTGCAGACGCCATTGACAAAGACAAAAAAACAAACTCATTCAGGATATTTGTTTTAGGTGGCAGCAGCGCTGAGGGATATCCGTTTGTTCCAAATGCTTCATTCCCACGTGAGTTAAAAAGAAGACTTGAACTGCTTTATCCTGAAAGAACCATTGAAGTTATGAATTGCGGAATGTCCGCTATCAATAGTTATACTTTGCGAGATTTCATTCCATCTATTATTAAGCAAAGTCCTGACTTAGTTTTAATTTACGCGGGTCATAATGAATATTATGGAGCTTTAGGTGTAGGTTCTTCAGTCACAATTTTGCCTTCTCGTTTTTTAACAAACTTTTATTTGTGGCTTCAAAATTTTAAAACTACTCAGTTAATGAACAACATAATTAAAACGATAATCCATTTTTTTAAGACCAGCTCTTCGGAAAGCAATAATACACTAATGGAAACAATGATTGGTCAATCACTGATTCCGCTAAATTCAAAAATATATGAAAAGGGACTTGAACAATTTAAAGGGAATATGAAAGATATTTTAAAGATGCTAAATGATGCCAAAGTTCCGGTGATAATCGGGAACTTAACTTGTAACAAAAGAGACTTCAAGCCGTTTGAATCCAAAGCTGAAGATCATCTGCCACCTGCGGATAGTATTTTTAATCTTGCTGTTCGATCTCTTGAAGATAAGAATTTAGAAAATGGTAAAAAGCTATTTGAAAAAGCACGAGATCTTGATGAACTTAGATTCAGAGCTCCATCTGATATTAATAAAATTATAAGTAATCTGGGGAAAGATTATAATGTTCCCGTGGTAAATATTGATTCCATATTTGATTCTCAAAGTCCATTTGGTATTACAGGAAATAATCTAATGGTTGATCATTTACATCCAAATCTTGATGGTTATAAACTTTTAGCAAAAAGCTTTTATCAGAAAATGCTATTATCTAATTGTCTTCCTTCAAATCCAAAAAATATTTCTGATGAAAAACAAGAGAGTATACTCAGTGCTGCGTACCCTTTAACAAAACTTGATTCAGCATTAGGAAAAATAGAGATTGAACGTTTGACCAGAAATTTTCCGTTTGTACCAAAAGGAAGTGTAACCTATAATATTAATGATTACAAAGCCAATAATTTTATTGATTCCGTAGCAAAATCAACTTTGTTAAAGCTGATAACCTGGGAAGAAGCCCATGCAAAGGTTGCTCAATGGTACTGGGACAAAAGAGAAGTGAAAAATTTTTTAAGAGAGATTAATGCAATAATTGCTGAGCGACCTTATGATGATGAACCTTATGATTATTTGACAACCAAATTAATTTCTAATCAACTGTATGATGAAGCAAAACCTTATTTGGAAAATTTGAATTCTCTTAAGCCCTCGGCATTTACAAATAAATGGCTTGGACAAATTGCCTTAAACAAAAATAGTTTTAAAGAGGCAATTACTTACTTAAATAAATCATTACAATTTAATAACAGCGATCCTCAGGTCTGGTATAATCTTGCTGGAGCTTACTATAATTCCGGACAGCTTGATGAAGCAATTAATGCGCTCAAAAATTGTTTGAGGATCTCTCCGAATTATAAACCGGCGCAAACATTCTATGAAAGTTTAAAAGCTTTAAAATAGTTACGAACCCGTTTTGAATATTAGAAAAGTTAAGCAGAGAAGCTTCTTTTAATAATTAAAAAAGCCGATCATATTTCAGATCGGCTTTTTAATTCTTAATCAACAGATATTACAAAGAGCCAAGAAGAACGAAATTATTTCATTAAAATCATCTTCTTAGTATCCGTAAAATTACCTGCCTTTAAGGTATAGAAATATATTCCACTCGATAAACTGCTTGCATCAAATTTAGCAATATAGTTGCCTGCATTTTGTTCTTCATTAAGTAAAGTAGCTACTTCCTGACCCAATAAGTTGTAAACCTTTAAGGTAACAAATTGAGCGGATGGTACAGAATACTTTATTGTTGTTGAAGGGTTGAATGGATTTGGATAGTTCTGACTTAGTAAGAATGTATTTGGTGTCAAGCTATTCTCAGTTTCGACAGATGTAACAGGAGCTTGGATACCGAATTTGTGTAATATTTCTATTGTCGGACCATCCTGCAACATTAACGAATGGTTAACACCAAAGCCCATCTCATTATCAAGATAGGTGCTGCCATTATTCTGTGTTTCAACACCAGGATAACCCATTGCATATTTAAATTCAAACGTTCCGGCAGGTGTTCCTGCAGGCATTGTTTTAAGTAGTGACCAAATATGATCGCCAGCAACTTTATCTCCATTAATTCCTTGATCATTTAGAATTTTAAGGGTTCGTATTGTATCAACATAAGTTGGTGCATCAACTGTATCTGCAAAGACCCAGTTTCCACCCCAATTACCAATTGGTTTTATTCCACCTTTTAATCCAACGAAAGTAATGGCTGCAGGATCAATTGTTGCTTTGCTGTGATAATCAACTGCATTACTCATATCAACCTGGAAAAGTACATTAACTGAGTTAGCCAAATACCCGGCAAAAATTATAAGCTGTGGAACAACTGGATTAAGAACATTTGGATTTACTGAATCAGCAATAAAATGATAGAATCTATTATCACCTAATTCATAACCGCCACCGTTTCCAAAATGATCATCAGGATAAGCTTTAAATTTCCATGCTGTTGAATCACCAACCGGTCCACGGAAAGTTAATAATGCTTGATAGATTGTAGGATCACTAATAGATGGAGCTAAAGTTCTGTTACCTTCAACAGATGTAACAGCATAGCCGCCCCAATTGCTTAATCCCATAACTACTAAAGAGTCTTTTGAGGGATCAAACTTTCCAGGTCCTGTTCCAAGATAACTGCTCATATCTGCCTGGAATAACACAGTATTTTTAACAGCTGGTATATAAACTTTTTCATTATTAAAGAATACAACTGGTAAAGTTATATTAGCTGAATTTAATGTGAAAGGTCTGTTTGGCGCACTTTCCCATCCATCAGAATTAATTACAAATTTGTATTCGAAAGATTTTCCATATTCAGAACCGGGGAAAGTAGCAGTGACAGAATAAATTGTGTCATTGGCTCCTTTTGTCATTGTGAAATATGAACCTTGCCAGTCACCACCCGGATCTCCGGCAGCAGCTTGAAATGAACCACGAACAACAACATTATCAGTTCCAATATGGAATGCACCCTTTTTAACCTGCACTGCCATATTAACTCTAAAGGTAACAGGAATTGAAGTTAATGTTGTTTTAGTAAACTTAACAAATGTTGGCATAGTACCGCCAAAATATGCTGCGTAAGCATTTTGATAATCTGGACTAAAGCCCAGAGCTCTCGGTCTGTAATTGGCGTCTGGAACCGGTTTTGGCCAGGTAGTATTAATACTATCTACAATTTGATTTGTCTCAGGATTCCATGCATACCATGTTCCAGGAGTATAGCTGGTTACAAGTCCGCCCAATACATCCTGATTTGGTTTATCGTTGTATGATCCTGCTGAAGCCCATAATAAACTTCTATCGGGAGACCAGGTAAATGATTCGCAATCAAATCCTCTAAGTACTGAATCGGTTAATGCGTAGGGAGAATATTCATCCGGTCTGCTGTAAACATAAACTTTGTGGTTAGTATAACCAGCCCAATATACTTTATTTCCATCTGCTGATACTTCAAAAGATCTAGAATAACCAATAGATTTATCAGTAACCTGACCTAAGGATATACTTAAATCAGAAGAAAATATTTGTATTGGATGACCTGGTGCAACGGTTGCAATATAAACATTACCTGCCGTATCAACTGCAGCGGCAGTTAAGGAATTTACAGGATCGGGAATTACTCTGGCAATTACCTGTCCAGTTTTATAATCGAGCAGATGCAAACGATTACCGTTAGAAACAAGAATATTTCCATCTTTGTTCACTCTCATTCCTCGGTTTGTATAACCAATTAAAGAATCTGCAATTCCATTACCAGTTAACGTAAGAATTGGTGAGAACGAAACTTCGGAGCCATCAGGGTTATAAACATGTATAGCTCTTGTTGCAACCCACTTTGTTCCGTTAAAGATAGTGTCCCCGGTAACATTGTAATAATTACCCAACCAAATTTTGCCATCAGGGTCAACAGCCACAGCATGTCCACCGGGATTGTTGCCGGCAAAGGTTTCATTTGGAAACCCCCCCTGATTAACCCAAGCCTGGGAAAAAACAGTACTGAAAGATACTAATGTCAAAAAAGCCATTAGCGTAAAGATTTTTTTCATATCGCACTCCTTAATTAATTAATGTATAAATAACATTTAAAAGTTAACTTTATGAACAATTAAGAACATACATTTTAATTGATATTAACTTAGTTTAATTATAAACTATTTTCAATGGTTTTAAAAATTTATTTTTACATGGTTTATAAACATTAAAAGAAAATCTTTTAATTTAATTTTTAATTATAAGCCAATAGTAAAAGCAACCCTCTGTATACCATTAAATATCCCAAAATCAGTATAGCTGTAATCTACTTTAGCAAAGAAGCCGCCAAAATCATAATGCAGTCCTACACCGCCTGAAAGCCCTCCTTGTCTTCCTTCAAGAAATAATGAATTATACCCACCTCTTAAATAAAAAATATCACTCCAGGAAAATTCTCCGCCAAGGTTAAGATAGCTTGATTTATTACTTGGAATCATTGCATCAGTTTCTAAAGTAAATTTCCATGAATCAAAATTAATAAAATCATATCCAACACCTACAGCAAAAATAAGTGGTAGTGTCCATGATGATGTACCCAAATCAGCGGCTATGTTAGCATTATTACCAGCATTTGCGGGGTCTACATCCAGAGGCCTTAAAAGGTCATCTCCGGATAGTTTCATTTCAGTTCCGAAGTTTGAAATATTCATTCCTATTCTTAATCCCTCAAGTTCAGTATGGAAAAGCAACCCAACATCCAGTGCAAATGCTGAAGCGGATTCATTCCATATCTTTTGATTGATATACTTAACTGTACCACCAATTGAGAAGCGATCAGTTAAATTTCTTGAGTATGATAATGAAAGCGCTATATCCGAAGCTGACCATCTTTGTCCTGTGCCTTCGGGATTGTATTCAGTAGTTATTTCTTCTTCGCCATAATCAAGCTGGTTAATGCTTAAAGCAACAGCATCATCTTCACTTAAGGCATAATTTAATCCAAACCAATTATGTTTTGTGGAAGCTATCCAGGTAGAAAATGATGCAGAAAACTCTGTCTTTCCTATTCTGGATAATCCGCCCGGATTCCAATATGCGCTATAAACATCATTAGCTTCGGCAACAAATGCGCCGCCCATTCCTGCTGCGCGTGGACCGACAGGAATTGTTAAAAAATTTGCCGCTGCAGTACCAACTTTTGATTGTGCAAAAACAGAAACTGGCGGCTCTATCAAAAGCAGTAGAAATAAAACTATAAATATTTTTTTCATATTAATCTCCATTTCAATCTCATCTACTTTACTTAATAACAGCTAATTTGCCGATTTTCGTTTCACTGGACCCGGGGATCTCAACTACATAGAAATAAACACCATAAGCAATGTCTAACCCTTCTTTTGAACGTAAGTCCCAAGTCACTGTTCCATCATTTATATTTCCATTCTGTACTAAGGTTTGAACTTCATCTCCTGCCGAGGTGAAGATACGTATAGTACAATTTGGTGGCAGATGTGTAAAGTAAACCACTCGTTCACCCCTTCCTCTGACATTAGGAGGCAATGGTTGTTCATAAATACTTGTAACCACATAAGGATTAGGGACAACTTTTATTCTGTTAAGATCAGCTTTTACAATATTTTCATCAACCGAAGGCATACTGGTAGTAAAACTAAATTTATCAGCCGAAGTAAATGGTTTATAGAATGATATTGTTAGCGTATCTCCTCCTTTAGGCACATTAGATGTATCTGACCCTGTAAATAAAACGACCCAGGAAAGTGATGATCCTGTGGAATCTGATAAAAATACCTGATCAAGAGTTGAAAGTGTATCTCTGCGCTTTTGTGTAGATTCAGTAAATCCATATTGGATTCTATATGGCTTAGCAGGATTTGTAACATTATAAATTTTGAAATTAGTTACTTTTTTTGCGAATGCATACAACGGACCAGTGGCTGCTATCAAATTATTTGATGTATCCGTGTATGAATCACTGAATACAAATTTATATGTATTAGGCAGGCGCTTTCCAAACAATTTAGCTATTGAATTATTAACTACAGAAGCAATCGGTGTTAAATTTAACTTTGACCTCTTATTCCAGCCGCTTGAAGAAGTATCCAAAGCAATAGAATTATATGCCTGATAAGTAGTGTCAAATGACAAGCGATAACCATCAACAACAACTCCATTATCCGGTAATAATTTTGAATTTTTCAGTAAATATTTTCCTGAGCCAGCATTTTGTATGTTATAAGAATAAGCAAACTTTACTCCATTTTTCAGAGTATCATTAAATGTAACAGTATATGTTGAATCAGTTGCTCTAGTTGGATCAACAATTTCATAATACGGTATCTTCGTAGAGATACCACTTGTTCTTGCTAATTGAACACCAGATTTAGGTGGTACATAACCTAATACCGGCGCATTTGGAATAACAGCAGCAGTGTTAATATCAGTTGAAACATTACCTGATGCATCTTTAGATATGAAACGTGTGTTTTCCGTTGGGAAAATATCAAGATTGGATCTACCTCTTGTATAAGCAACCAATGCATAATAATAAGTTCTGCCGTTTGTCAATCCTTTATCAACGTAAAAATTCTGAATACCAGAATCATCACCAAGATAATAAGGAGCACCATTTGTTAAAGCATATAATGTTGGAGAGGAATTAAAATATCCGGTTATACCGTCTCTTAAATCACATTGGAAAATTGGCTTATAAAAAACTTTTGCCCCTGTTCCATCAGAAATTTCTAAAGCATCTGTCAAATCAGGGTCAGTTCCTCTGTATAATTTATAACCTTCAAATTCAACTTCGCGAGTAGTTTTATCAATTGTTGTTTCGGCTACTCTATTCCAATATAAAGTTACCTGCCCATCCCCGGGGACAACAGTGAGAGTTGGTTTTTCCGGTGGTCGTGGGAAGTTATAATTTGCATTATATATAACCTGAGCAATCTGTTTAGTTTTAATAACACCGGGAAGATTATCGCCAAAAGCAAGTGCTAAAGAAAATCTTTCTGTTCCTCCTGGTAATAAGGGAAAATATCCCGAGGCAAAAATAAAATCTCCATCTTCGCCTTGTGTAGCTGTGTTATTAACAACCGATTTTGGCACATCAAAATAACCAGGATTCATTCTTTTCCACATATCTCTTTGATCTGCCATAGTAATAGCACCAGCAGGTACAAAATACTGAAAACTTGTTAGACCTATTTGATCAGATTCTTCTATGTCTGTTTTATCAATATTAGGTTCTCCTGGTGATCTTGTATCAACAAGTCCATAATTATTTACTGTAGTATCTGTAATTCCAGGAACAACTCCGGGCTTTTGCCAGGCTGAGGTAGGTTTGCCATCCCCTTCACCAAAATCTCCTGTACCCGCTTTTCCATCCAATCCAACATCATCAGTAATTACACTCCAGTTATTATTATTATCAATGCCATCGTTACGCGCTTCATCAATCATTTTGTCATTAACACCTTGCCCGGTAAAATAATTTTTATATTGAATAGGATTAAGAGTATCAATCAAAACTACATTTTGTGGTGATTTTTTATATTGCCTGTAATGTAAAGTGTAGTTTTCATCAATAATACCATTAAGATTGTTATCAATGCCATCATAGGCATTTTTGTTTACAAGACCAGTTATAGGATCAAGATTACCTTCAATAAGAGTTGTTTGATTTGGTCTCAGGAAAAATGGCACTCCCATTGAATAAACAGTTATGGTATCGTTTGGCATTGTAACAACTGTTCTTTTGAAATTGTTTTTATCAATCAAAACTAATTTATCACCCGGCTTAACTGTTTTTGCCTGGAAATCTATAGCGGCAAAAAACGGAGCAGTTCCACCATGCTTAGAATCATCACCATCATTATCAACACCATCATAAGCGTTACCCGGGGATTCAAGAAATGCATAAGCGATATATCCAACAGCAAATGGATTTGGCTGCCACTGCGGATTAGCAGATGGACGGATATATTCATATCCGCGTCCAGGTTCAATATCCCAGGTATAAGTAATTGATTGTCTAACATCAAAAAAAGAAGCGTCATCGTTATATTCATCACCAGCCGCACCAACATATGTACCTACCAAAGTACCAAAAACTGCCTGGTCATAAGGAGTTGTTCCATCATTTGTAATATTATACAACCAGAAGACTACGTTTTGAGCTAAAAAGTTTGACCATTGCAAACCACGTACATTTACTTGGAGTGCTTGCCCATATCGGTTAGGGTCTGTTGAATCCGGTTGAAATCCATAAAGTTTATACAATTTGGCATCTTCATTATCATCCATCCAATAATAACTTTCCTGATCAGCATTAAATTGTCCCCTGCCGAAATAGCCATTCCAATCTACCTGAGGCAGATAGGAAGCATCCATACTTCCAGAATAAATCCAATTTGGTTGATCGGGCCAGCGATTTGGCCAGGTTTCCGGAAGATGGCTCATTGCAACGCCCTCGCCTGGTTTATTAAGAGTTGGACTAGCAAATCCAGGGATCGGATCAAAACCTCCAAATGAATTTCCTAATCCGTTTGAATTCCCACCACCCGGACGGTCAACCGGAGTAATAACAACTTCAACGACAGTATCTTTTATACCATCATTATTATAATCTTTAACTGGCAGTTTAACACCAACCAATGGAGAAACATCGCCAACATATCCGTTTGCGTCAAATTTCCATGCACCGCGGGGTCCTTGATTACCCGGTTGAGCGATAACTCCATAATTGTTGAAAATTGTTCTTACCTGATTTCCTCTGTGAATTCCAATTTTTCGGGCAAGATAGGTGCCTCTGTCTGTAACCCGGGTACCCTGAGCCAGAGTAAAATCAATCATCGAAAGAGCGAAGATTGTAAGTAACAAAATTGATAATCTAAAAACTTTCATAATTTATCCATTTAATAAAATTATTAATTATTGTAGAAAAAACGTTGCTCCGATTTCAATTCTTCTGGGTTCAGAATAAAATGATGGATTAGCATAGTATTGCTGTACTGAATTTACTAATCTTGTCGGATTTCCATTATTAAGAGCCAAATATTCAGCTAAGGTAAAATCTGCTGTTCCACTATCATTATAAACATTTAACTGATTTTTTGTATCCAACAAATTATATACTCTTAAAAAGAAGCTTAGTCTGTTACTTCCTATCATTAAATCCTTATAAAGCCGCAAGTCTATATTAAAGAAAGAAGGTTTCAAACCGGCATTGGTTAATATTTGGGAAAGATTAAGTGATTGTGAAGGCGAGTAAGGGAAACCACTACCATATTGACCAATTAAACTGAAACCCCAATCAGCGTCCGATGCATAAGTAAATGTAGCATTTATTGTGTGTGTCTGATCCCAATCAAGAGGGATTAGTTGTACCTCTGGTCTTTCGCCATTAACAAGCGCATTTCTTGTGGCAGCGGGATCTGACGCTTTACCTTTTGCTGACTGCAAAGTATAATCTAAAGTAGCAGCCCAATTTGAGCTCATTCTTTTTGTTAATGAGAATATAATTCCTTTTACAAATCCGAAATCGCTATTAACTAATTGACTGTAGGTTGACGATCCACCGAACAAAGTAATTTCATTTGCCGTGGTGCCGGTAAGATCTCTGATGTCTCTGAAATATCCGGTTATATCAAATGAAATATCATCAGTTAACGCTTGCTGCAGACCAACTTCACCACTTATTGTCATTTCAGGTTTAAGATCAGGATTTCCGGCTATACCAAGATTTCCTGTGCCCTGCCCAAATTTATAACCAGGGTTTTGATATAAATAATCAAAATTTGGTATCTGGAAAAAATGTCCGTAAGAGAAATGAATTACTCCTCTGTCTGTAATTGGAAATGCAACTCCGAGTCGAGGACTTATTTTATATTTATTAGTGGCATCCTTATACCAAGGTTGAATTGAACCATCCGGCATAACACGGCCGGTTCTTCTCTGATCAATTGTTTTTTCCTGATCACCTGGTCCCAGTTTACCATCCAAATTAGTGTCTCCGACATAAACATTCTCTAATCTCCTCGGTCTGTAAATATCGGGATCTGTCGGATCAGTTAAAATCTCTCCATTGGGAACAAAATAATCAAAACGTACACCAAGGTTTACTATCAGTTCTTTTAATTCAATTTTATCCTGCAAATAAAATGAAAATTGTTTTGGTTTTTTTGAATAAATGTCTATGAATAAATTATCATTAGGATCATTCGGGTTAGGCACTCGCATACGCGCATATGGGTTTCGTGTAACCTGAGGATCTTGAAGTGTATCGGGTTGAATAAGTGTAATATTATTATATGAGAGTTCATACCAGTTTAAGTCAAATCCAAACTTTACCTGATTTACCTGATTAACAAGCCAGGTCATATCCCATTTAGCTCCATAAGATCCGGTTGTTCTTCTGAACATCGTATTAGGATTTCCACCTGTTGAAAATGTAGGAACTTCCTTAGGTTGCTGATTAAGAAGTAAGGTATTGGTATATCTTGGATCATTGGGATCCTTATAAACATATTGATCGAAGGATTTAAAGAAATATGATAAGTTCAAATCATAAAAAGCATTTGAACCAAGCGTGTGAGTAAGACCTAAAATGTTTGAAATGCCTTTTCGGAATTTGTGAAAATTTCCATCGGGATTATAAGTGTAAAACTGGTCGTAATCCTGATAGTTTACATCATCTAAAATGTAATTGTAATTAATTTTGATATCAGTAAATGGTTTCCAGCTAAGTTTTCCCTGAAAAAATATTTTTTCATTCCAGTTCATTGGAACTATTTTACCATCGCCTGTAGAATCAATAAGATATCTTTCTGCAACTGGATAAGTTGGGCCTTGGTTTATTGTAATATCCCATGGCTTAAAAACTCTTTTTCCATACTCCCAACCACCAAAATAGATATAACGTGTATTAAGAAAAAAGAATAATTTATCCTTAAGAATTGGTCCGCTAAAACTGCCTTCAGTATTTCTTATATCCCACATATCTGGCTGATTAATTCTCATAAAAATATCTGTATGGGTAGAATAATGGGTTCCTAAATAGGTACTAAAACTTCCCTTAAAAGCATTATCTCCGTCTTTTGTTGCTATATTAACGTAACCAGAAAGTGCCTTGCCATACTCAGCATTAAAAGCACCACTAACAAATTGCAATTCCTGAATTGAATTAGTAGAAACATCAACTACTGTGGAACCGTCATAGACGTCAGTTACCGGAACACCATCAATGGCATAAACAACTTCTCCGCTTCTGCCACCTCTAACATTTCCACCGACAACTCCTGCTTGCAATTGCAGAACTTCCTGAAATTCAGTTACAGGTAAAACAGAAATATCTTCCGACCCAACAATAGCAGTTGAAGAAGTACGATCTTTAGTAACTAAAGGTTTGGTGGCAACAACAACAACTTCTCCTTTAAGTTCTACACTGGTTTCTTTCAATTGAAAATCAACATTTGTGGTTAGATCAATAGATACACGAACTCCTTGCACTGTTTGTGCATTAAATCCTATAGCAGAAGCCCTGATGTCATAGGTGCCTGGTCTTAATCCTATAATTGAATAATAACCATCTATATCAGATGCTGCTCCTTGAGTTGTACCTTCAACAATTATATTCACAAATGGCAGGGGTTCTCCTGTGTTACCATCCGTTACTCTTCCGGAGACTTTTCCTGTTTGGGCAAAAATATTACTGAAAGAAGTAACGAAAAAAGTGAACACAAGAAATTGTTTTAACAATATTCTCATATATGCCTCCGGCATGTAAAATTTTTAATGATTTGAAAATGTCTGTTAGAAAGGGGTACCAAATTATTCTATACTTTCTCCAATAAATTACGATTTGATTGCAAGTTATATTTTTAACTGCTAAAATATATTATTAGTATCCTGTAAAATCAAAACAACTTTAGGATAAAAATAATTCCCAGAAAATCTAATAGTAAAAATGCAAGATTAATGGTGAGATTACAAATTAAATTTATAGCTATAAGAGATAAAGAATTTGAAATTTTATTTTTTATTTAAGATGGGCAGGTAAACTTTAATATTTTAGGATAATAATCTATTATCTTAAAATTATTATTTTTATTTTTATAGGATTTTGGTTTGGCTATTTTTTATTGAGTATTATTTATTTATCACAATCATTC